>WNFU01010797.1_pt1 | contig 10888 bp, 11 predicted proteins | sample 5400121 | NCBI WGS metagenome assembly WNFU01 (sample SAMN13153360, study PRJNA577476) | soil metagenome | isolation source: 100 cm soil or saprolite under grassland replicate 1 | place: USA:California | collected 2016-06-15
GTCGATCTATTCACGGGACATCTCCATGGTTCCGGGGAACCGAAAGCGCCGGGGGAGGCGGCGTAGGGCGATAGCAGGCCGCCGGTTCTGGGTTGGAAGGGACGCGGTCGTCGGGGGGCCGAAGCCCTGAGCGGGACCCTGGGGTTGACCTGAGAGGCGGTTCGACCGAGCGGTGGGAGCGGTCTCGGCGCTTGGGATGAGCCTGGCTCTGTTTGGGGCAGTCTCGATCTAGTGGAATCGCCCGAAAGTCAGCGTTCACGCTCTCCTTTTATGCAACATCCCACGAGCCTTGCTCGAGGGCACCATCCAGGAGGCTCATGGCACGCGCCTTCACCAGGTCCTCTGGTGTGTCTCTCACACCTTCTTCCACTCGCTGTCGAGCCAGGACCAGGGAAACCCGTCTCCCGGCGCAGCAGGCCAACAGTTCCGCGACGGCATCCTCTGCCAGGGAGCCTCCTGCTGCGAGCGCCAGGGCCCGTTGCAGCACTTCGTCCGCAGTGGTCATGACAAACCCCTTCCCCGATGGGACCCAGACGGCTGACGAGAAGGATCAGGAGGAACCAGCCCGATACCAGCCAAGCGGATCATGACAGGATAAAGGATACACGACATCAAATGCCCGCATGCAACTAATGGGGGGCCCCCAGCTCGCCAGCGGCGCGGATCGCGGCTCGGTTGTCGGCGGGCAGGACAATTACCGATCGCCCTGAAGACCCAGGTCGGGCTCCCGCGGCACACAGCTGGGATGCGACCCGACAACTTAGCGGCGCCTTCACTCCGTCCACGCGTGATTACCCATCAGTCGCCCTGTTCCCAAGGAGCTGTTTCCTCGCTCTTACGATCCAGCGGACCGACGGGCCTCCCACCTATCGAGTCGGTGCATCCCGAAGATGCACCACATCGGGGCACCCTCCGGTTCGGGGACGCTCCGGAGCCGCCGGATGAGCTCGCCGAGGGCACCGAACTCGCAGCCGGGGGTGCCCAGGGCCAGTGAGACAAGTCCCCCGATAGCGGTCAGGATCAGGAACCCCAGCACGAAGCCGTACAGCACCCAGGTGAGCGGCGCGGCCCACAGCTCGCCCTCGAACGCGGCGGCTGCGGCGCCCGCCGCTATCAACACCACGGCGAACGCGACCACGGTCCGGATGCCCCAGCGGCGACCGAATCCGCTCGCCGCGGTCTGGTAGAGCCCGTAGTAGATCCCGGCGCCGATCACGAACCACGGAGCCTCCTCAGGTCCGTTGTCCGAAAACTCGCTGATACCGCCGTATGCGATGAGGCCGGCGGAAAAGGCCATCACGGCCGTCAGGAGCAACCGGCAGGCGCTGCCCACCGGTCCTATCCTCCGCCGAGGGGTGGTGACCTGAACGTCATTCGCGGTCATGTGAACCTCCTTTCATCGGGCCGGGCGCTCCTCACCCTGACCGCGCTGGCTGCATGCTCGTTCCGTTCGAGGATCATTGGCGCAAAGGATCGTTCGGCCGGCTACCGCTCGCGATCAGCGGCGACTCGTTCGTCCAATCGCTCTCCGTGGAAGTCCATGCACCTGCGGAAAACCTGGGCATCATGTTCTGTCCTTCCGATGGTCTTCCTGATCGGTCCCTGTCTCGTGGTTCACGGGACAGAGGCAGCGGTGGCTGGACATCACCTGAAGACGAACACGCGGTGGATCTCTTCCTCAATGAGGCAGCGCGGCTGGCACGGGATGAGGAAGCAGGAGCTTGACCACCGGCCCAAACCGCCGCACCACAGAAAAAGCATATACGACATCTAATGACGCTATGCAACTACTTGCAGTGTCCGCCGCCGGCGCGGATCGCAGCTCAGGTGTCAGTCGAGAGGACCTCGCCGATTGCCCGCAGCCCCTGGTCGAGGTCCCGCGGAAGTCGGCCTGCATGGGGCCGGAACAGCTGGGCGACCAAGCGACGGCGACGATCGATCACGGTGGAGCGCACTCGGGCGCCGGCAGGCGTCAGTCGAACGAGCGTTGCCCGTCGGTCGGCTTCGTCCCGTTCGGTTGAGACCATCCCAGCCCGTTCCATGCGGCGGATGAGCCGGCTCGCGGAGGGCGAGGAGGCTCCGATCCGCCGGGCGATCTCGCTCACCCGAACCCCCGAAGGTCGGTCCCCGACCACCACCAAAACCCGCCACTGAGGAAACGTCAGTTCCCCGGCCCGATCTGCCTGAGCGAGGGCCACGGTCGTGATTCCCACGGCGGCGACGATCACCCTGTCCAGGGCATCCAGAGTCGATCGTTCTATGCGCATCATGAAATCACGACATCACATCTCATAAGAAGGGCATTGTATTGGAGGGTGGCCGAAGCCTCGCTTGCCCCACGGGCGACTAGATCAACGAGCGACCAGGTGAGCTCAGTCGACCTGGCTGAGCTCGACGATGTTGCCCTCGCTGTCCTTGAACCAGGCCGCCTTGATATTGCCCATCGTCATCAGGCCGTTCTCCGTTCTGCCCATCTCCCCGAAGTCGTACTCCTCGAACGCCACTCCCCTGGACCGCAGTTCCTCCATCACTGGCTCGATCCCCTTCACCGTAAAGCCGGCAGCGGTGTTCTTGGCCGTCCCGGCGTTGGGGGTCTGGGTGAGGATGAACCACGTCCCGCCGGCGCACTGGTACCAAGCGTTCCCGGGCATCTCCTCGGATGGCGCGAGGCCCAGCTTCTCCTGATACCACGACCTGGCGCGGTCGAAGTCCGATGCCGGCAACACTGCGTAGACCGGGAATTCTCCCAGGGATCCCATCGCTGGCTCCTTTCCTCATACCTTGCCGGGCTCTTTGTGCAGCGAGGGGAGTTGGAGTGGCCCGGCTGTCGTCTTAGCGCGAAGAGCGGCTGGCGTCCATAGAATTGAGTCGGCTCATGCCGAAAAGCCGTGGGAGGAGGTGCCATGTATGCAGTCGTCGTAAGGGCGACCCTTGACCCGGGCCGAGCGCAGGAGGCACGAACTCAGCTCGAGTCGGAGGTGATTCCGTTCGTGAAGCAGGTTCCGGGCGCAATGTCCGGCTACTGGATGCAGGCAGCCGATGGAACAAACGGCATCAGCGTTGTGCTGTTCCAGGAGGAGGACCAGGCTCGTCAAGCAGCCGAGATGGTACCGACTGTCCCGAGGCCGGACTTCGTGACCCTCGGCGACATCGAAGTGCGCGAGGTCGTCGGGTCCTTCTAGAGATTGCGCGGCTGAGCCGCGTGACGCGGCGGGGTGACGCTCGGGCGACTTAGGTGGCTGATTACTGGAAGGTGGATGGCATAACTTCCGAGCATTTCAGCGCAGCTCGTACAACGCACAACATCCGACTTGGTCACGACGGCCGGTCCGTTCGTAGAAGAACAGTTATCCGCACGACGGAGTTGTCCGCGTGCGACCAAAGTCAATTGAGAGGTTCGGAAGGGCGCTCCACGAGGCGGATCATGCCGCCACTTTTCATGATCGACGCGCCGCCATGAATCTCAGTCCGCGGAGGGACATTCACGCACCCTCGGCCACCACGGGGTCTCTGTCCTCCACCCGAAAAGCCCCGATACTCTCCGCGGATGGCGCATTATCTGTTCAACTTATCTGACGGAGACCGACAACAGGCCACTGCGCTTCCCCAGGCGAAGATGTGGGGGGTCCGTCGCTACGAGCGACATCGCGACGCGCTTGCCCCGGCGATCTCGCCCTGATCTAGTGGCGACCCCCGGAGAGTTCATCGGTCGCGCCGAGCTCGCGACAGCGGTCCACTAATGGACACCGTCGGAGGCCGAGGTCTATCCCGGCGATTCGCCGAGCGGAGTGTAGCTGTCTCATGTCGAAGAGTGGCACCCGCTGTGCCGATGGATACCGTCGTGCCCCGATCGATCCGACAGCGTCGAACCCGCGCGTCCAGGCGAACGCCGCGGCCGTCCGCATGGGCGTCGTTCGGATTGCCGGTGACGAATATGAGACCGCCCTCGCTCTCAGCCGCGAAGCTCGGGGGACATAACCGAACCCTCACCGCGGGGTGCAATTCCTCGACGCTCAGCGAATCCGCCGCGACATCTTGGAGGGGCTCGCCCCCCAAGTCTCTTTCTTGGGCTGCGGATCTCTGGCCACGCTTTGGCCACACAACGGCTAGAAATGGGCAGCTGCCAGCAATGCTCTCGATTGACCGAGCGGGGGCGGAAGTGCGGCCTCTACCTGCACGAACAGCGATCACTGGAACGCCTTGACGCTACCCAGGCTGTTGCACAAAGCGGGCTGGGGTCTTGTGCTGTGCCGTTGGAGCCGGCCTGGTGGCGCTGGGTCCGCTCCGGTGTAGCATCCGTGCCCTGGCGGGTTGTCCGGGGCCAAGAGGTGGAGGTTGCCCGGGATGGCTGGATGCGGCTGGTGATGACGACCCCGACCGGGCCAGTGCTGCGCTGGGCAGCCGGCCAGGTGAGCGCCGACGCGAAGGTCGTCGCCGTCAAGGGGCTGCCGGGTGGCAGCCACCCTTGGCTGCTTGGCATCCAGCACGGCGCCGAGATGACCCGGGCGGTCCTGCGGATCGGCGATCCCGACCATCCCGAGTGGCTTGCCACTGAGGCCGCCGCGCTGGCCTTGGCCTGCGACCGCAAGCTGGCAACTCCGCGGCTGCTCGGCGTCGACCTTGCGGGCGCTGCCGGGATGCCGCTGCTGCTGATGACCGTCCTGGCTGGCAGCAGCAAGGTCCCCGAGGTGGCGTCGACCAGGCGCCTGCGGGCGCTGGGCGTGGCGGCCGCCGCGCTGCACCAGGTGGCGCTCACCCCACGGCCTGCGCTGCCGTTGCGGCTGCGGCCCGTCCCCGACGCGGACTTCGCGGCCGAGCGCCGTCCAACAGGGTGTGGCTCCTCGGCGCTGCTGGAGGCTGCCGAGGCACGGCTGCAGGAGCTGCCGGTGCCCGCGGGGCCGACGGTGTTCGTCCACGGCGACCTGTGGCAGGGCAACACCATGTGGACCGGCGAGACGCTGGTGGGCATAGTGGACTGGGATCAGGCCGGCGCCGGCCACCCCGGCGTGGACCTCGGGTGGCTGCGCTTGGACGCGGCGATCCTGTTTGGCCCGTCCGCAGCAGCCGAGATCCTGGACGGCTGGCGGCGTGCGACCGGCTACGAGCCAGACGCCGTCGCCTACTGGGATGTGGTGGCGGCGCTGAACAGCCCGCTGGACCTGGTGGGCTGGCTGCCGCCGTTCCACAGGCAGGGTCGCAGCGACCTTGACGCGGCAACGCTGACGGGCCGGCGCGATGCCTTCCTGCGCGTCGCGCTTGATCGGCTTGATCGCGGCCGGGCACCACGCCAATCGACGCGTGGGTGACAGCACATTTGCCCTGAATGGGGCGAAAGCATGGTCTACAATTTTCTCGGCTGTGACCGCGACCAGCCCTTTCTGCTCCCACCCGATCTGCGCGACTGGCTGCCCGAGGGCCACCTGGCCTGGTTCGTCCTCGACGTCGCCGACCAGCTCGACCTGGCGCCCTTCTACCGGGCGCACCGCGACGACGGGCACGGCCACCCCGCCTATGACCCCAAGACCCTGCTGGGCGTGCTGCTGTATGGCTACTGCCTGGGCGTGCGCTCCTCCCGGCAGCTCGAACGCCGCTGCCAGGAGGACCTCGCCTTCCGGATCCTGGCCGCCAACAAGGCCCCCGACCACGTGACCATCGCCCGCTTCCGCGCCCGCCACGAGCAGGCGCTCGCCGGGTTCCTGGTGGAGTCGCTGGAGCTGTGCGCCGCCGCCGGCATGGGCAAGGTCGGCACCGTCGCACTCGACGGGACCAAGCTGGCCGGCAACGCCGCCGACAAGGCCAACCGCACCCACGACAAGCTCGAGGCCGAGGTTGCCGAGATCCTGCGCCAGGCCGCCGAGATCGACCAGCGCGAGGATCGGCTGTTCGAGCACGCCCGCGGCGACGAGCTGCACCCGGAACTGGCCAGCAAGGCCGATCGGCTGGCCCGCCTGCGGCAGGCCAAGGCGCAGCTGGAGGCCGAGGCCGCCGCGCGGGAGCAGGCCTACCAGCACCGCGTGGCCGCCCACACCCCGCGGCCGCCAGGGCCAAGGGCCGCCAGCCCCGCCAGCTCAAGCGCCGGCCGCAGGAGACCCCCAGCCCCGAGGCGACCGCCAACGTCACCGACCCCGACAGCCGCTTGCTGCACACCCGCAACGCCACCGTCCAGGGCTACAACGCCCAGGCCGTCACCACCTTGGAGCAGGTGATCGTCGCCGCCGAGCTCACCCGCGAGGCCAACGACGTCCATCAGCTCAAGCCCATGCTGCAAGCCACGGCCACCACGCTGGCCGCCGCGGGGATCGGCCAGGGGCCCAAGGCCGCTCTCGCCGACTCCGGCTACTAGTCGATCGACAACCTCACCACCCTCCCCGACGCGCCCGAGCTCTACATTCCGCCGGCCAAGCACGGCCGCCAAGGCAAGCCCCGCAAGGACGGCAAGCCCTCGGCATCCCGCAGCGACGGGCTCCGCGCGGCGAAGACGGCCAAGCTGGGCAGCGAAGACGGCAAGGCCCGCTACGCCAAGCGCCACGAGACCGTCGAGCCGGTCTTCGGCCAGCTCAAAGAGCAGCAGGGCGCGCGACGGTTCCTGCGCCGCGGCCTGCGCGCCTGCAACGCCGAGTGGAAGCTGCTGTGCGATACCCACAACCTGCTCAAGCTGCGGCGGTACACAGCCACCCAGCCAGCGACCAGGCCGGCTACCACCTGAGCGGCCACCCGCCGGGGGTCACCGGGGCCGCCGCCAGCGCCGTCGGCCAGCCACCCGAGCCGTCGCCTGAGGCTCCTGAGCGCCCGGGCACCGTCAGCGACACGGAGCCGCGTCCTTTCTGCAACGGCCTCTACCGCCGGAAACTGAGGTGTGGGGAACTCATAATCCGTCGGCCGGTGGTTCAGTCCATCCCGGCCCACGAGTTCGAGTCCATCCCGGCCACGATGTCTCACCTATTCCGTAGGGTGAGAGTGGGAGGTTCTCCGCCGGGAATCGGATGCGTCGGCCGGCCACCCAGCGGAGGGTCCGTCGCCTGCACCCTCCTCATCGGCGGAGAGAGGCGCTCCGCCAGCCGGGAGGCGGTGGTGGATGATCGCCACGTCCTCCGCTCCGAGGGCCTCTTCTTCCTCCTCATCCACGAGCAGTGGTTGGAAGAGTTGCTGGGCACCGGCCTCACCACGAATGAGGACCAGATGCTCCTCGGCATCGCACGGCTTCTCGCCCCAGCAGGATGCGGTCGAGACGGCGAAGCCGAGAGCGGTTCACTTGCCGCCGCACACCTTCAATTGGTGCCGGAGCACCAGGAGCTCGATGTCCCTTTCGTCCGCCGGACGACGTCCCGATCCAAGGAGGTAGAGAAGGAGGAAATAGAGGAACGAGAACAGCATGGGTCCCCTTCCAACAGAGGAGAGCGCATGCTATCGGTGCCCGTCGGTCGGCGAATCCGGGATTTCGAACCCTTCAAGCATGAACTCCTCCGCGACTGAGCAGGAAGACGCGCGTCCTCTTCAGACACTCACTTCTCAGCCCACGGCCGCCGAACTCGTGAGGAGTTGGCTCGTTCGCCCTCGCTGATGGCGTAGGCCACGGCATCGTCGAGCGACATACGGGCTCCTTCGGCGCGGGCTCTCGCCGCCAGTTCCTCCGGAACTCTGCGGCGAAGCATCTCAGCCAGATCCCCTCTCCCGGCCGTCATCTGTCCCAGCCCTGTCCCGATCGATTCTTCGACCGCCAGGCCGGCTGAGTGCAGGACGACGGCGCGATGCAGGTCTCCGGCGGCGAGGGCCGCTCCGGCCAGCTCGACCAGGATGATCGGGATGCCCGAGGTATCCCCGGCGGCGGAGAGCATCCGGAGGGCGGTCCGCAATCGCTCGCTAGCAGCGACGTGGTTGCCGGACCCCAGGGCCGCTGCCCCCACGAGCCACAAAGACCAGGCCTCGCCGAACCGGTCGCCCAGCGTTCGGTTCGCCTCAAGGGCTTCCTCGGCCATGGCCCGGGCGGCCGCATACTCCCCGGACTGATGCAGCATGTTCCCGAGCCCCCACAAGACCTTGGCCACGCCCTGGTCGTCGCCGACCTTGCGGAACATGTCCAGACTCTCCTCCAAGAGCGCCCGGGCCCCGGGAAGGTCCTGGTCCGGGGGCCGAGGAAACATGAAGGCGAAGCTCAAGTTGTACAACTGCTCGGCGACCCGGCGATCCTTCCCGAGTCCGCGGTAGGTATCCAGCGCCCCCTGATAGAGGGACTGGGCCGCCCGGAAGTCCCCCATCCAGTACGCCACGCTCCCGGCAGCCTCCAGCGCCGTGGCACGCGCCTCAGGAGCGTCGTCGGCCACAGGCAACTCGAGGATTCTCTCCAGACGCTCCTGGGCCTCGCGAAGGTGCCCCCGCATCTGCCAGAACCGCCACAGGGCCGCCGCCGTTCGTAGCGCCATCTCGGGCTCCCCGCTCGCGGTCGCCCATTCGATCGCCGCCCGGAGGTTGTCGTGCTCCAGCTGGAGCAGGTCCAGCCACTGGGCCTGCCTCGCACCGGTCAGCTCGTGCTCGGCCCGCTCCGCCAGCTCGAGGAAGAACCGGGCGTGGTTCCGATGCACCTCGGCTGCATCGGGGAGCACGGCCTGGCGTTCCAGGGCGTACTCACGGATGGTCTGGAGCATGAAGAACCGAGGCTCGCCGCCCTCGGTCCCCATCTGTCGCAGGAGACTCTTGTTGACCAATGAGGCGATTCCCTCGAAGGTGTGGAGCCCAAGCTCCCCGTCCGGATCGCAGACGGCCTCCGCGGCATCCAGTGTGAAGCCGCCCACGAACACCGACAGCCGAGCAAACAGGCGCCGCTCCACGTCGTCCAGAAGGTCGTAGCTCCACGCGATGGTGTCGCGAAGGGTCTGTTGTCGGGCTGGAACGTCTCGAGCGCCCCCCGAGAGCAGTGACAGGCTGTGCTCGAGCCGTCGGAGGATGGCCTCGGGAGTGAGGATCTTGACCCGGGCCGCCGCCAGCTCGATGGCGAGCGGGAGCCCATCGAGCCGTCCCACGATCCTGGCCAGGGTGGGGGCGCTCTGGTTCGTGGCGGTGAAGGTCGGCTGCACGGCTCTGGCCCGATCGATGAAGAGCGCAATTGCCTCGTACTGGGAGATGGACTCCGGGGGCGGGAGATGCCCAACGTCCGGCAGGGACATGGGCGGGACCGGGTATTCTCGCTCGCCGCGAAGCCCGAGGGGCTCTCGGCTTGTCACGATCACCTTGACCTGTTCGGTCCCGGCCAGGATCTGTCCGACCAGGGGAGCCGCACCCAGGACCTGTTCGAAGTTGTCCAGGATCAGCAGGAGCTCCTTGGCATCGAGATGGTGCACGATGGCCTCGATGGGTGGCCGGGCCGGGTCCTCCGGAACCCCAAGAGCCTGGAGGGCCGTGGAGGCCACGAGCGACGCATCTGCGATCGGGGCGAGGCCGACGAATCGAGCTCCGTCCTCGAACTCGGGGCCGTGTTCCTGAGCCACGCGGACCGCCAATCGCGTCTTTCCTGTCCCTCCGGGTCCAGTCAGAGTCACTAGGCGGGCCTCCGACAGCAGAGCGCCGAGCTCCTCCAGCTCCCGGCGACGCCCGACGAACGACGTGAGCTCAGGCGGAAGGTTCGCGGTTCGTACCGTCAAGGTGCGCGGCGGGGGGAAGTCGATACCTAGGCCCGGGATCACGAGCTGGTACAGGTGTTCGGGCCGGTCCAGGTCCTTCAGTCGATGCTCACCGAGATCGCGGAGCAAGACCCCCTGGGGCAATGACCGGGCCACAAGGTCGCGAGTGGCCCCGGACAGCAAAACCTGGCCTCCATGAGCCGCCGCAGCGATGCGAGCCGCGCGATGGAGGTCCACGCCCACGTAATTGTCGCCCCCCAGCGTTCCCTCGCCGGTGTGCACACCGATGCGGATGGGAACCTCGACCCCCTCCGGCCAAGCATGGGTGGCGAGGCACCGCTGGGCCTCGACGGCGGCGGCCACGGCCGGGGACGCGTCGGCAAAGACCACGAAGAAGGAGTCGCCCTGGGTACTAGGAGACGGGTGCTGCCCTCGATGTCCGAGAAGAGGAAGGTGACCGTGCCAGTGGGTAGGCTTGCCGTGGAATGGGCCGGATTCTTCACTCGGTTCAAATTACCGCTCGGCCGCCCTGACGAACAGGACATAGAGCAGCCGGGCCCGTGGCGACCACTTCTTCCCCGTCCACATCGTTCTCTTCACTGGAAGTCGGTACGGCACTGTTGCATCGGGCGCCGAGCACCCGCATCAGGGAGACTCCGACCATGAGATCACGCCTTCGCCTTCGCCTTCGCCTTCGCCCTCGTCCCAGTCCAGCGCCGAGCTCAGCCTTCGCCGGGTACCGGTTCCCGCCGGAGGTGATCACGCTGGCGGTCCGCTGGTACCTGCGGTTCGGCCTGTCCCACCGGGATGTGGAAGAGCTCCTCGCGGAACGCGGCATCGAGGTGGACCACGTGAGCATCTACCGGTGGGTGCAGCGGTTCGCCCCGGAGTTCGCGGAGGCGGCTCGGCCTCGACAGCACGTCATCGGGGATCGCTGGCATGTCGATGAGACCTACCTGAAGGTCGGAGGGACCTGGCGCTACCTGTTCCGGGCCATCGACCAGTTCGGCCAGGTCATCGACGTGTACCTCTCGCGTCGTCGCAACGCCGAAGCCGCACGCCGGTTCTTCGAGCGGGCGCTCGATCGCACTCGGACCTCACCCTCGGAGGTCACCTCCGACCGGTACCGGGTCTACCCCCGGGTGCTCGACGAGCTGCTCCCCGCGGCCTTCCATGACACCGAGGTCCACGCGAACAACCGGCTGGAGACCGACCACGGACGGCTCAAGGCCCGGCTTCGACCGATGCGAGGACTGAAGCGAGACCGTACCGCC
>WNFU01034064.1_pt1 | contig 10884 bp, 9 predicted proteins | sample 5400121 | NCBI WGS metagenome assembly WNFU01 (sample SAMN13153360, study PRJNA577476) | soil metagenome | isolation source: 100 cm soil or saprolite under grassland replicate 1 | place: USA:California | collected 2016-06-15
TAGCGCGGAACGCCGGCAGTCAACCCCGAATGCTTTCGTGGGCAAACTTCACGCCACGCGGCCACAGCAGTTTTTATATTTCTTTCCACTGCCGCACGGGCATGGCTCGTTGCGGCCGACTTTCGGCATCGAACGGCGAACCGGGAGATCAATGGTCACTTCGCCCGCGCCATCTCCGTCACCGCCAACGGCAGCCATTGCGCCAACCGGCTGAAGCTGACGGCCACGGGCAGGAGCATTTGCCGTGGGCGCGGTCGGCGCATGTTCGCGCAGGAGAAATTGCGGCAACGTCGCCAGAAAATTCTCGAACGCTTGCAAATTCGAGGTGCTACGAAACAGATTGTTTAGCACTTCATTCTTAATGTTCGCCATTAAGTCCACGAACATATCGTAAGCTTCGGTCTTGTACTCGATCAGGGGATCCTTTTGCGCATAGCCGCGCAGATAAACGCCCTCGCGCAATGCGTCCATGGCATAGAGATGCTCCTGCCAGAGGCGATCGATCGCGTTCAGAATAATGTAGCGCTCCAGACTTTTGACCGCGGTCGGTTCCTCGTGACTCGATTTGCGCTCGTAGGCGTCCTTGATCTTTTCGATCAAAAACTGTGTGTTTTCCTCGACCGTGCGCGTTTCGAATTGCGCTTTCTCCTTGGTCAGCCCAAGCGGGAAAGTCGTGTTCACCCAATGGATGAGGCCGGTGTAATTTGGTTCGTCAACATCGAGATACTCCTTCACTTTTGCCGGCACGGCCTCGTCGATTACTTCGTAGATGAGCTTGCGCGGTTCCTCGGAATCGATCGTCTCGTTGCGATAAGTGTAAACAACCTCGCGCTGCATGTTCATCACGTCGTCGAAATCGAGCGTGCGTTTTCGGATTAAATAGTTGCGCTGTTCCACGCGTTTCTGCGCCGTCTCGACCGACTTGTTCAGCCACCGATGCTCGAGCTCCTGGCCTTCCTCGAGTCCAAAGCGCTCCATGATTCGTGTCATCCGATCGGCTGCGCCGAAATTGCGCATGAGATCGTCCTCGAAGCTGACATAAAAGCGAGAACTGCCCGGATCGCCCTGGCGCGCGCAACGCCCGCGTAACTGCCGATCAATCCGGCGCGCTTCGTGCCGTTCGGTGCCGATCACCATCAAACCGCCTCGCTCCGGAACACCGGACCCAAGTTTAATGTCAGTGCCGCGTCCCGCCATGTTCGTCGAAATCGTGACCGTGCCGGGTTGACCAGCGCGCTGCACGATCTCCGCTTCTTGCATGTGAAATTTCGCGTTCAAAACGTTGTGCGGAATTTTCTCCCGCTTCAGCATGCGGCTGAGCAACTCGGACGCTTCCACGCTCACCGTGCCCACCAGCACTGGCTGCTGTTTGTTGTGAGAGTCTCTAATTTCATTGATGACCGAGTTGTATTTTTCGCGCCGTGTCTTGTAGATCCGATCGTTGTAGTCCGTGCGCGCGACGGGCCGGTTCGTCGGAATCATATTGACGTCGAGTTTGTAAATATCGTGGAACTCGGCCGCTTCCGTTTCGGCCGTGCCGGTCATGCCGGCCAGCCTTTGATATAGGCGGAAGTAATTCTGGATCGTGATCGTCGCCAGCGTTTGCGTTTCGCGGTCGATCTGGACGCCTTCCTTCGCTTCGACCGCCTGATGAAGCCCATCGCTCCAGCGCCGCCCCGGCATTTTCCGCCCCGTGAATTCATCGACAATCACGACCTTGTTCTCTTCGATCACGTACTGCACGTCCTTCTCGAACAGGCAGTAGGCGCGCAGCAACTGCGAGATGTTGTGGATCCGCTCGGCCTGCGCGTCACAATGCTGCTGGCGCTCTGCTTTCCTCTTGTCTTTTTCCTCCGGCGACAGCGCCGGATCGAGATCAATTTCAGTAAACTCGTTAATCAAATCCGGCAGCACGAATGCGTTCGGATCATCCGGATTCAGAAAGACGCGGCCCTGTTCGGAGAGATCGGCTTCGTTCGATTTTTCGTCGATGGTAAAGAAGAGTTCTTCCTTGAGCGCGAATAGTTCCTCCTTCCGCGTGTCCTGGAAGAACGAAAGCTCCGCTTTATCGATGGCGCGCCGCTTTTCCGGGTCTTCCATCATTCGGAGCAGCTGTTTATTGCGCGGCTGCCCCAGTTTAACTCTAAACATGAGCAGACCGCCTTCAGACATGAACTCGGCTTTCTTCGCCGGATTCGCGTCTGCTTTTTCGAACGCTTCGATCGCTTCGCTGGCAACGCGGTTACAAAGCATGTTCTGCTTGCGCACCAACTGCTCGATAAGCGGTTTCCATTTATCGTATTGATGGGTCGAAATGGTCGCCGGCCCGCTGATGATGAGCGGGGTGCGCGCTTCATCGATCAGGATCGAATCGACTTCATCGACAATCGCGTAGTGATAACCGCGCTGGACCTGTTGCTCGCGGGTGGTGGCCATGCCGTTGTCGCGCAGATAATCGAAACCGAACTCGCTGTTCGTCCCGTAAGTGATGTCCATTGCGTATTGGTCACGACGGATATCCGGCTCTTGATCGTGCTCAATGCAGCCAACCGTCATCCCGAGGAAATCGTAGAGTTGCCCCATCCGCGAACGCTTCGGGCAAAATCTCATCCAGCTTTCTCCATTGAGCTTCCAGCTCGGGAATTTCCGCCAGCTCCGCTTTCCAGGCTGCTGTTTTTGCGCGCAAATCCTCATCGGACAAGCTTTTGAACTGCTCATCAAACTCGTTGATCCGGCGCACAATCGGCATCAGCCGCTTGAGCTCGCGCTGATTCTTCGACCCTAAAATTTTCTTTAAAATCCACGCAACCATTTCGCGTGTAATATCGACGAGATTCTCGATCTGTCATCCCGAACCCCGAATGCTTTCGGGGTGAGGGACCTCCCACCTGGCGCTTGATTACGCTAGCAACCTTGCGTGCTCGCCAGCGCACTGTGAGATCCTTCGCTCCGCTCAGGATGACGCCGGAGTTTTGGTGCTGTGTCCTTTGTCACCGTTGTGCGAGAGAAGTTTGCGGCTACAATCCGGCCATGAAGAAAATCGTCTCTACGAGCGAAGCGCCGGCGGCAATCGGACCTTACTCGCAAGCGGTACGCAGCGGAAATTTCCTGTTTTGCAGTGGCCAGATTCCGCTCGATCCAAAATCGGGCCAGATTATCTCCGGCGACATCGCCACGCAGACCCGCCGCGTGCTTGATAACATCATCGCCGTTTTGAAAGCCGAGGGGTTGGCTTTCGAAAACATTGTGAAAACAACAATCTTCCTCACCGATCTCGCCGATTTCCAAACCGTCAACGAAATTTATGGGTCGTATTTCAAACAGCAGCCCCCTGCCCGATCGACAGTCCAGGTATCGGCCCTGCCTAAGGGAGCCAAAATCGAAATCGAAGTCATCGCCGTTGCGGACAATGGCGAATCAACTGGAGAAACCGCTTACGACACTTCCGGCTAACATCGACATGGCGATCATCGAAGACTCTCGCACGAAATCTCTGCATCCGGGTAGCGCACGCGTCCCGCGTGCTGGCGATGGCGTCTCGCCACCGTGGACTTCTCTTAAAGATTATTTCGGCGGGACGCCGAAACCAGCACGCGAGACGCATGCGCTACCCAGATCATGAGCGAAGACCTTCTCGCTCTTTTCCGCAAAACCGGGGCTCTTCTCGACGGCCATTTCGTTTTGCGCTCCGGTTTGCACAGCCGCCAATATTTCCAATGCGCGATACTCCTTCAGCACACTGAGATCGCTGCAAAAGTTTGTGGATGGCTCGCCGACAAACTCCGCGAATTTGATTGCGACTCGGTGATCTCCCCTGCTCTTGGCGGAATCATTGTCGGCCAGGAAATCGGTCGCGCGTTGGGCAAACGCCACATCTTTGTCGAAAAAGAAGATGGCAAACTTGTTTTGCGACGCGGTTTTCAAATTGCGCCGAACGAAACATTCATCGTCGTCGAAGACGTCGTCACCCGCGGCGGACGGGTCCAGGAAACAATCGACATCGTTCGTGCCCACGGCGGGGTTGTTTCCGCAGTCGGCGTTATTCTCGATCGGAGCGGTCAGGCCAAGCCGGATTTTGGTTGTCCCTTTGTCAGCTTAATGGAAATGAACGTGGAGACCTTCCCCGCAGACAAGTTGCCGCCCGACCTCGCGAAAATCCCAGCCGTCAAACCCGGCAGTAAATAGACGACGTTGATATCTCTCCGCCGCCGGTGTTGGTATGGGTCACATTCTCGTTGCGAGCTTGTTGAGACTTTCTTGTGGCATCAAGGCTGGTGTTGGGAACTTTGACGGAGAGCTTGCCCCTTCTTCACCTCGAGGTTTTGTGGAAGCCTTTTGATAGCATGTTCAGTCTCGCGGAGAGTCCCGGTCGCGTTTTGAAGTAATCCGCTAAGCGTGTCCACACGAGTGTCTCTGTACGCATCCGTGACATGAGAAGTCACCTCGTCGATCACCCATCGTCCGTTCTCGGGAATGAGCTCCATGGTAGATTCCTTTTTCCCTTTTCCGAGAATTCTGTCCTGCCCAACCTCCGTGAACACCTCTTTAACTGTGACCTCCAGTTTGCCATCCCGCATCTTAGGCTTTGAAATCGCCATCCGATCAGGATTGCCGCTGCGATCAGTCAGCAAATCGCGCGATATTACGGCATCGACTTTCAAGAGGTCGATGCCAGTAGGCCACCATTTCTCATGGATACCCAGTCTTTTAGCTAACCGATCCCTGGCATCGATTAAGTTCCTTAACGCATGCAGAAACTCATCGACGTTGCGTTGTTGCTTGTGGCTAAAATATTTTCGGAGTGATGCAAAGGTTGAACTCTGCGCGGGCCGGACCGGAGTGTGGCGAGCGTAGCCGCTTATTGGCCAGATTTCTTTTTTGTCGGTGGGATGTCGTGCGAAGATTCTATTAACAGCTTCTGTTCCCGTATCCAGTGGCGGGGTACTTTTCGGGGCAGCGCTCGCAGTTAGCGCCGCGACAAATCCAGCAAAAACATAACCTGCTACCGAAGCGGTTTTCATGAATAGACAATCAAAAGAGCGTTGCTGCCGGCTGTGTTGCGCATAATCTGCTCTAACGCAGCATGAAGATCGGTTTTTCTCAAATTAACCCGACTGTCGGGGATTTGAGCGGCAATTTCGAGAAGATCATCGGCGCTTATGAGCGCCTCGCTGCTGCGGGCGCGGAGCTGGTTCTGACACCGGAACTGGCTATCACCGGATATCCGCCGCAGGATTTGGTTTTTAAATCGCGTTTTGTCCCGGAGAACCTCGAAGTTCTCGAGAAGCTTCACTCGCGCGTGGGAAACGCGGCCTTGCTGGTCGGTTTCGTCGATCGAAATGAGGGACGCGGCAAGCCATTTCATAATGCCGCCGCTCTCCTCGAGCGCGGCAAACCAATTCGTAAAGCTCATAAGTCGCTTCTACCCACCTATGATGTTTTCGATGAAGATCGCTATTTCGAGCCAGCCTGCCGGGGCGAACCGTTTGAAGTCCATGGCAAAAAAATCGGTGTGACCATTTGCGAAGATATCTGGACCGAACATTATCTGCCGCGGCCGCTTTACGATGTCGAACCGGTGCGTGGCCGGATCGAGCAGGGCGCGGAGATCATCGTCAACCTGAGCGCCTCGCCATTTGGTTTGCATAAACCGGCGATCCGCTACGAGATGGTAGGCGCGCTGGCGCGGACCTATCATCGGCCAATCTGTTATTGCAATGTCGTAGGCGGCAACGATCAGCTTGTGTTCGACGGCAATTCCATTGCCGTGAATCCGGCGGGCAAGTTGATCGCACAACTGGCCGCATTCCGCGAAGATGAGAAAGTCGTCGATACCGAATCGAGTTCCACAATCGAATTCCACGAAGGCAAGACACCGGAGGTCCTCTTCAGCGCTCTTTCTCTTGGGGTTCACGATTATTTCCGCAAATGCAACTTTCATTCAGCAGTAATCGGCCTGAGCGGCGGGGTCGATTCCGCGGTCACAGCGGTTGTCGCGGTGGATGCGCTGGGAGCCGAGAATGTGACCGGGGTTTCCATGCCGAGTCCGTACTCGTCGCGCGGCAGTATCGAGGACTCTCGCGCGCTCGCCCGCAATCTCGGAATCAAATTTCTCGAGATTCCGATCACCGACGCGTTCAGGGATTTCAAAGCGCAGTTCAAAGAAGTCTTCAAGGGACTGCCTGAAAACGAGACCGAGGAAAACATGCAGCCGCGTTTGCGCGCGATGACGCTGATGGCTCTTTCAAACAAGTTAGGCCATCTGTTGCTTTCGACCGGAAACAAAAGCGAACTCGCCGTCGGTTACTGCACAATTTACGGCGACATGGCGGGCGGACTCGCCGTGATCAGCGATGTGCCGAAAACGATGGTTTACGAGCTGGCGCGCTGGATCAACTCCGATTATGCGCGACGGGCGATTGAGGTCAATCGCCCCTACCCTTCCCGCGCCGCAGGTAGGGGCGGTTCACCTGAACCGCCCGCGGCGGAAATTATCCCGAGCTCGACGATCGAAAAGCCGCCCAGCGCGGAGTTGAAACCAAATCAAAAAGATCAGGACACGCTTCCGCCTTACGATGTCCTGGATGAGATCCTCCGGCTTTATGTCGAAGAAAACTTGAGCGCGCGCGACATTGTCACCCACGGATTTGACGAGAAAACGGTGCGCTGGGTGCAGCGGCGTGTCGATCTAAACGAATACAAACGAGAGCAGGCCGCGCCTGGACTAAAAGTGACGAGCCGCGCATTTGGCATGGGCCGCCGAATGCCGATCGCGCAAAAGTATATAGACTAAAACTTAATGACGAAGCACGAATGACGAATGAAATGTTGTCTTCTAAATGGAACACGGTGCGAACGCAGCAGATTCGAAAGGATGGGGACATCGTTCGGTTGCCATTCGCAGTGAGGAACCAAAATTACCCATGCCAGTTAGGTCCACAACGCGGAAATTCTATCTGATCGCGTCCGGACCCATGATTTTAAGCCTTTGTACTTTGTATTGACAGACGAAATGATATTTTCCCGATCCTATGACAATGGCCAAACCACTGTATGACTTTGATTTCGCTGTGGCCGGCGGTGGTCCTGCTGGCTCCTCGGCGGCCATCTCGCTGGGGCAGCGTGGTCATTCGGTCGTTCTCTTTGAGCGGGACACGTTTCCGCGATTCCATATCGGCGAATCCTTGCTGTCGACTGCCAACGACGCGTTCGCGGCTTTGGGTGTGACCGAGAGGATCGACGCCGCATGTTTTCCGGAGAAGTGGGGCGCGCGTCTCTACACATATGATGGTCGGGGCGGCCGCTACGTTGACTTCACCGACGTCCGAGAGGTCACGAGGCCTCAGACATATCAGGTATGCCGCCAGGAATTCGATCGCATTCTGCTGGAACGGGCCCGCGAAGTAGGCGTCGAAGTTCGAGAAGGGTGCCGCGTGACCGGGTGCGAGTTTGAACCGGATGCGGCAATCCTCGATGTTGCATCACGCGCCGACACTGAGAACAAGCGTGTGAAGGTGCGGGCCGTAGTCGATGCCACGGGTCGCCATGGATTGATCGCTCGAAAGTTCAATCTGCGTACCGAGGAACCCCGGCTGGCCAATATAGCAATATTCTCCCACTATACGAATGTACCGCGACTGGAAGGATCGCGCCCTAACGACATTCGACTTGTTGCACGCAGCGACGCCGGCTGGTTCTGGCTAATCCCAATTTCAAAAGACTTGATGAGCGTCGGGGTGGTTCTGCCGAAGATGCTTTACCGCAGATTGGCGAACGGTTCGCCCGAGGAGACGCTCAACCTGGCGATCTCCGACACGCCGGCTGTCGCCGAGCTAATGCGCGAGGCTCGTCGGGAGTGGCCAGTACGCGTTGAGAAGGATTTTTCGTACAGTGCTTCGGCTTATGCCGGCCATCGCTGGATCCTGGCCGGGGACGCAGGATCGTTTCTTGATCCTGTGTTCTCGACTGGGGTGTCAATCGCTATGGAATCCGGGATTGAAGCCGCTGCCGAGCTCGATCGCGCGCTGACAAGAAATGACTTCTCAGCTCCGAGCTTCGCGGCGTTCTCTCGTCGTCAGCGCAAGCGGTTCCAGACGTTTCGCCGGTTTGTTGTCGGATTCTACACACCACAGTTCCGTGACGTCTTCTTCAACCCGGAACCATCGACACTCATCTTTCGGTCAGTCGTCACCATGCTTGCGGGTAAATGGAATGCTAGTCTGTGGACCCGCTTTCTGAACCACCTGTTCTTCGGCGTGGTCTCGATCCAGAAACGTTTTAACATATCGCCGTCAGCCTTTCGGCGCGACCGAGATGCGGGCTATCCGGCCGAGAGTCGCTCCAAAGACACTATTGCGCGCCGCGCCTAAACTTAGACCCGGCGGATAATACCTATCGCGCACTTGACGTAGTAAGGATGGAACGAGAAAACCATCTGTTCGTAACATGGAAGCCCACATAAATCCGCGTCAACCCGATGTTGCTGACTCTTATGAGCTAACGGTGCGTTCGCAATTTTAGATTTCAGATTGCCGATTTTCGATTTCGGCAAAGGGCGCCAATGCGCGCCCTGAAATTTTACCCGCGAAACGCGGGATCTGCAATCGGAATATCGAGATACAAATCTGCGTGGGATATGACGCGAGAAGACAGTAGAAACGAGAGCGTATTTTTCTTCGATGAAGGCCGTAGCACAAGCCTCTCAAGGAGCGGCGGTTTGAAAACCGGCGCTCCCCGGTGTGCTACGATCTGGCTGGAACGATGAGCACCTCTCTTCTTGGAATCTGGCGCGCATTCGCCGTCTTCTTTTTCTCGCTTTGCGCTCTCGTTGAGAATGCGATCACCATTCCGTTCATCGCCCACGCAGGTCGCCTGCACTCCCGCGCTGCGTGGCTCAGTCGCTGGAGTCGTTTTGCATGTCGCGTCGTCGGCATTCGCGTAACGACTCGCGGTTCGGTGCCGCGCTCCGGCCTTTTGGTGTGCAATCACCTCAGCTATCTCGACGTGATTGTGCTCAGCTCGATTCAACCGTGCGTCTTTGTGGCTAAGCGCGATGTCGCGGTATGGCCGCTATTTGGATGGCTCGCGCGCTCGGCCGACACAATTTTTGTCGATCGTGAGCGCAGATTGGCGAGTGCAGACGTTGTCGATCTTGTCCGCGACGCGATTACTGGCGGTTCGCTTGTGGTCCTATTTCCTGAAGGAACAAGTTCGGACGGCTCGACAGTCCTGCCATTCAAATCGTCCTTGTTGGAATCTGCGGTCAAACTTCGCTGTCCGGTGGCGGCTGCGTCTATCGAATATGCGCTCGATGACGGTTCAGTCGCCGATGAGGTGTGCTACTGGGGCGACATGACCCTGGTGCCCCATTTGCTTAATCTTTTCTTCAAACGCGAAATCCGGGCGACCTGCTCCTTTTCTCTTCCGAGAATTCGGGTCGGCGATCGCAAGGAAATCGCACACGAGCTGCGCGAGGAAATCGTATCGATGCGGTCATGACGAGCGGAGCGATGTGCTTCGCGGGGGTTATCCGGTGAATCGAACAGCGATCGCACCTTCGCAACCCGGCGTTACGCTTGCGTGTGGCGCGCGTAATGTCTCTCGACGCCTTTCGGGAGCAGGCGTTTGCGGCCGCGCTGTCGCCGGCGCGCCAGCGTGGCGCGGCCCGCTTTCGTTTTCATGCGGGCACGAAAACCGTGCTGACGTTTGCGTGTTCGCTTGGAAGGCTGGTAAGTCCGTTTCATAAACCGCGAAAGCTTCGGTGGGTTTGAGAGCGCTTACACTAGGAATGAGTACGGCATTGTCAATCGGGCGCGTGCGATCTCGAACCGACGGTTTTATTCAGAGATTGCCAGCGCCGCCTATTTTTGAAATAACCGATTCTAACAAATGAGCGAAAATATCGTAATCGAGCCCGCAACGGAGGCCGACCTCGACGAATTGTCGCACATGCTCGGCGAGTTATTTGCCCAGGAAAGCGATTTTCGCCCGGACAAGGACAAACAGCTTCGCGGGCTGCGTCTGATTTTCGAACAACCCAGCCGGGGCCGTGTTTTTGTGCTCCGGCGCGATGGCGCCATTGTCGGGATGATCAATTTGCTCTTCACTATCAGCACAGCTGAAGGCGGTTTCGTCATCCTGCTCGAGGACCTGGTCGTTCACAAAGAGTACCAGGGAAAGGGTTACGGTTCAAAGCTCCTCCAACACGCAATCGACTTCGCGAAGCAGAAAAATTTTCTCCGTATTACTCTTTTGACCGATCGGCCAGAAAACGTGGCCCAGGAATTTTTCCGCCGCCACGGTTTCGTCGAATCATCCATGATTCCGATGCGCCTGTGGATCAACCCGCAGAATACCAGTGATCAGTGATCAGTGATTTCTGGTTTTTTCGATCCAGGCGTTCAATTGAGGCGTGAGACGCCTTTTGAACTCGGACCGAAACTGAATTTCATCGACCGCTTTTGCGACTTCCGGCGCGCTTGTCTCAGGCAAATTTGCCTTTGCGTAGGCTCTTAACTTATCGGCGCGCGAATTTTCCGCGAAGAAAGTGAACAGACCGGACGCGTATCTGTTCGCGCCGAGCGCATCGGTCTTGGCGAGCAGTGTTTTCATGTTCGCCTTCGCAAAATCCCACGCAATATCTGGGTGGTCGCTTTGGCGTGCGACTCGCGAGACGAGAAATATCGCACGGCTTGTTGGCAGCTCATCGGTCAGCGCAATGGGCAACGTTTTCTTTAGTAACTTCGGCTCGATGGCGCCAGCCAGCGCGTTATAATAATTTTGTTTTTCCTCAATACTGGTCGTTTTCAGACCAAGCTCGTGAAGCTGGTTCCAAGTCTTTTCTTCGGCGTAACGCCCAACTATTGCAAAAACCGGCGGACGGAG
>WNFU01009600.1_pt1 | contig 10882 bp, 9 predicted proteins | sample 5400121 | NCBI WGS metagenome assembly WNFU01 (sample SAMN13153360, study PRJNA577476) | soil metagenome | isolation source: 100 cm soil or saprolite under grassland replicate 1 | place: USA:California | collected 2016-06-15
ATCGCCTGGGGGAAGGTGGATGTGGTCCTCACCTACCACGTGGACCGGCTGTTCCGCCAGGACAAGGAGCGCCTGAGGTTCTACGAGGTGTGCACCAAGCGGGCGTCCACCTGATCGCGGCGGTGGACGGCTCCGATGTGGACCTTCGATCAGCCGACGGGCGCAGGCAGTTCCGTGACCTCGGATCCGCGGCCGAGTACGCCTCCGACCGGCAGTCCGAGCGCCTCCGGCGAAAACACGACGAGATCGCCGGCCAAGGGGCGTGGCAGGGGGGTGGGCGTCGGCCCTTCGGGTACGTAGTGGAGGGCGGCCGGGCCACCACGGGGCAACCGGCCACCCTCAATGTCCACGACGCCGAGGCGAAGCTTCTTCGGGCCGCGGCCCGCCACGTCCTGTCCGGGGGGTCCATGTACTCCGTGGCCCGCAGGTGGAACGAGTCGGGGATCCGCACCCCCACCGGGAAGCTGTGGCGGGTGACCGACGTCCGCCGGATCCTACTCTCCCCCCAGGTGGCCGGGCTCCGGGTCCACGGCAGGTGGGTGTCCGACCTGGACGGGGGGAACCGCCGCCGAGAGGTCCTCGGGGTGACCGAGGGCACCTGGCCCCCCATCCTCACCCGGGAGGAGCACGAACTCCTCAAGGCCAAGCTGGACGGCCCGGGCCGGAGGGTGCAACCGGGCATCGCCATCGGCCGGCGGTACCTGCTGACCGGACTCCTCAGGTGTGGCAGCTGCGGGCAGCCCCTCACCGGGAAGCGCCGCAGGAGCAAGCGGTTCTCCTACACCTGCCCCGGGGCCATGCGGGGATGCACCGGCACGAGCATCGTGGGGCCGCCCCTGGACGACGCCGTGCTCACGGTGGCGGGGGCGGTGTGGAACGCCCAGCCCGAGCCGAGCCCGGCCGACCGGGCCATGACCGGGGACCAGGCCGCGGTGCTGCAGGAGCTCCGGGAGCTCCAAGACCGGCGGGACGCTGTGGCCCGGGACTACGCCGACGGGGCCATCGACGCCCGACAGGTCCAGGTGGCCACGGCCCGCCTGGACGAGCGGACCAGAGAGCTCGAGGGGAGGCTGGCCCAGGTGGTGACACCGAGGCGCAGCTCCATCGGGGAGCTCGCCCAGCATTGGCAGGAGTTCGCCGAGCGGATGGCGAAGGGCGAGCTCACCCCGGCCGAGGCCGCCGAGACCCACGACTGGGTCAAAGGAGTCATCGAGCAGGTGGTGATCGCCAAAGCCCGTCGGCCGGGGATCCGCTACGACCCGGACCGGGTGGCGATCGTCCTCCGCCCCGGAGTCACCCCGCCGGTGCTGCTCGCCATCCACCCGGTGGACGCGGAGGTCGTGCCCCTCCCCCGGATCTTTCTGAAGGCTGACTGATGGCGTCCTCCCACCACCGTGGAAGTCGGGTCAGCCTGAGGTCGCGGCCTGGGTCTTCCTCGGTCGACCCCGGCGCTTGGGGGCGCTCCCGGCCTTGGGCGGCCTGCCCCGGCGCTTGGCCGGCGACGCCGCCACCACCGTGCCCCTCCGCCGGCCGGGGCGGGGGTCCTGGCCCCCGCGGTGAGATCCTGGAGGTGGATCGCGCAGTAGTCCTTCTGGAGGTTCCGCCTGCCCACCAATGAGACCCACGGTCTCCACGGCGGGCCGCCCGCACATGTCGCACACCAGGATCGTTCGCTCCGCCACCTCACCCTCCCGGTCGAAAGTCGGCGAAGGGTAACACGCCACCGGCGGCCCGAGGATGCACGGTCCTGTGGGTCCAGGGGGGCCCGGGCGCTGGGTGAGGAGGGTGTTCGGCTTTCGGAACGAGCGGAGGACCCCGGCGACGAGGCCCTCAACCTGGCGTCCCTGGGCATGGCGGAGCGGCTCGCGGGGGGCCCCCCGGCGAGCGCTCGAGCTCGCTTCCCGGGCCGTCGACCTGGTGGGGGGAGCGAGAGATGTCAAGACTCGTGTGGTGACCCTCTACAACCTGGCAGCGCGGCTGCTCATGGATGCCGATCGCATGGAGGAAGCTGCATCGGTAGCCCAGACGGGGCGCCGGCTCATGGAGGAGCACGCATCATGCGGGCCGTGCTCCTGCAGGAACAGAGCACCGCATCCGGCTGATCGGGACCGGCTGGATCCAGGGGACTTTCTGGCCGGCCGGGACCGGCCCATCACGGCGGAGGTTCGGGCGGGAGGCTCCAAGGAGTGTCCGGGGTTGACTCCGTGGGCCCGGGCGGCACCGTTCGGCCCACGACGGGGCGCCCTTTGCTCTCCGCCGCGCACCAGGCCCCAATTCGGGCGCCGCTGCTGCGGCACCGGACGGTGGGAGGGGCTTCCTCGCATGGGCCCGCCGGTGATTGAGCGGTAGTGGGAAAGGCGCAGTGCGCTACGACATGCCGTTGCTGTGAACCGTGGACTTCGAGCCCGTCCCGTTCAAAGCGGTTCGTGAAGGCTGTGGGCGGGTCGAAGCGGATCCCTCACTGCGCTGAGATCGACCCGGCGGGCACCGGGTCCGGTCCGTCTTGAACGTGATCCCCAGCCTACGGCCCAAGGCCACCGCCGGGGAGGAGTCGAAGCCGCCCGTCCGGAACGACCACCGCTTGGCCCCGGTGGCGGCGTCCAGGGCGTAGACCGTGCCGTCGTCCGACCCCACGTACACCACCCCGTTGGCCACCGCCGGGGAGGAGTCGACGGACTCGCCCGTCCGGAACGACCACCGCTTGGCCCCCGTGGCGGCGTCCAGGGCGTAGACCGTGCGGTCGTCCGACCCCACGTACACCACCCCGTTGGCCACGGCCGGGGAGGAGAAGACGTAGTCGCCCGTCCGGAACGACCACCGCTTCGTGATCGAGGTCGTGGCGGGGGACAGCACGTTCTCGTGGCGGTTCTGCCCGTGGTGCTGGGGATCACCCCGGAACTGTCGCCGAGGTCCGCTCGGGAGAGAAGTCCGCCAAGGGCGCCGCCTCCTTCCTCGAGCACCACGTCGTGCCGGTGTACGCCGAGGCCGGGATCGCCCTGGTCGAGGTGGTGGTGGACGGCGGGGCGGAGTTCAAAGGGGAGTTCCGGAAGACCTGCCGGCGCCTGGGGATCGCCGTCCACCGGCTCCCCCCTCGCTCGCCGGACCTCAACGCGTTCGTCGAGCGGTTCCAGGGCACGGTGCTCCACCTGCACTACCGGACGGCGTTCCGGTACCGGTTCTACACCTCGGCCCGGGACATCGACGACGACCTCCAGGCCTGGCTGCGCTTCTACAACTTCGAGCGACCCCACCGGGGTACCGCACGAAGGGCCGCCGTCCCGCGGAGATTTTCTACGCCGATGCGCCCTCGCTCCTCGTGATGAAAGGATGGGAACCCGATGAGTTCACCCCGCAGACTGTCCGGTCGTAGCGTGGGCCGCACGGACTAGGTCGAGGCCGCGGTGAGGCCTCGCACGGTTGTAGTGAGCCGTGTACGGGGGGGAGCGACACCCAACCCCGACTCGGCGTGGGTCGCCCAGCAGGCCCGGAACCTCACCATGGCCCTCCAGGAGGAAGGACGGTCCCCGACGTTCCTGATCCACGACCGGGACTCCAAGTTCACCGGCCCCTTCGACGAGGTGTTCCGGTCCGAAGGGAGATCAGGTCGGCCCGGACTTCCTCTGAGGACGTCAATGCGGTGAGGAGCTCCGCTCGCGTGGCCGGCTCGAACAGCTCTATGGCCCCCAAGAGCCTGTCCTCGACGGGGAGCCTGCCGAAGGAGGGGCGGTTCATGGATCCATCCCCGTCTGGGCCCATCGTCTCCGGCAAGACCCGTGCGAATAGTTCTTCACGCGGCGTGGAACCTGGGGGTGTTCCTCCACCGGTTGTGTCCCCGCCGACACCTCATCCACGGCGACAGGTCCAACGCGGGAGGCCAGATGAGCACCATCTACACGAAGAACGGTCGACCGCTTCAGGTCAGCCGCGACGATCTGTTCCGCCGCAGCGGCAGCAAGTCGCTCAGCTGAACGGAGGCAGGGCCTACGGCTGGACGGTCGATACCTCGGCACCGTTGTGGCCGATCGGCTGGTGTACAGATCGACGGACAGGGCGATCATCAGCTCTCTGGTCACGACCGCCAGGTCGGTTGAAGGGCTCAACATAATCAGGTCCTCCTGAACCGGCGACGCTTCCTCTCCAGCGCCAACGCGAACGCGATCCGCCGTTCGGTTCGTTCTTCGACCCGGGGAACCTCCTGCGCTACGCGACCCCGCTGGCCGCGCAAGGCGGACCCCGAACGTGACGTCCACAGGGGGGAGTTATGGTGAGGTCGTCCGCGGGAGAGGGAGTAGGCATGTCCGGAGGCAAAGCGCGCCTCCCACCGCGATGGTTCGTCGTGACCGCCTGGCACGTGCACCGGCGGATCGTCCGGGCCACCAAGGGGCGCAAGGGGCTGTGGCCTCTGCGCCCGGGGAAGTGGGGTGCCTTGCGGCCGTGCTGCACAGCAGGTGACAGGAGATCGCCGCCCTCCCCCGGCAAACATGCGCGCTCTCCCGATCCGCCGGTGCTCAGGCTGACGAGCATCGATCCTCGTGGAGGTACTGGCGGCACTCCGCATCGCTGAGCGGCCTCGTGACGTTCTGCTGAGCGATCCGAAGGAGGTCGTCGATGTCGATTGCCCAGATCCGAACGCCGTCGCACGCGGTGGCAGACGTGAGCTTCGTGCCGTCGGGGCTGAAGGCCACGTCGTAGACGCTGCAGGGCCGACGGGGCAAGGCGAGTCGCTGTGAGCCCGTATGGGCATCGAACAGGCGAACCGAGCCGTCGGATCCCGCGGTCGCCACGAGGGTCCCGTCGGGGCTGAAGGCGACTTCGTTGATCCTCTCAGACTCCCCGGTGAGCAGCGCGACCCGCCGTCCGCTACGCCAGGCCACGATCTCCACACGCCCTCGCCGATCGAGCGTCACGACCCGGGAACCAGTGGGATCGAAGTCCACCAACCAGCCGCCGACGATCGTGCGAAGGACGGCGCGTCGTCGCCAGTCCACGATCCTGACGAGCCCATCCCCGGGATCTTCGACATCGCGGAAGGTCGCCGTCGCGAGCAGCCTGCCGTCGGGGCTGAACCGAGCTCGATTGAACTTCTCGTCTCCCAACGGTCCCCGGTCCACATTGCCCGAGCGGTCGACGATCCTCAACCCATCAAAGCTGGCGGTCACCAGATACTTCCCGTCGGGGCTGAAGTCGACGTCGTTGACATCGTAAGGGTGATCCACCCCGAAGAGCTTTTCGCCGGTGGCCGTGTTCCATACCTCAACCACCTCACCGCCGTAGTCGTAGAGGTCGATGCCATGGCCGCCGGCGGCGATGGCCCCTCCGTCCGGCCGTACGGCCAGCGCGTACAGGTCACCCATGGTTGCGGACGTCATGGTCCGAACGACCCGGTGGGTCCGCACATCCCAGACCGTCAACCCCACACCCTTCGTGCTGTTCGCCACGAGGTGCCGTCCGTCCGGCATGAACTCCGCAACCGGGCCAAGGCCCGGCACGGCAGACGAGGGGAGGTTCCCCCATACGGCGTCGCCGTTCGGCCCCACGTCCCAGATCTTGACGACCCCCTCACCACCGGCCATCACCTCGGTCCCGTCGGCGGAGAAGGCCACTCCCCCGATCCCACCGCTCAGCTCTTGAGCCGACAGCGAAGACACCTCGCGGACTTGGCGCCCGCCGATCCTCCAGACCATCGCGGTGCCTTCCGCCCCCCCAGCGACCAGCCGGGCGGAATCCGGACTCCACGCGACACTCGCGAGGGATCCGGCGTCGCCGGGGGCCCTGAATCGAAGCTCACCAGTCTCTGCGTCCCAGATTCGTAGAATGCCGTCGGCGGCGCTCGTCGTGGCGATGTATCGGCCGTCCGGACTCCAGGACACCTGCCCAGACACGAGGGGGGTCCCGGGCAGCTCGAACTCCCGCTCGCGGGTGCCGAGATCGAACACGGTCACGCCGGTGAGATTGCCGCGCGCCACGGCGAGGTGTTTCCCGTCGGGGCTGAGGGCGGTGTCGTCCGCGTCTTCAACGAGGTCAGTCCAGACCACCGAGTCAGTGGAGAGATCCCAGACGTGAACCTGGCCGCCACTCCAGGCAGCGGCAACCAGCGAGCCATCGGCGCTGAACGAGGGCCCGTTCGCTTCCTCGGACCCCGTCAGGGAACCCAGCCGGCGCCCAGTCGACGGGTCCCAGATCTTGAGCATCCCGTCGTCTCCGGTCGTGGCCAGCTTCGAGCCGTCGCGACTGAACGCCATGCCGGTGAGGTCGCCGTCGTGTGCCTTGAAGGGGGGGAGGGCAGGTTTTCCGCTCGACGCGTACCTGATCTCGACGATGCCCGTCCCCTCGCCACGTTCCGCCGCGAAGACCCCAGTGGAGCTCCAGTCGATGGGTCCGCCGGATCCGGGCACCGTCCGGACGACCCTGGATGCCACGACCGCCCGAAGGAGCGCCTCTTCGGCCTCGCGGAGCACGGACCCGTCGACCGACCGGGTCTCGTGGACCGCCGCCATCGCGAGCAGGATGCTGCGCTCGGGATCGGCCTCGAGGTTGGCGACCGCGGCCGACGCAAGCTCCCGTGCTTTCGCGATCCGCTCCTCGCGGCTCGCCCGATCCCGCTGGCTCTTTGCCACGAGAGAGAGCGACCCGGCGAGAAGGGCCGCCACGGCGAACACGGCGACCAACGCCCGGAGACGGGTCCGGGACCGGCGCTCGATGCGCGCCTCGCGAGCGCGGCGCTCGTCCTCCTGTACCCGCTCGCGGTCGCGCTGATCCAGGCTGGCCTTCAAATAGGCCCGGTCGGGCTGCCCGATGGCCAGGTCCGTGGCCGCCTCCCACGCGGCGACCTGCTCCAGCCGGGCGCCACGCATGAGGAAGCTCGGATCGCGATCAGAGCCCCGCCACTCGGCGGCCGCCCGAGCCATTCGCCGCTCCCGACGGAGGTCCTCCCGGGCCTCGTCGATCCAGCTCCGCAGCCGCGCCCAGGCGGTGAGCAGGGCCTCGTGGGCGATCTCCACCGTGGGCTCCCGGGTGGCGGGGTCCCGATCGAAGGTGAGGAACCGGTGGCGCCCGAACGCGTCGAGCACGCCCTCGACCGCCGGCGGGTCCACCTCGAGGGTGTCCAGCTCGCTCCTCGGGACCCGTCGCCTGGTGTCCTGCGTGCCCTCGCCGAGCGTGACCAGCCGAAGGAACACCTGCTTGATCGCGCGCCGCCCCTCCGGGTTCCTCGTCTCCAGAATATGGTCGGCGCGGGCGGACAGGCCCCCCGCGACCCCGCCGAGCTCCCGATGGGCCTCCACGGTCAGCCGCCCGTCCACGCGACGCTCGAACAGCTCGGTGAGGACGTATTGGAGGAGGGGGAGGGCCCCCGGCTGGTGGGCCACCTCGGCGATCATCTCGGCGACCAGCCCGGGCTCGGGGGAGACGCCGACCTGCTCGGCCGGCCTGCGGATGGCCTGCTCCAGCTCGTCCGGGGTGAGGGGGGGTACCGTCTCGGTCCTGGCCCCCAGGAGCTCCCCGAACCGCGGGTAGGTGAGGGGGCGGTCGTAGAAGTCCGCCCGGAGGGTCAGGATCACTCGTAGGCGGCTCTCCGGGTCGACGGTGGCGACCCGCAGCGATTCCAGGAACTGCTCGCGCTCCCGCCCGTCCGCCCACTGGTTGAAGGCTTCCTCGAACTGATCGACCACGAGTACGACCTCCGCCTGGGCGGGGACGAGGAGATCCACCGACTGGAGCAGGCCCCGGGAGCCCGAGTCGAGGACGTCGGGCAGACGGGGGACGGGGCGCACCGCGATCCGCAGGAGGGCTGCCTCGAGCTGCTCCATCGGGTTCGCACCGGGGGACATCTCGGCGATGAAGAGACGCTCGGGGTCGCCCAACGCCCCGTGCCGGATCGCCGGAACCACCCCGGCCCGGACCACCGAGGACTTGCCACTCCCGCTCGGTCCGACCACGGCGAGGAACCTCGATCCGGAACCCGCCTCGCGCAGTCTGGCCAGGAGGCGATGGGTGAGCTCGCCCCGACCGAAGAAGTCGCCCGCGTCGGCTTCGGTGAACGCCCGCAGACCCTTGTAGGGGTTCCGCTCATCCCCCCGAGGAGCCCGGGCGGTGGCGGTCCCTTCGAGGGCCGCCCGGACGGCCTGGGCGAACGCCTCGGCCCCCGGCACCTCCGTCCCCTCCTCGGCCCGCTCGCAGAGTTCGGCGAGGGGCGCCGGCATGCCATCGCCGAGCCATCGCCGAGCGAGGCGGGCGAGCTCCCGGACGTCGGAGGCGGGGTCGGGGGCCGGTCCCACCCCCACGAGGAAGTCCCCGAGGTAGGCGTTGCGCTCGCCGTCGAACCGGACGCTGGAGGGCTCCACGTTCCCGTGGGCCACGCCCTGGCGGTGGGCGAAGGCGAGGGCGGAGGCGACCTGCTCGACCAGGCGAGCGGCCCGATCCGCCTCCAGGGAGTCCCCCCGCTCCTCGAGGGCTCGGAGGCTCCCCCCGCGCAAGTACCGGGACACGATGTAGGCGCGACCGGGCTCCCTCCAGTAGTCGTAGATCGGCACGAGGTGCGGGTGCTCCAGGGCGGCGACGGCCTGGGCCTCCCGTTCGAACCGCCGGACGAACGCGGGGTCGGTGGCGATGGCTTCGTGGAAGATCTTGACGGCGACGTCTCGTTCGACGCGGGGTTGGATCGCCCGGAAGATGACACCGGTCGGTCCATCGTCGATCTTCTCGAGGAGCCGGTAGCCGCGGAGCGGCTCTCCCCGCAGATCGAGCCCCGGATCCTGCCTGAGGACTCGCTCGTGAAGCCGGACGAGGTCGGGAGAGGGATCGACCCCCAGCTCATCTGCCAGGATCTCTCGAGCCCGCTGGAAGGCGGCCAGGGCGTCGGCCTGGCGACCCTCTCGGTAGAAGGCCAGCATGAGCAGGCCCCACAGCTTTTCCCTCAACGGGTCGTCGGCGAGCAGCACTTCCAGCTCGCCGATCGCTCGGGCCTGGGCCCCGATCGCCAGCAGTCCTTCGATCCTGGCTTCCTGAGCCTCCTGACGAAGGTTGTCGAGTCGGGTGGCCTCCGCCAAGAGCGAAGGCTGGTCGGCCAGGCCGGCAAGGGCCGGGCCGCGCCACAGGGCCAACGCATCCTCGAGCGTGCCGACGGCAACGTTCGGGTCGACCGGGAGGGCCTTCTTCGCGTCGCGCAGCAGAGCCTCGAACCGGGCGGCGTCGAGCTCGGAAGTGTCGAGCGTGAGGGTGTATCCCGGTGTCCGCCACTCGATGCGGTGATGGCCGAGGGCCTTCCGCAGGTGGGAGACGTAGGTCTGGATGATGTTTCGTGCCTTCTTGGGTGGCTCCTCGCCCCAGACCTCATCGATCAGGGTCTCAGCGGGGACCAGGTCGTTCGCTCGCAGGATCAGATGGGCCAGCACAGCGCGTTGCTTCGTCCCGCCGAGGGCGATCGGGCCGCTCCCTGCATCGACTTCGAGTGCCCCGAGGACCCGGAACTGCAGCCTTCTGCCGTAGGTACGGCGACCCACCTCGTCGGGGGCGAGGGCTCTCATCTCCGCCGCGACGTCGATCCCTTCCGATGCGATGGCGAGGACGTGGACGGGTTCGGAGAGGCCCTTCAGACGGAGCTCACCCCGATCGAGGTAGCGGACGCCCTCGACCGTGCGGGCCAGGTGAACGATACTCTGCGTCCCGAGGATCTCGCCGGGACCGGCCTCGGAGCAGAGCCGTCCCGCCAGGTTCAAGGCTCCCCCGCGATACCCGCCCTCGACGGCTACCGCTTCCCCTGCGTCCAGACCGATCCCCACGGGGAGCGGAAGATCCGGCACAGCTCGTGTCTCTTCGACGAAGCGCGCCTGAAGCTGGACCGCGGCCCTGATGGCCTGCCGGGGGGAACGGAAGACCACAAGGGCTTCGTCTCCCCGTAGCTCGATGACTGATCCGTGCCGCCCCTCCACCGTCTGGCGAATGATCTCGGCGAACCTGGCTGCGAGTTGGGCGGCGGCCTCATCGCCCCGGCCTTGGGTGAAGACGGTATACCCACGGATGTCCGCGATCAGGAAGGTCCGGATCTCCTCGGCCCCGTCCGAGTCCATGCCTGGTTCCATCTCCCGGACTCCCGCCGAGTCGGAGCCCTGGGGAGCCTCGGTAGCCTCCCGCATGCCGCCGAGTATCGAGCGTTGCGTCGTGGGGCGCCAGGGTGATGCTCCCTGTTTTCTCTCCTTCACGGGCTCCAGCCTGGGCCGAGCCGCTTGAGGACCGCTTGAAGGGGCGTTCCAGCCGTTCTCAAGTCGCTGCCTCCACGCTCTCACCGCCCCGAAGAAAGGAGTGAAAGATGAAGGTCAGGCCACCGGACCCACATCGAATACGGGCTGGATGAGTCGGCTGCCACCCAGGAAGCGCAAGCATCGGCTTCGGCTGGCGACGGCTGTCGCCCGTAAGCAGGCATTCCAGTCCCTCGGCGAGACTCGACTTGCCGGATCCGTTGCGCCCGACGATGAGCGTCAAACCCGGCCCCGGCGTGAAATCGATACGGACGGGCGGGCCGATCCCGCGAAAGCCCTCCACCGAGAGGGACACGAGGTGGGCGCCCACCGGCTGCACAGCCGGAGCCGCGAGGACCTCCCTTTGCGGTTTGCCGGTGGACCCGGGGGCGAGGACGATCTCAAGCTCCTCTGGCCCTTCCAGCGCCGAGATGATGTAGATCGCAGCCTCTTCACTGATCGCCGTGTCGGCCTGCAAGCGTGACAAGACGAGCTGTCTGACGGTCGCGTCCATGAGAAGGACAACGATAGCGGGAGGTCTTTCGGGACACGAATCCGAACAGCAGTCCGGACGGCACTGTTGCGTTGGCTGAAGTCCGGGCGTAGTGGACCGATCCGCTTGGGTCGGTGTCAGATGACCAGGGCCA
>WNFU01014067.1_pt1 | contig 10882 bp, 4 predicted proteins | sample 5400121 | NCBI WGS metagenome assembly WNFU01 (sample SAMN13153360, study PRJNA577476) | soil metagenome | isolation source: 100 cm soil or saprolite under grassland replicate 1 | place: USA:California | collected 2016-06-15
TAAACGTTTCTTGAGATAATCTTTGAATAGCAGACTGGCGAGTACCAACTGTTCTTTGTAGATAGGTATCTCCAAGCCATGCTCTAAAGCGAGCTGGGGTATCAATATTATTTCCTGCATGTTGAGCTGGAACTGGTAAATACTTACCCGCCATTTTCGATTTATAGATATCTGCCTTATGTGCATCAGTAAAAGTATTATTATTTGCATTATTGGCATCAGCAATCATTGTATCAGTGTATCCGATGGCTGTTTCAATCCTATTACAATAATCATCTGGTGGTTCCTGTCCAATATATGATGGAATATGGGCAAGACTTGTTTGAATAGTTTGATAAATATGTTGTCTATCGGCGGCCGCCATGTTCAGATTTATAGGTGGATTATTCTGTAGTAATAAAATTTGGGCTTGTAAATTCAAAATTAATTGCTGTGAATTGTGCTCCCTATTTTTCCACTTAATATGACTCGCCTTTCGATCCTTGAATTTATTGTAATATCTATCAAAGATTCGATCTCTATTATATACTAATAATCCTTTATCAGCCTGACATTGTTGTAGCCCCTGTTGTAATTCTCTACCATGTCTTTGACACCTCCGGAATTTAAAATTAAGTGCAAACTTATCAAGTAATAAAGTATTAATCCGCATCTGCATTCCTTTTTCCAATTGTTTAGCTACCCTCCACCAATGTCAACATTCTTCCCGTTCATTATAATAAGCTGTAGTCATCAAAGCAAGATCATTCTGAGAATTGTTACGCTCTAGTGTAAGTTGGTTAACATGATTTTGTAAAGCAATATTTTGCTGTCTAAAATAATTGACATCTTGCTGTAATTGTACTATTTGAGCATCTCGAGCATCTCGTTGATTTGTAACATCATCTAAATCCTGGTCTATTCTTTGATAATTAGCCCGAATAGTATTTAAAGTACCATACATACCTTGGATGATATTGGCAGGATTATTTAATGGTGTACCCCCTGTGAAATGGTTTTCAAGTCGATTTAATCCTCTAGTGATATTTATAAAGGGATCTATATGTGCCATATCTGTATCTTCCTCTTCTGAATTATATAAACTGGGAGAGCTTCTTCGAGAAGAAATAACTTTGAATCTATGCCTTAGATTTTGAACCCGCTCTTCTGATTCTTGTAATTGCTTCTCTATATTATCAGTATAGGATACCTTATCTCGGATTTCCTTTTTAGCTTGATATAAGCTTCTTTTAAGGGACGATATCTCCGATCTCAACTCCGCCTTTTCTTTCTCCGAAGCGTTCTCAAGCCATTCCAGTTCTTTATTGAGAGATTGGATTTCATTCTCACATCGGGTATATTTACGTTCCAGATCCTTTATGTATTTCTCATTCGACTTATTGATTGAAACTTCATTAGATAACTCATCCCTCAAAGCTTGATTTACCTGTTCCAATTCCAATTCCCGATCAGAGCTTGGCCCACAAGATATTCGATTAGAGGTTGGAATCGACTAAAATAGTCAACTATTTTAATCGACTAAACTTTTTTTTGAACAACTAATAGTCGACTAAATTAGTCGACTATTTAGTCGGTTATTTTAGTCGACTATTTTAGTCGATTATTTTAGTCGACTATTTAGTCGATTATTTTAGTCGACTATTTTAGTCGACTAAACTAATTTATTATAAATTATTATTTGACTGGTGGCGCGACCATAAAAGACAATTTCCAATTCTCTCAGAATTAGCTCGAAGGTTTTTAATTATTCCTGCCACATCTGTTCCTTCAGTGCGGTTGTTCTCTGATGCAGGTAATAATATGACCAATAAAAGAACGATCATTAGTCCAAAAATTTTCAAAGAATGTAAGAAATAATTGTATTATTAATTCATTTAAATGAATATTTATTTTAATAAAAATAATAACAATAATACTAATACATATAAATGTTTTTTATTTTCTTCCCGAAATAATTGTTAAAAAAAAAAAGAAAAGAATTTACTACACTATATATATATAAAAACATTTTACCCTCCAAAAAACGCATTATTTATCTTATTTTTTATTAAGATGACAAACAAAAACAAAAGAAATCGTAACAAAGCTAAAACAGGGCAAACCCCTCCTACTCCCGCAAATAAAAGAATTAATATTAATGTACCTTTCTCTCCTTCTCTTTCTGGCTCAACCTGCCCTCAGGGAGATTATCATTTTATTAGATGTAATAATTGTGAACAAACGTTCGTCTATACATTGACAACTAACCTTATCAACACTAATCATTGCTTTGGACCGGTTTTTGCCCATAAAAACAGCAAAACTTTTACATGCAACTTGAATTGTTCCTTCAAAGAACCAACCGATTTTTGCCCACCCAATACTCCCAAGCTCAATGTCAATACATCTATTGAAACAACCAATACCCCCACTTCCGACAATACAATCTCCCCTTCAACTATCTCTCCTATCTCTATTGATACCACGATTCAAAACCCGTTTGTTACTGCGTCTAACATTTCATTCAATGTCGCACCTAATGTTACACACAATGTTACATCCGATGTTACACCCAATGTCACGTCCGAAGTTACACATAATATCGTGCCTAATACAAATCTTGATAATTCTAACACTGACGCTTATACTAATACCAATACTGAAAACCAAAATTCATCCGATCTAGATATTGTTATGGATGATCAAAATCAAACAGATTTACAAAATCAACAAAATAAAAAAACATATGCAGAAACCACTGCACCTAAAAGCAAAAACAAATCAACCAATAAACCAAATCTTCCACTCTTCTCATCAATTGTTCCTCTTAATGAATCTTTGCCATACACTTTCCCAACTAACAACAAATATTTCCACTCTTTCTATAATTATGTGTTTCCAGAGATTCGTGCATTTAGACCAGGTCTTAATACATTTGACAAAACTATTGACACACTCTCAACTAACTTACCAAATCAGTTGATTACTGAGTGGAAAAATGATATTGATCTTAATCTATTCACTCTCCAATCTGCAAAAAGGAAATTTATTGTCAAAAACTTATGCAGCTTATTAGACTATATTTTCACTAAACTTAACTATGTCAAATTTTTTGCTACCAAGATCCCACCCTCACCACATAGTGACCGTCTTAATATGTTTAGAAATTGTGCCAGATTCTACTTATACCTTCTAAACAAATATACTCCTTTCTCTTTAGATGATCTCATTAGCAAATTTAAACCAACTACACCAAACATCACTTTCCGTTTTACTGTCAATCCTCGTGAAAATTACAATGAAAATAATCGTTATATTACATCAGTTGTTCATACAAATCTTCGTACTGACATCTACTTCAATCTCCCACCATTAGAAAAAATGGAATTTAATACCCCATCCTTGAAAAACTCTAAGGATTATTTTGATTCCTGGTTTGAATCAAAATTTTACCCACATTACAAAGTCCATCACCCATCAACACCTAAAGAAAAGGTGCTAGGATTCCTTCGTACCAAAATCTATGAAGAATTTCACAAAAGATACTTTGAAGCTGTCACATTACCTCCCTCTTGGGACAGATATACAATAAACTCTCTTAAAACCAGACAATATGCAGTCCGTCAAATGGCAAACTGGCATATTAGATATTATAAACCAGAAGAAGGGTTTGAAACTCTCTGTGACAAATACTGGAAAGAATCATTTGAAAAATTCCCTATACCTAAAACTTGCATACACTGTGGTGTAGACTCAAACCTAGGAAAAAATGAGCATGTAACCACATGCCCAGTATTTCAATCTACATTAATACTCCCTACAATTGATTTTTCAAACATTAATACTAACATTTCAGAACCTTTTCCAACTGCTAAATTACGTGAAGCTGTTAATTTAGCAGTTGAAAGCATTGACTTTGAAAAATACTCATCTCACAACAAACAAAGAATAACAGACCTACTATTCCACATCAATAAACGTGTTCTCATTAACATTATCATAAAAAACTTCATACCTGAATTTGATAGTAACAACCAGGACCAAGATTACAGACAATTAATTGATGATCATCTCAAATCACTAAAAACCCCACCACCACGCTCAGCTGTTTTCAATTATTGTCAAGCAATGTTTGGCACAGATTATGCAATGACTCACACTGATGATATTATCCTTAAAGCTTTTGAACCAACATTTGACTCACTCTTAGAATCACATGATCCTTTTCAGGTTACTACTTCAACAGAAGATACAAAATGAAATGTTTCAATAAATTCTTAGCATTTTATTGTCATGAACCCATAAATCACCCACAAACCATCAATTCATTTATTGCATACTTAAAAAGTAATCACCCCAATATAGACACTATTTCCATAAAATTTTCAATCAACTTAACATACAATGAAACACATATCTTACTTCCAAATGAACCTCTTCCTTTAACACATAAATATATTAATATTCAATCTTGTCCAACACATTTTCTACATCTTCCATTACTCTCAACTACCATAGGGAATATTGCTACAATCAATGCTAGAGGGTTAAATACAATTACTAAACAAAATTCTATACATTCATTAATAAACCATTACTCAATAGATATCCTAGGTATATCAGAGACTCGATTACTCCCAAAATCAGCAAAGTACTGTTACCCCTTCCCTAAAAGCTACTATGGTTGGTGGAACTGTGATCCTGATCATCCAAATAGTGCAGGGGTTGGTCTAATACTTTCACCTTCCCTGGCAAAACATGTTCAAAAAATTTCATCATCAAAAGGAAGATATATAGCTGCAGATCTCTTCTTTCCAAATAAAATAAAACTCCGCATCATACAAATATACTCACCAGCAACCTCTGATCCTACAATAATTACTCCAATAAATAATAATCTAATCACATTTATCAATCAAAGTCTTAACAACAATTTCTCACTGATTATAATGGGTGACTTCAACTCAGATCCTGTGAATGTTCACCCTATACTTACCTCATCAAGACCCTGCCCAATTAAACACAAAATCATACATCACCTAATGACAAAAAATTTCATAGACATAGCTACTCTATTCTCTAGCAATCCATCCCATACATGGTCAAATGGCAACCAAACATCAAGGATTGACCAAATATGGATATCACCATCCTTAGCACTAACTCCCATATCCTTTAATGCACTTAATATCACATCTTTCTTCAATGCTGATCATAAACTTCTATTATCCTCTCTTGATTTATCTACTCTTGTCTTACATCCCACCACCCACTCTATAAAAACCAACATGTATTCTCGAAAAATCTTTAATTACACAGCAACTACACCTGAAAAATGGGAAAATTTTACAAATCAAATAGATCTGATGATTGAAGAATCTCAAATTAACACACTTTTTAAACAACCCCCATCTTTAAATAATATCAACTCAATCTGGCAAGAACTATCTTCTATCATAATAACAACAGCAAAAAACATTTTGCCAACTAAAAAAGTTTCACCACAAACCACCCCCCATCGACCTTTAGCTCATACTCCATTATTCAGACATCATCGTAAAATTACACACCTCTTATCCTCACTACACTCTTTTAAACAACTTCCACCATCACCTTCAAAATGGTATATAACATATTCTTCCATCCAATCAGTAACATATTCCCATAACTTCACATTACCCAACTTCTTACCCTTTAGCTCAACAAATCTTAATATCATAATAAATGCTACAAAAAACTTTGAACAATCATTACGACAAATATGTTTGCTAGAAGAAAGAAAATTCATCAACAAACAAATCACAGAAAATATAAAAAAACGTTGCAATAATCTCAAAGACAGCCCAGCAAAAATGCTCTCATCTGTTCTTGAAAAATCTCACAGACGTATTGACCTTAACAAAATCCTAATTACCTTGGATGATGGTTCACAATATCTATCATCAGATCCTGATACTGTTAAAGAACATACTAGGCTTCACTTTTCAAAAATTTCTTCATCATCACATGACCCACCTGAACAATTATGGGGTGAATGGTCACACTATTATCAGCCCTTAAACCATATCAAATCCAGTTGGTACAATTCAATACTATCCCCCATTACAAGAATAGAATTAACAAATACTATATCGGATCTCCCCTCAAAAAAGGCCACAGGGCCTTCATTAATATCTAATGAAATGTTGAAACACCTAAGCTCTTTAACCTTAGAAAAACTTCTATTATTATTCAACAGATGTCTATCAATCTCACATATCCCAACAGCATGGAAACAGGCTACCATATATCCAATACCAAAACCACAAGAATGGAATTACCAACTCACATACACAAGACCTATAACCTTGTTAGAATGCACACGAAAATGTTTTTACAAAATTATTACCAAACGTCTCTCAGCTATAATACTAAAGCATCCAATTCTCAAAGGAAATAATTTTGCTGGTCTACCAGGAAAGTCCTGCCAAGAACCCATTCACATCATCAATGCTGTCATTGAACATGCAAGAGAATCAAAGAAAGAATGCTGGATATTATCTCAAGACATGAGCAAAGCATTTGACCTTATAAACAGAGAAATGCTGGACAGAGCAATGGTTCGTCTTCATTTCCCCAATCAATTAAGACAAATACTTCTAACTGCATTTCAAAATAGGACTAATCAAGTAATAACAGAGCATGGATTAACTGAACCTTACACTCTGAATAATGGAGTAGACCAGGGGGAGGTCTTCTCACCACTAATGTGGTGTATATATTATGACCCTCTATTATCCTATATCCAATCTAAACCTGAAATAGGTTACACTATTTCTGCCACACTACCATCTAACCTAACAACCTACCCCTATACCTTTAACACTGAGTCCACTACAATAGCAGATGTTGCATTCATGGATGACACTACATGGATTGCATCATCCAAAGAAGCCATGGATAAAATTTTATCAATAGCTTCCTCCTTCTATCAACTAAACTCCATTAAAGTAAATCCTGACAAATCTTCCCTATTGGTCCTCAATCCATCAACACCTCAATGTGAAACATTTGCAACCTTCAATAACACCTCAATTAATCCTGCTTCTCCAAACACTCCAGTCAGAATTTTGGGAGTATGGTTCAATTCTTCTGGTTCACGAAAACACCACATTTCATCTTTTAAAAACACCATCAAATATTTCATCTCTCTACTCTATCCCAAAAAATTAACAGGAGAACAAATGATATATATATTTAACCATGTTCTTGCACCCAAATTAGAATACAGATACCAAACAACTTTTTTCTCTAAAAAAGAATGCTCCAACTTACTTTCTCCTATCACAAAATTACTCAAAAACAAACTTGGCCTATCCCACTCCTTTCCAAATTCTGTTTTACATCATCCACATTTCTATAATTTATTCAACTACTGGCATTTGCAATGCCAATCAATGGTTACCAACTTTCTCATTCGTGTTAATGATTCTTCACTAATTGGCAAAGTCTCTCACATACAACTAAAACAACTACAACACACTCTTTGGATTCCTTTTTGCCCACTCTTACTGACAGAAGTCTTCCCAACAAAGTTAAATCACAAAAATATCACAGCTGCCTGTATTACCTCAATGATCTCTTCAAATATGTCATGTCAATTCTCTTCACCATTATTTATCTCTTCATATAACATAAAAGGTGGCAACATCCCATTAATTAACCTTATACCAGATGAATACCCAAAAATAGCATCTTCACTTAGAAAATATTCACTTCTCTTCCTTGAGCAATTGTTAACAATTAATTGTTCATCCTTCCTCCCATTCAACTTTCTATTCCATCGTTTACCATTTGTTAAACTACGTAGACCCCCTAAATGGTATAATCTACTCAAATCAAATTTATGTCACCCACAGAAGAATTGTATAAACCCTATATCAAACATACCAAATATCAACCCATTCATATTCCTCCCCTTATATAAACCACCATCAGACATGCGTAAAAAACCAATAATAGCATCTATAATAAGTTCAGAGCTCATAATAGTAAAACGTTCCTCATCAACATTATATAGACACTACAAACTTAATAACAATAATACTAACACAATATCACCTTGTGAAGGATGTCAAAGGTCCATCTATTCTACAAATGCACCATGCACCATTAAAAACCTCTCCAATCAAATCCTTCTTGCCACCAAAAGACTACCATCATCATCATCTACATATCAACTTAAAATTGATAAAACAGATATTATTTACTTAATCCAACATACAAACAATACACAATTAATTCCAATAGATAACCATATAATCTCCAACACACCTGCACTAACAAATAACCAACTTATCCAATCAATACTCACCACATCACCTTTACAAAATATCCTATCATCATATGCTATCAAAAACCAATCTTCTAAATTCTTAACTTTCTACACAGATGGCTCCCTCTCACAATTTGGTCAACAAAATATCAAATTATCTTGTGCTTGGATTCAAATAAAAAATACAAACATTGAACATTCTTTTTCTTGCTCATTAAAATCCTTCCCCTCCTCAACTAAAGCAGAACTGATGGCAATCATGACTGCTTTATTAACTTGTCCACAAAACTGTTTAGTATCAATCTATACTGACAGTCAATCATCCATTCAACTACTTGAAAACAAAACACAATACCTAAATACACGGAAAAAATTCAAAATAAAAAACTTCTCCATAATATCCTCAATTCAACATATAATAGACACCTTGTCACTAAAAATCACCTTACACAAGATTAAAGCTCACTCAGGAAATGGATTCAATGACCTAGCAGATAATTTAGCCAAATCAGCCTCTGCTGAAATTCTTGCCATAAACCCTTCCTCCATAAAATTGCATTCTACAATTTCATTTAATCAACAAATTGTTGATCATCCCCTACGTTCATTTATAAAAATAATTTCACATTCACAAACCATTAATAAATGGCGAACACAACCAATCTTAGCAAAAATAATACCACCAAACACCTCAATAAACTGGACTTACACAGAATTCTGTCTCAGTCTCTCCAATTATTCCATGTTCACTGAAAGAAACTCACATTTCTATCATGGTTCATTACTCTCATTCAAGTATGAAATTCTCCATAATACATTACCAACAATAAAAATCTTAACACGAAACTATCCCACTTTGCTCCCACCAAACCTCAACTGTCTTTACTGCAATCAATACCCAGAAAACATCACCCACCTTTTTACATGCCATGTCAATCCTTCCACAAGTCTAATTCCATGGTCAACAATTCAACAAATAGTTACCTTGTCAATATCAAATTGGTATTCTCCATCACAACAAACAAAGATTTTACAAAGACTACAACCATTACTCCTATCTAACTTTAACAACATCTCACCAATAACTCTAGCAGTTGGAATAATTCCATACTCACTGAGTGATTCTATACACTCCATTCTCAAATCTCACAAAAAGTCTTCACTTATCCTCCACTATATTTCTTACAACTTAATAACATTTTATTATAAAGAAATATGGCTACCTCGATGTTCCCTATTCAATTCATGGCTGAGACAAAATAATATCAACTTGAAAAACAAAACCTCTAACCAAACATATCCTTCCATCACTGTCACACAACAAAACTCAACAAGAAATAGTATACCTCTAAACTATCCAACAAACTCCCATCTCACTTTAATAAACAACTTCATAGAAACAGGATCAAACTTCCTGCTTCCAAGGTAATATCCGGATCAGTCAGCAATGTCCATGTTGCAGCCACAATTGTTTAATTGGGGCTGGCCAAACCTCATGTTCATTGTTCGGCATATCTGTTCTTTCTGGAATTTTAATAGAAGGATCTTCCATTAATTATTCAAAGAGGAATAGCCTCATATAAATTAAAGATTAGAAAAAGATTGTAATTTATTGAATGTCAATATTTACTATATTCTAATAAAAACTATATGGGCAGGATATTGCCAAAAAAAAAAAAAAAAAAAAAAAAAAAAGGGTTTTTTTTTTATTTTTTTTTTTTTTTTTTTTTTTTTTTTTTTTTTTTTATAAACATCTTACCTCTTGTAAAATAATTAGCAAGTCACTTTTGCCTTTTGATTTAAATCCACAATACATTTTCACCCATTAATTCAAAGAGAGATTCCAACTTGATTATAAGTTCTTTTTTTGCTTCATTGATTTATGATAATCATGACATTTTTTGAAATAGACAAGCTAATTATCAGTCTTGTAGCCTTGACATACTGCAAACTGCTTAAAGTCAATTTCTCTAATTTAAATATAATAATAAATCATATAAATCATTAAAATAAATTAACATAATAAATAAAAAAATATTTTCTTAAAACAAAGAAAGTAGTTTACCAATTTAATTCAACATATGCTTGAAGCATATTCATTTCTTCATGTAATTGTCCAGTATAGGAACCAACCAAGGAATTACTGATTTCCTTTTTAATTTGATAATATGGTGGTATGGAACACCATCACATTCTACTGCAACCCATATTCCATCCTCTATGATTAAGGTCCACAATAATTCTGGGTTGTTGTTGAAAATTTGATTCACTCACTGCCAGTTTTTCCCTCATTCTTTGAAGTTGTGCTAGAGGATCAGGTTCATCATCAGCAATTTCATCTTGATGGTTTTTTTGAGTTAATGGATCTGAATTAACAAGATTCTCGTAAAAATTGTTAGTAGCAATTATTTGATTGTAATGTTTTTCGCACAGTGAAAAATTTTCTAAGGGATCAGTTAATAAAGATGATTCTGGAAAATACTTAATCAATTTATTATTTTTTCAGCAGCAGCAGCAGACGATGCATGCTTCCAAGTTTGTGAGTCAGTTTCACATGGCCACAGTTTGCTCTCCGGGTATTCATCAACT
>WNFU01009603.1_pt1 | contig 10881 bp, 12 predicted proteins | sample 5400121 | NCBI WGS metagenome assembly WNFU01 (sample SAMN13153360, study PRJNA577476) | soil metagenome | isolation source: 100 cm soil or saprolite under grassland replicate 1 | place: USA:California | collected 2016-06-15
AGCGCTCGCAGATGATGCCCTTGTAGCGGACGCGCTTGTACTTGCCGCAGTAGCACTCCCAGTCCTTGGTCGGACCGAAGATGCGCTCGCAGAAGAGGCCGTCGCGCTCGGGCTTGAGCGTGCGGTAGTTGATCGTCTCCGGCTTCGTCACCTCACCCGAAGACCAGTCACGAATCTGCTTCGACGACGCGAGACCGATGCGAATCGCGTCGAACTCATTGATATCGATCAAAGAAGCTCCTTCTTGTTCACGCTCCACCTAGACGGCATTCCAGCCCGCGCAGACTGCGGCCTTCGGCCTCCGCTGCACGCTCCGGTCGTCCCTGCTGCCGTCACTCCTCTACCTCCACGTCTGCAAGGTCGTCCGCGAGGGGGCCGGCCTGGGCTTCGGCTTCTTCCTTCGCGTCCTCCGCTGGCGCGACCTCGACGTCGGCCAGGTCGCCGAGCTGCTCGTCGGCCGGCAGGATCAGCTCCTGACCCGTCTCGTCGACGCGCTCCTGGCCCTCCTCGGCCTCCTCGGCGGTCGGCTGGCGCGCCGCCGCGCGGAGCGAACCCGGCGAGAGGTCGATCCCGAGCTCCTCGGCCGCGCGCAGGAGCTCGTCGTCCTCCTCGCGCACCTCGACCTTCTGCCCCTCGTCGGAGAGCACGTTCACGTCGAGCGCGAGCGACTGCATCTCCTTCAGCAGCACCTTGAAGGACTCCGGGATCGACGGCTCGGCGATGTTCTCGCCCTTGACGATCGCCTCGTAGGCCTTCACGCGGCCGACGGTGTCGTCGGACTTGATCGTGAGCATCTCCTGGAGCGTGTACGCGGCGCCGTAGGCCTCGAGCGCCCACACCTCCATCTCGCCGAAGCGCTGGCCGCCGAACTGGGCCTTGCCGCCCAGCGGCTGCTGCGTAACCAGCGAGTACGGCCCCGTCGAGCGCGCGTGGATCTTGTCGTCGACGAGGTGGAGCAGCTTCAGGATGTACATGTAGCCGACCGTGATCTTCTGCTCGAAGGGCCCGCCCGTCCGGCCGTCGAAGAGCCGCACCTTGCCCGAGCAGTGCCGCCCCGTTGGCCGCTTTGGGTCGACGACGAACTTGATCGGCGAGTCCGGGTTCTGCTTCGTCCACTCGATCAGCGCCTGGTCGACGTCGGCCTCGCTCGCGCCGTCGAAGACCGGGGTCGCGATCGGGGTCGGCTCGCCGTTCGAGGAGCCGCCGTTCTCGTGGAAGACGCCGTGCGCGGCTGCCCACCCGAGGTGGGTCTCGAGAATCTGGCCGATGTTCATTCGGCTCGGCACGCCGAGCGGGTTCAGCACGACGTCGACCGGGCGCCCGTCCTCCAGGAACGGCATGTCCTCCTCGGGCACGATCTTCGCGATCACGCCCTTGTTGCCGTGCCGGCCGGCGAGCTTGTCGCCCTCGGCGATCTTGCGCTTCTTCGCCACGTAGACGCGCACGAGCTCGTTCACGCCCGGCGAGAGATCGTCGCCGGCGTCGCGCGAGAACGTCTTCACGTCGATCACCTTGCCGCCCTCGCCGTGCGGGACCTTGAGCGAGGTGTCGCGCACCTCGCGCGCCTTCTCCTTGAAGATCGCGCGGATCAGCTTCTCCTCGGCCGTCAGCTCGGTCTCGCCCTTGGGCGTCACCTTGCCGACGAGCAGGTCTCCCGAGCCGACCTCGGCGCCGATCCGGACGATTCCGCGCTCGTCCAGGTCCTTGAGCGACTCCTCCGAGCGGTTCGGGATGTCGCGCGTGATCTCCTCGTCGCCCAGCTTGGTCGAGCGGGCGTCGATCTCGTACTCGTGGATGTGGATCGAGGAGAGGACGTCCTCCTTGACGAGCCGCTCCGAGATCACGATCGCGTCCTCGAAGTTGTAACCCTCCCACGGCATGAAGGCGACGAGCATGTTGGCGCCGAGCGCGAGCTCGCCCATGTCGGTCGAGCTGCCGTCCGCCAGCACCTGCTCGGCCCGCACCCTCTCCCCCAGGCCGACGATCGGCTTCTGGTGGATCAGCGTGCCCTGGTTCGAGCGCATGAACTTCGTCAGCGGGTACTCGTGCTTGCCGTCCTTGCCCTCGACGACGATGCGCTCGGCGTCCACGTCCAGCACCGTTCCGGGCTGCTCGGCCAGGATCACGTCACCGGTGTCGATCGCGGCGCGGTACTCGAGACCCGTGCCGACGAGCGGGGACTGCGTGATCATCAGCGGCACCGCCTGGCGCTGCATGTTGGCGCCCATCAGCGCCCGGTTCGCGTCGTTGTGCTCGAGGAACGGGATCAGCGCGGTCGCGACCGAGACGATCTGCGCCGGCGCCACATCCATGAAGTCGACGTCCTTGGGACGCGAGGTGACCGCCTCGCCCTCGCGGGAGCGGCAGAGCACCTGGTCGTCGAGGAAGCGGCCGGTCTTGTCGTCCACCGGCGCGCTCGCCTGGGCGATCGTGTACTGCGCCTCCTCGGCGGCGTCCAGGTAGACGATCTGGTCGGTCACCTTGCCGTTCACGACCTTGCGGTACGGCGTCTGCACGAAGCCGAACTCGGAGACGGTCGCGAACGAGGCGAGCGAGCCGATCAGGCCAATGTTCGGCCCCTCCGGCGTCTCGATCGGGCACATGCGGCCGTAGTGGGTCGGGTGCACGTCGCGAACCTCGATCGGCGCGCGCTCGCGCGTGAGGCCGCCGGCGCCGAGCGCCGAGAGCCGCCGCCGGTGCGTGAGCCCGGCGAGCGAGTTCGTCTGGTCCATGAACTGCGACAGCTGCGAGGACCCGAAGAACTCCTTCAGCGCCGCCACCACCGGCCGGATGTTGATGATCGTCTGCGGCGTGATGGTGTCCACGTCCTCCGTGGTCATCCGCTCGCGGACGACGCGCTCCATCCGGTAGAGGCCGACCCTGAACGCCTCCTGGATCAGCTCCCCGACGGTGCGCAGGCGCCGGTTGCCGAAGTGCTCGTACTCGTCGAGCTCGCCGCGGATCGGGTCGCGCGAGAGCACGATCGCATCGGCCGCGTAGTCCTTCGACTCCGGGTCGACGCCGAGCGTCTCTGGCAGCTCGACCAGCTTGCGAACGAGCGCGAGGACGTCCTGGGTCGTCAGGACGCGGACGTCGTCGGGGACGTCCACTGCAAGCCGCTGGTTCAGCTTGTATCGGCCGACCTTCGTCAGGTCGTAGCGCTTCGGGTCGAAGAAGAGCGAGCGCAGCAGGTTGCGGGCGTTGTCGAGCGTCGGCGGCTCACCCGGCCGCTGCTTCTTGAAGACCTCGATCAGCGCCTCCTCCTCGGTCGAGGAGGGATCCTTCTCGATCGTGTTCGCGATGAAGATCGAGTTCCCGAACAGCTTCAGGATCGCCTCGTTCGAGCTCGTGTCGAGCTGCCAGCCGGTGGAGGGGTCCTCCGCGGGCAGGGCGCGCAGCAGCGTCGTGATCGGGAGCTTGCGCTTCCGGTCGATCCGCGCGTAGACGACGCCCTTCTTGTCGATCTCGAGCTCGAGCCAGGAGCCGCGCGAGGGCATCAGGTTCGCCGTGAAGACCTGCTTCGCGGGATCCTTGGGCTCCATCAGGTAGGCGCCCGGGCTTCGGACGAGCTGGGTCACGATCACCCGCTCGGTGCCGTTGATGATGAACGTCCCCCACTCGGTCATCATCGGGAAGTCGCCCATGAAGACCGTCTGCTCGCGGATCTCGCCCGTCTCCTTGTTGACGAAGCGGACCGTCATCGAGAGGGGGGCCTGATAGGTCAGGTCCTTCTCACGGCACTCCTGGATCGTGACCGGGGGGTCACCGAACTTGTATTCGCCGAACTCCACCGCGAGGGTGCCGGTGTAGTCCTCGATCGGCGAGATGTCGTCGATCGTCTCGCGAAGACCCTCTTCCATGAACCACTGGAAGGAGGCCTTCTGGATGTCGATCAGGTTGGGTAGGTCGAGAACATGCTTGAGGCGCGAGAACGTTTTGCGCGCGCGTGGCGCGGCAGCCCTACTGGTCAAATGCAGGTGCCTCCCTTAACGGCTCGGAATGGCTTCGGAATGCGGACAGGCGAGAGTCGGCGCGAACCGCCAAGAATAGCGAAAGAGGCGGACACGGCGCAAGGCCGAGCGACGGAGTCGCCCGGTAGCCCGCTCAACTCTAGATGGTGGGCCGCAGAAACGCCAGAGGCGCCCCGTCGGGACGCCTCTGGGTCTCCGCTTCTGGCCGAGAACTACGGGCTCGTCGGCGCCTCGGTCGCCTCCGGATGCGCGCCGATCTTGCGGGCGTTCAGGTCCGGCGTGCCGCCGTCCTTCAGGTCGGCCTTGCAGGCCTTCGCAGTCACGTGGACGCGGTCGTTCGGGGCGAGCGCGCCGAGGTTGGTCGCACCTTCCCGCCGAATCCTCGTCGTCTCGCCGACCAGGATCGTAGCCGAGCCGGCCTGCTTGTACGCGCGTCCATGCCGGTTCGAGTGCTTCACCGTCAGGACGAAGGACGGGTCGCCGTCCTGAGGATCGACGCTCGGATCGAGGACGCCGCTGAGCATGACTGTCACCCGCGGCTTGCAGCCGGGACCGGTCGTAGGTGGCTTGTTGCCCTTGCCCGGGTGCGCGAGGGCCGCAGAGACGGCGACCAGCGAGACGACCAGGGCGAAAACAAGGAACTTCAGACGCATTGATTTGACCTCCGTAGGGGTTGCGATACACCCAACTGACGGAGTTCTCGGCGCCCTCTTGTCCCCTGCCGAGAGGAAATCCCTGGAAGGGGTGAGAAACTCTTACGCGTCCCTAACAGATCGGCGCGCACTCTCTCTTTTCAGCTCGGCGTCCCTTTCGGCCATCTTGCCCCCATGCGAGTCCCTGGGCGACGATCGCGCTCATGCCAGGGGAGATGGGGATCTACCGCGGCGAAGTACGCACTATCATGATCGCCCTGGCCGACATCCGCCTGGAGCTCGAACGCATTCGGCACTTGCTGGAGGACGAGAATGGCGAAGAGGAAGAGGAGCAAGAAGACGATCTCTGAGCGTGCCAAACGCGAGGCCGAGAACAACCCGGTCGTTCGCGAGCTTCGGCGGCGCGCGGCGAGCATCGAAGCGGAGCTCTCAGGCAGGCGGCGTTCCGCGTCATAACGCCGGAAGCCGCGTGACCGCGGCCTCCGTTTCGGCGCGACTCTTAGTTGACCTCTTCGGTTGCTCCCGCCTCACTTTGCGCGCCCAAGTCAGACTGAAGTCTGGCACGGGATTGCGAGGAGCTCGAGGAAGCGGGCCGGCGCTTACTTGACCTCTACGGTTGCTCCCGCCTCACTTTGCGCGCCCAAGCCAGACTGAAGTCTGGCACGGGATTGCGAGGAGCTCGAGGAGGCGGGCCGGCGCTTACTTGACCTCTACGGTTGCTCCCGCCTCCTCGAGCTGGGCCTTGATCTGATCGGCTTCGTCCTGCGCGACGCCTTCCTTGACCGGGTTCGGCGCGTTGTCGACGAGGTCCTTGGCCTCTTTCAGTCCGAGGCCGGTGACCGCGCGGACGACCTTGATCACCTGGATCTTCTTCTCGCCTGCGCCGTCGAGGACGACGTCGAACGAGGTCTTCTCCTCCGCCGGCGCGCCGTCGCCGGCGGCCGGGGCCGCGCCCGGGGCCGCGACCGCGACCGGCGCGGCGGCGCTTACGCCCCACTCCTCCTCGAGCTTGTTCTTCAGTTCGACGAGCTCGAGCACGCTCATGCTCCCGAGCTGCTCGACCAGCTTGCCGGTATCAGCCTTCGCCATCGTGTTCCTCTCTTTCTTCTGGTTTAGACGTATCGGAGTCAGCGTGCAGGCCTCGGCCGGAGGCCGAGGGCTCTGCGCGGGTTTCATTTTCGAGCTGGTGGATTCGCGCGTCGAGCACCCCGACGAGCTCGCGCAGCGGCGCGGCGAAGAGGCCCACGACCGTTGTCAGCGGCGCGGCAACGGAGCTCGCGAGCTGGGCCCGGAGGACGTCGGCCGCGGGAAGCGTGGCGAGGCGCCTGATCTCCTCGTCGCCGACGAGCTCCCCTTCGAGTAGGCCGCCGCGGATCACGAGCACGTTCTTCGCCCGCGCCGTCTCGTGTAGCACCTTCGCCACGGCGGCGAGATCGCTCTCGGTCTCGAGAAAGGCGATCGCAGTAGGGCCCTCGATCAGCTCGAGCACGTCCTTCGTCCTCGCCTCCTCCGCGGCGAGCTTGGTGAGCGTGTTCTTCACGACCGTGAAGCGCGCGCCCGCCTCGAGCAGCCGGCTGCGCAGCTCGTCGATCTCCGGCATCGAGAGGCCGCGGTAGTCCGCGACCATCAGCGTGTCGGTGTCGCGCAGGCGTTGCGCCAGTTGCGCGACGACGCGTTCCTTGTCCGATCTCAACATGTCATTTCCTCCGGAAATGACGAGCCCGCCGAAGGCGGGCCGTTTCGTCGAGCGCGACAGCGCTCGGAAGGCTCGCCTCTGCTGGGCTTCTGCCTTTCGGCTGCCAGCGGTCTCCGGCGGTCCGGTCTTTTCCTATGTGGTTGCTGCGGCTTCCTCCCTGGCGGATTCCGCGTCGGCGGAATCTGCAAGCTCCTCCACGATCCCCCGGGTCTTCGCCGGATCGACGTGGATCCCGGGGCCCATCGTGCTCGTCAGTGTAACCGTCTTGATGTAGCGGCCCTTGGCGGCGGCCGGCTTTGCGCGCATGATCTCGTCGATCAGCGCGGCGTAGTTCTCGAGCAGCTGGCGCTCGTCGAAGCTCTTCTTGCCGACCGTGACGTGAACGTTGGCGCCGCGATCGGTGCGGTACTCGAGCTTGCCGGCCTTCGACTCCTGGACGGCCTTGCCGACGTCCATCGTGACCGTCCCCGTCTTCGGGTTCGGCATCTTTCCGCGCGGGCCGAGGATCCGGCCGAGCTTGCCGACGACGCTCATCTGGTCGGGCGTCGCGATCGCAACGTCGAAGTCGTCGAAGCCCTCCTCGATCTTCGAGGCGAGATCGGCGGTGCCGACGACGTCCGCGCCGGCCTCCTCCGCCTCACGAGCCTTCTCCCCCTCGGCGAACACGGCGACCCGCGTCTCGCGCCCGGTGCCGTGCGGCAGCATCAGCGTTCCGCGCAGCTGCTGCTCGGCGTGGCGGACGTTGAGGCCGAGGTTGAAGTGCGCCTCGACGGTCTCGTCGAACGTCGCCGTCTGGGCACTCTTGATCAGCCGGACGGCCTCGACCGGGGTGTAGAGCTGCTCGCGGTCGATCTGCGCGCGCGCGTTGCGGTAGATCTTGCCGTGCCTCACGTCACTCGCCTCCGGCTCGCTCGTTTCACGGGGGAAACCATGTTTCCCCCGTGAGCCCCCCTCTTCAGCAGGCACGCGCCGGACGCGCCGCGCATGTCGGCGCGTCCGGCGATTTCCCGAGACATGACGCCCGAGCGAGAGCGGCACGTCATAGATCCGTCTCCACTCCCATTGATCGAGCTGTCCCCGCAACGATGAGCATGGCGTGCTCGACATCTCTGGCGTTCAGGTCGGGCATCTTCGTCTCGGCGATCTGGCGCAGCTGGTTGCGCGTGAGCCGTCCGACCTTCTCGCGGTTCGGCTCCCCCGAGCCCTTCTCGATCCGCAGCGCCTCCTTGATCAGGACGGCGGCCGGCGGCGTCTTGGTGATGAAGTCGAACGAGCGGTCCTCGTAGACCGTGATCTCGACCGGGATGATGCGACCGTTCTCCTGCGCGGTCTGCGCGTTGAACGCCTTGCAGAACTCCATGATGTTCACCCCGTGCTGGCCGAGCGCAGGGCCGACCGGCGGCGCCGGATTCGCCTGCCCGCCAGGGATCTGGAGCTTGATCAACGTTAGAACCTTCTTTGCCACCAGCGGGGTCTCCTAGGCACGCCGGTGCCAGACTGAAGTCAGGCACCGGATCGCATTCACGTATCGGTCAGTCAATTTTCTTTACCTGGTCGAAGCCCAGCTCGACGGGCACCTGGCGCTCGAAGATGTCCACGAGCACCTTCAGCTTCTGCTGGTCGGGGTTGACGTCGACGATCTCGCCGTCGAAATCGGAGAGCGGGCCGGAGGTCACCTTCACCGACTCGCCGAGCGAGAACTCCACCTGGGCGCGCGGGCGCTCGCCGAGCGCTGCGCCGGTGCGCAGGATCCGGTCGACCTCGCCCTGCGAGAGCGGCACGGGCTTCGAACCGGCGCCGACGAATCCGGTCACGCCCGGGGTGTTCTTGACCACCATCCAGGCGTCGTCGTTCAGATCCATGTTCACGAGCACGTAGCCGGGCAGGATCCGCTTTTCGGTCTGGACCTTCTGCCCGTCACGCGTCTCGACGACCTGCTCTGTCGGGACGACCACCCGGCGGAAGCGCGGCTGCTGGCTCATCGAATCGATCCGGTGCTCGAGGTTGGCCTTCACCTTGTTCTCGTGCCCGGAGTAGGTGTTGATCGCATACCAGCGGAACACGCTACGCGTCCTTGTATCCACAAATGGTCATCCGACTGCCACCTAGCCGATGAGGACGTGTTGGACGAAACGCTTGAACACCTGGTCGGCGAGGAACAGGTAGGTACCGACGATCACGCAGGCGATCAGGACGACCGCCGTGCCCTGGATCAGCTGGTCCTGCCCGGGCCACTCGACCTTCCGCAGCTCGGCCCAGGACTCGCTGACGAAACGACGGCCGCCGCTTCCCGGAACGCGGGGCGCCCCGTCGGCGCTCTTCGCCGGCTCGACCGCCGGCCTGACCTGCGGGCGCGAGCGGGAGCGCTCGACCGCGGCCTGGCTCTCGGCCTGCGCCGCGCGACGGGCCCTGCGCTCTGAACGAGTCTGCCTGGCCACTAACGCGTCTCCCGGTGGGGCGTGTGCCGACCGCACCAGCGGCAGTACTTGCTGAGCTCGACGCGGTCGGGCGTGTTCCGCTTCGATTTCATGGTCTGGTAGTTGCGCCGCTTGCACTCCGTGCACGCGAGCGTGATCCCAACTCTGACTCCGGTTGCCATTGTCTTCTCTGCTGCTCCGAGTACGCGAAAAGGTAGCGGCGGGAGGACTCGAACCTCCGACACGCGGATTATGATTCCGCTGCTCTAACCAACTGAGCTACGCCGCCGCGCGCGGGTGAGTGTAGCAAGCGCCCTTTCGATTCTTTCGGGCTGACACGCTAGTACCGTTCGAGCGTGCACGTCCACGAGCTCAACTGGATGCAGCTCGCGGCCTACCTCGAGCAGGACGACCGGATCGTGCTCCCCCTCGCATCGACCGAGCAGCACGGCTACCTCTCGCTCGGGACCGACAACGTGCTCGCCGAGCGGGTGGCCGTAGAGGCCGCAGAGCCGCTCGGCGTTCCCGTGCTGCCCGTCCTCCCATACGGGCTGACCCCCGCGTTCGGGGCGTATCCGGGCAGCCCCTCGCTGCGGCTGGAGACCTTCGTCGCGGTCCTGCACGACATCCTGAGCTCGCTGCACCGCCAGGGCTTCCGCCGCTTCCTGCTCGTCAACGGCCACGGCGGGAACATCCCCGCCGGCGCGCTCGTGCGCGAGTGGACGGCGACGTACCCGGACGGGCAGGCGATCTTCCACAGCTGGTTCAACGGGCCGAAGGTGCTGGAGGTGGCGGAGGCGATCGACCCGGAGTACTCGCACGCCAACTGGGGCGAGAACTTCCCGTGGACGCGGCTCGAGGGAGTCGAGCTCCCGTCGGAGCCGAAGCCGATGCTCGACGAGGCCGCCTACCGCGTTGCGAGCCCGAAGGAGGTGCGGGAGCTAATCGGCGACGGCTCCTTCGGCGGGCTCTACCAGCGCTCCGACGAGGAGATGCTCCGGATCTGGCGCGCCGGGGTCGAGGAGGTGCGCGAGTTGCTCGAGAGCGGATGGCGCTTCGACCGGAGGGTGCGGCCGCCGAGATGAGCCGGGATTCCCTGCTCGCCCCCTAGCCTACGGTTCCCACTACGGGAAATCGGGAATAGCGACCGCATGGCCACTGTGATCCGGCATCGCCTGCCCACCTGCGACGGCTTCCGCGTGGAGTCGCCCGACGGTCTGCTTGGCTGGGTCGAGGAGACCTGGATCGACGGGCGACGCGAGCCGTCGGCTCTCGCGATCCGAACGGTCGACGGCCGCCGCGGCCTGCTCGTCGCCTACGAGGTCGAGACCGTGATCCCGGAGAGCGGACTGCTCGTGATGCGACCGAACGGCCGCTTGCTCGAGCTGGACGTCCCCCGCGTCGAGGTCGTGCCGATGGACGGAGCGCCTATCGTCTCCGCCTCCTGGGCGACGACCGGAGAGACGCTCGAGCCCCCGCGCCCGCCGGGCCTGCTCCAGCGGGCGGGGCTCGCGCTTCGTCCCTGGCGCCTCGCGCCGCCGCCCCGAGCCGATGCGGAGCGGCCGCTGTGGCAGCTCGTCGCGATCCTCTACATAGCCGTCACGCTTCTCGTCGGCCTCATCATCACGCTTGCATTCACGGTTGCCTGGCTCGCGACCGGCAACGCCTACTGACGCCGAGCTCAGCGAGGGAACGCGTTATGCCACAGGCTGACGCCGCTGCTGCTGCTACTTGATCAGGGTGAGCATCTTGAACATCGGCAGGTACATCGAGATGATGATGATGCCGACCATCGCGCCCACGCCGATCATCATCAGTGGCTCGATGATCGAGGTGATGGACTGGATGGCGCTGTCGACCTCGTCTTCGTAGAAGTCGGCGATCTTTCCGAACATCTGCTCGAGCTCGCCCGTCTCCTCGCCGATCTTGACCATCTGGCTGACCATCGGCGGGAAAACCGGGTTCTCGATCAGCGGCTGGGCGATCGGGATCCCCTGGTGCACCTTCTGGCGGACGCCGGCGAGCGCTTCCTCGACCACCCAGTTGCCCGCGGTCTGGCCCGTGATCTCGAGCGCCTTGATGATGTCGACACCGGCGGCGACGAGCGTCGAGAGCGTGCGCGAGAACCGCGCCATGGTCACCTT
>WNFU01010519.1_pt1 | contig 10881 bp, 9 predicted proteins | sample 5400121 | NCBI WGS metagenome assembly WNFU01 (sample SAMN13153360, study PRJNA577476) | soil metagenome | isolation source: 100 cm soil or saprolite under grassland replicate 1 | place: USA:California | collected 2016-06-15
TGATCGAGGGCATTCAGGCTGGCAAACTCAGCGGCGAGGCGCTCAGCGGCGCGAGCTTCACCCTCTCGAATATCGGGCCGGGAGAGATCGACCAGTTCACCGCGATTATCAGCCCACCCCAACTCGCGATCCTCTCAGTCGGAAGCGTACTGCCGCGCCCGGTAGTGGTCGACTCCAGCCTGGTCGTGCGTTTGACAGCCAGGTTCACACTGGGGGCCGACCATCGAGCTATCGATGGGCGGCAGGCGGCGGCATTTCTGCAGCGGCTGAAGGCAATTCTTGAGGCCGCGAGATAGCCAGGACATGAACATGCCGAAAGCACACAGCTTCAATGCAGACTCCATTGATTGGGCCGCGCATCCGCAGTTCGCGGAGCTGCAGATCAAAGTGCTGGAGTCGCGCGCGACGCATCCACACATGAGTATGATGCTGGTGCGGCTGGCGGCTGGGGGAGTCATCGACACGCACGTCCATGCGACGGAAACCGAAACCGCCTATGTCCTGGCCGGTCGTGGCGTGCTGAAACTGGGCGACAACCACGAGGTCGTGATGGAGCCGGGCCGCGGTGTGTCGGTCCCACCGGGCGTGTACCACAGCCTCCACAATCAGGGCGACGTGCCGCTGGAGCTCCTGGCCATGCATGCGCCTCCCGTACGCTGAGCACGAGTTCGAGTCTTTTCAGGAGGAAGCGACCATGTCTCGACATAATGGAGGCCGAGTACGCATCGGCATCATCGGCACAGGCTGGTGGTCGACCCAGGCGCACCTGCCCTCGCTCGTGCATTACCCCGACGCCGATGTCGTGGCGATCGCCGACCTGAGCGCGGAGCGCCTGCGCCGCGCCGCCGCTACAGCGACTTTCGGCAGATGCTCGACGCGGAGAAGCTCCACGGCGTGATCGTGGCGACCACCCACGCGACGCATTTTGAGATCGCCAGAGAGGTGCTGTTGCGGAAGTTGGGCCTGATGCTAGAAAAGCCCATGGTGCTGCACGCGCGCGAAGCCAGGGAACTGAATCACTTAGCGGAACGGCAAGGTGTCCCGCTGATCGTCGGGTATCCATGGCATTTCGTACCACAGCACGAGCAACTGCGTACGCTGATCGCATCCGGCTACCTGGGTAAGATTCAGCTGGTCGCCAACGTGTTCGCGTCGATGGTACTCGAATATTACCGTGGCAGGCCAGAAGCCTATGCATCGATCTTCAACTGGCCGGTCACCGGGCCAACCCCAGCTACCTACAGCGAGCCAAGTGTGTCCGGCGGCGGCCAGGGCAGCCTCCAGGTAACCCACTCGGCCGCATTGCTGCTCTGGCTGACCGCTCTCCGTCCAGTCAGCGTCGCCGCTTTTATGGAGAACTTCGATCTGAAGGTCGACCTTTGCGACGCGATCACGATACGGTTCGAGAACGGAGCGATCGGCACTATCGGAAGTACCGGCGGCATCCCGACCGCGCACTCCGGCAACCAGCAGCTCGAATATCGGATCTATGGCACCGAGGGCTACGCGCTGCTTGATGTCATGGCTGGGACCTGTGCCATCTATCGGAACGATGGCCGCATTGAGAAGCTCGATCCAACGCCGCCTTCACGGAGCTACCCGCAGGAGGCAACCTCGCGCCATCTGGTCGACCTGCTGTTGGGCCGCGATGTCAACCGCTCGCCGGGCGAGGTTGGGGTGCGAGCCGTCGAAGTGCTGGATGCTGCATACCGCTCGTCGGCCGAAGGACGGATCATTCGGGTGGAGGAACTCTAAGTGCCAATCCAGCGATCCCGGGCGCCGCAGGTAGTCTTTCAGCCACGGGCCTACCGCCATATCCAACGTGGTATCGACGACATCGTCAGTGCGGTGCGTCCGACGCTCGGGCCGTGCCCGCGCCTCGTCGCCATCGCGCGTCAGCCTTCTACCAACGCGCCGGAGCTGCTCGACAGCGGTGGGATCATTGCCCGCCGGATCGCCGAGCTGCCGAACCGTGACGAGAACGCCGGAGCGATGCTAGTGCGACATCTCCTGTGGCGCATTTACGAGCAGGTTGGCGACGGCACCGTAACAGCGGCGGTGATCTTCCAGGCGGTCTACAAACGGAGCGTGCCGTATATCGTCGCCGGCGGCAGCCCGATGCGGATGCGCCGATATCTCGAACGTGGCGCACAGCTCATCCACGATGAACTCGCGGGCATGGTTCGCCACGTCGAGGGGCAGGAGCAACTGGCGCGGATCGCCGAGTCGTTCTGCCACGAGCGGGAGTTGGCCGAGCTACTTGGCGAGATCTTCGATATCATCGGCGAGCACGGCCAGGTAGAGATTCGATCGAGTCCAGGCCGCGGATTGGATCGTGAGTATGTCGAGGGGATGCACTGGGCCGGCGGCCTGCTTTCGCGCGAGTTGGCTGTTGATGTCGTGCGAATGCGCGTCGATCTTGAGAGCGTCGGCATCCTGATCAGCGATCTCGACATCAATGACCCGCTCCAGCTTGTGCCAGTCATTGAGATGGCGCTGCAAGCCGGCCTACGATCGCTCGTGATCGTGGCGAATAGGCTATCTGATCGCGCCATCGGGCTATTGGTCGCAAATCGAGATGCTGGCGCGTTCCAAGCAATGGCCGTCAAGGCTCCTGGCCTGCGCGCCGACGATCAGGCGGCCGCGCTGGAAGATCTCGCCGTGCTGACTGGCGGGCGCCGGCTGCTAAGGGCAGCTGGCGATCAACTCGGCCACATCAGAATTGCCGACCTTGGGCGCGCGCGACGTGCCTGGGCAAACAAGGACCACTTCGGAATCGTCGGCGGCAAGGGCGACCCACGTGGATTACGCCAGCATGTCGCGTCCCTGCGCGCCACATACGCCGCCGTGGAAGACCCTCAGGCTCGTAAACTGCAGCGGCAACGTCTCGGCCGGCTGTGTGGCGGGGCGGCGACGCTTTGGGTCGGCGGCGCCACCGAAAGCGATATCACCATCCGAAAGGATGTGGCGGAGCGAGCTGCCGAAGCTCTACGAGGCGCGATTGCCGGCGGAGTACTGCCAGGGGCCGGCGTTGCGCTGCTGGCCTGCCGACCGGCGCTCTGGCGCGCGCTTGAACAGAGCGACGAGCCGGACGAGCGCGCCGCCTACCGTGTCTTACTCGACGCGTTATCCGCGCCCATCCACACGATCGCCTCGAACGCGGGCTATGACGCTGGCATGGTTATGGCCAATCTCGCTCAGGTCGGAAGCGGCTATGGGCTCGACGCGCGGTCCGGGCAGGTCGTCGACGTAGTACATGCTGGTATTCTCGACGTCGCCACAACCCAACAGATGGCGATATATAGTGCTATCGAGACAGCAGCGCTCGCGCTGACGATCGACGTTCTCGTTACTCGGGCGCAACCGGAAATGAAGGCAGCTAACCCATGACATGGCCCATGCGAGAAGTCTGTGGTACGCAGACAGCGGATACAAGCAGCGTGTACGCCATCGCTGTCTCTCCGAACTACGCGCGAGATGGCGGGTGTTTCGCTGCCTGCGATTCCGGTCTTTATCGCTCTGAGGATGGCGGCCGCACGTGGCAATTTGCCTACAGCGACTTCACCGGCGATACTCCCCCGTCGACGACCGCCGTGGCCATCTCGCCGGACTTTACGACCAGCCCCTACGTGTTCGCGGGTGGGCACGGCGGCATCCTGCGCTCGGCCGACGGTGGCAGAACCTGGTCGCTTGCGATTCTGCCGTCGCCGCCGCCGCTAGTGTCGACGTTGGCTGTATCACCGCAATTCATCCAGGACGGCACAGTGTTCGCCGGGACGCTGGAGGATGGGGTGTTTCGCTCGAACGATCGCGGTGGCCACTGGGTGGCGTGGAACTTCGGGCTGCTGGATCTGAGCATCTTCGCGCTCGCGGTCTCCCCGAACTTTGCGCCTGACGACACGCTCTTCGTTGGGACAGAGATCGGTATTTTTGTCAGCGCGAACGGCGGCCGCGCCTGGCGTGAGGTGGATTTTCCGATTGATCATGCACCGGTGCTCAGCCTGGCGCTCTCGCCAGGTTATGCCGAGGACGGCATCATGTACGCTGGCACAGAGACACACGGACTGCTGCGCTCGGATGACCGCGGGCATAGCTGGAGGTCAGTCGGCGAGGGCCAACTTAGCGGATCAGTGAATGCCATTACACTTGCCCCGGCGTTTCCACAGCAGTTGGAAATACTCATTCAGTTGGATGGAACGGTGCTGGTCTCGCACGATGGCGGCACCTCCTGGTCGGAGCGGGTCACGCTGCCGGCCAAGCAGCGCGTCGCCGCGGTCGCCGCGCCGCACGGGTTCGGCCGCGATGCACCACTACTGGTGGGGCTGGTTGACGGGGGCGTGGTACGCGCCTGATTTCCCAAGACCGCGCGGGCGCGCAGCAACCAATCGGTATCGTGAGAGATAAAGAGGGAGAGTCATGCGCCTGACATATGATCGTTACCTCGATCAGATTCTCGGTGGATGGATCGGCAACTCGCTGGGCGGTGCTATCGGAGCTCGTTTCGAGGGTAACAAAGACTGGATCGAGATTAGTCCAGAGGAAATGTTCCCGCCGCAGATGCCCCCAAACGACGACCTGGACCTACAGGTATTGTGGTTGAAGGTGCTCGAGGAGCGCGGATCGGCGTTGACCGCCGATGACCTCGCCGCTGCATGGCTGGAATGGTGCTGGTACCCTTTCAATGAATACGGTATCTTCCGGCGTAACTGGCGGCTCGGCATTCATCCCCCGGCGTCTGGTCGCTTTGCCAATCAATTCTGGGAGACCGGTCTGGGTTGCCCGATTCGCGCTCAAATCTGGGGCTACACCTTTCCCGGCGCGCCTGATTTAGCGGCGCGCTACGCACAGCTCGATGGATCGCTCGATCACACCGAACAATCAGTCGGCGCCGAGATGATGATGGCCGCGATGGTCTCCATGGCCTTCTTCGTGCCCGACGTGCGGCGGCTGGCCGCGCTGTCGATCGGTTACCTGCCCAAAGCTACACCCATCGAGCGCCTGGTCCGTACGGCCTTCGAGTCGTACGATGCGGGGCTCAGCCTGCGTGAGGCGCGTGACCGAGTGATGGTGCTCGCCGGGGTACCCGAGGCCTGTGACGCTCAGATCAACGTGCCATTCACGTTTCTCGGGCTGCTTTATGGCGGCGGCGATTTGCAAGAGACGCTGCTGGCGGCGCTGCGCTGCGGCTACGATACTGACAGTACGCTCGCCATGTGCGGGGCGCTTGTGGGACAACTCCATGGAGCCAGCCAGATGCCCGAGTCGCTGCGCCGACCGGTCGGCGATGAGCTCGTGATGGGCATCAGGTATCGCCGGCCCGAGATGTCGCTATCGGCCCTGGCGCGCGACACAGCGCGTGTTGGCGTGCTCCTCGCGCGCGAACGCCACACCGGTACACAGATCGACGGCGCGCCAGACATGCCGCCGCTGCCCGACACATCACGCCAGCCGGAAACCTGGCTGACAATTGAATACGATGGGCTTCCCGCGGCGGCGCCAGGTGACAGTGTGCCGGTGACAGTCAGAGTCGGTGGTCGGATCTCCGACGGCGCAAGGCTTATGGTCGACGGCCCGCCAGGCTGGATAATCGCGCCAGCCGCGGCGGCGATCAGCCCGGAGCGACGTGCCGTCCATCTGCAGCTTCACGCCCCCGCCGACGTAAGCACATGGCCGATGCGCAATATCTTCACTGCGCACCTGGAAGCGAATCCGCCGCTGACCTACACCTTTGGGATTGCAGGAGCTGGGCTATGGCGCCTGCTTGGGGTCTATTACGACGCCTTGCCGAATCCCCATGACCCGGCGCAATTACGGCGACGGTTCAACCATCACTTTGTCTCACTACAGCACGGCTACCTCCCTGAGCCGGATATTGATGTGGAGGCCCAATACCAACTCTGGTCGCGTCGGCTGGGGCGGCCGGCGCTGCTTGCCGCTTATGAGCACGAGGTTGATCTTTCGCGGCTGGTGGAGCTGCGCGGCCCCTATTGCGCCTATCTTGCACGCACGATCACCTCGCCGGATGATCGCTCGATCTATCTGGTTATCGGCAATACCGATAGTTATCGGCTCTATCTGAACGGGGCGCTGGTCGTGGAAGTGGACGAGCGGATCGCCTGGACGCCCTTTAATAATATCCATCGCGTCGCGTTACGTCGTGGGCCGAACCAACTGCTGCTCAAACTAATCAAGGGCAGCGACAGCCTGCGCTTTACGTTGGGGCTGCGCGCAGACACCGGCGACACGCGCGGCCACAACTGTGAGGATTGGTCGGTTGACCTGAGCGAGAGCCTGCAGTAGAGCGACACCACGGGGAGTTATGATGACCGTCACCTCGACCATAGCCTTGACCACGGCGACCGACACCATGCGGTTCAGTGCGGAAACGGGTACGCTAGTCTCGTTTCGTAGCCGAGCGGCGCCAGATCAGGAGTTCATCGCCGCAGGCACAAATACGCCTGTCTTCGTGGTTCAGTACCTCGACGACGAGCGCCGCTACCGCCAGCTGACGTCGCGCGACGCGACGGCCCAGATGAGCTGCGAGGATGTGGAGGGCGGATCGGTTCTTCGCGCCAGCTTCCCGCAGCTCGGCGGGATGGCGATCGAGGCGACCGTCACCGTGCGTGCGACACCCGACGATCGGTTTAGTCACTGGTCGCTGCGCCTGCGCAATGACGCCGACCTCGTCATCACCGACGTCCAGTTTCCGTTTATCGTCGCGTCCTACCAGCTCGCCGGAACAGCGGGTGCCGAGTCGCTGCTCTGGCCGTTGGGGGCCGGCGTGCTACTGTCGGCGCCGCAACCGCAAGATCTGGCGCCGGACTGCCCGCAGACCTGGCAGATGCGGCCGGAAAATGCCGACTCGCTCCACTACCCCGGCTTCACGACCGCGCAGTTCCTGGCATATTTCAATGATCGAGCCGGCATCTATGTGAGCTGCCGCGACCCAAGCGGCATGATCAAGCTGATCAAGCCTGTACACCACCCGCTGGGGCTGCGGCTTGGCATCGCGCATATCGGGGATTGGCCGCAGCACGGCGCGCGGCAGATCGAGTATGACATCGTTCTGGGAAGCTTTACCGGTGACTGGTACGCGGCTGCGGAGTTGTACCGCGATTGGAGCCGTATGCAGCACTGGGCACAGACACCGCTGAAGGCGCGCGCCGACGTGCCCGACTGGCTGCGGGAATCACCCGCACATATCATCTTGCGCATCCAGGGCGAGTTGGATATCGGGCCGGCTGAGCCCAACGACGCGCTCCTTCCGTACAGCAAAACTATTCCGCTCCTGGAGCGGATCGCAGAGCGTGTCGGCGCTCCGCTTGTGCCGGTGATTATGTCCTGGGAGCGTCCCGGGCCCTGGATCTATCCTGATTGCTTCCCACCTGCCGGAGGCGCAGAGGCGCTCCGCGAGTTCACAGACCTGGCCCGCGACCATGGCTGGCACATCGGAACCTTCTGCAACGGGACGCGCTGGGTCGTTGGTCACTTCTGGAGCGGCTATGATGGCGCCGACTACTTCAAGGAGCGCGGTGGCGAGCGATCGGTCTGCCGCACGCATACCGGCGAGCTTTGGAAGGAAGATTGGGATGCCACCTGGCGCCCAAGCTACCCATGCTGCCTGGGCGTGCCGCTAACGAACGAGATCGCCGTCGATTTCGTACGGATGATGATCGACATGGGCCTCGACTGGGTTCAGTTTTTCGACCAAAACATCGGGGCGAGCACCTTTGCATGTTTCGCCAACGACCACGGCCATCCCCAGGTTCCTGGCGCCTGGATGACCGAGCGCATGCGTTTGCTGATCGCCTCATTCCACGAGTTGGCTCGCCAGGAGGGCGAGAGCGGCGACGGAACGCGACAGATTGTTTTCTCTGTCGAGGGACCAGTCAATGAGTGTTTTCTACAGGCTTTCCAGATCTGCGATATCCGTGTAGTTCCACCCGGCCATCGCGCGGGCCACCGATTGTGGCATGGGTTTGTGCCGCTGTATCACTACCTGTACCATGAGTTCATGCTTATGCAGGGCGGGTTTGGTTCTGGGCCCGAGCCGTACCATCTCCAGATTCGGAACGCTTATAACCTGATCGTGGGCGAGATACCAGGCGCGGTGATGCAGGGCGACGGGCGATTGCTGAACAAAGACACGTTCAACTGGGCGCCGTGGGAGCCATACGTCGGCGACAACGAAGCGGCGCTCAGGCTACTTCGCGCCGCAATGGCGCTGCGCCGCGGCCCGGCGCGCGAGTTCTTAGTCTATGGGCGCATGCAGGCGCCGGCGCGGATCGAGCCGATCGTGCCAGTTCGCTGGCAGGAAAACGGCCACGATCACCAAATACCGCCAGTGTTTCACTCGGCCTGGAAAACGCTTGATGGAGGATTCGGACTGGTGTTCGCCAACTGGACCGCTGTGGAGCAGACCGTGCATATCGACGACTCACGGCTCGGCAACGATACGACCCAACATATCGCGGCGCCAGATCTCGAATCGCGATCTGTTTCAATCGGCAAGTCGGGCCTGGCGCTGCAGCTTCCGCCGCTGAGCTGCGCGCTGCTGGAGGTGAAAATCTAAGCGGCATCGTACCAGCCGCTTCAATCGGTTTGTGGAAGGAATGTAGCAAGATCAAGGAGACAGAAACAATGGCTCAGATCGATCGGGCGCCGGCCCAACAGTCGCAGTATCGCCAGACGCCGACGCCAGTTCAATTGGCCGAGTGGGTCGCCGACTTCGAGCGCGACGGCTTCGTGGTTCTGCGTGGGCTGCTCGCGCCAGAGGAAATCGCGGTGATGCGTGAGAAAGTCGTTCAATGCTTCGACGAACCCGACCTGGCTGGCAGCCCAAGCACCATCATTCGTCATCAAATGTTCCTGCGCGGCCCGATGTTCGAAGACTTGCTCGATCGCTCGCCCGTCATCGATTTCGTCGAGGCGATCCTGGGTGACGATTGCCATATGATCTCGATGAACGCTATTTATACTCGGCCTGGCCAGGGCATCGACAACTGGCACGTTGACGAGGCAGTCCACTTCCCGCGCCCAGCTGGTATTCCGCTAGACCCGCGCATCCCGGCGCCGTGCTTTATCGTTCAGGCGCTGTACTACCTCGTGGATGTCGATGAGCCGCTGGGGCCGACCCAGTTCGTGCCGGGCAGCCATCGCAGTGGCCGTAAACCCGATCCGGAGCTAGTCTACGAGGGCCGCGGAATCCACAACGTGATCGCGAAGGCGGGTGACTGTACCCTGCAAAACGGCCAGTCCTGGCACCGCGGCGCCACAAACACGACCAACGATCGCGCCCGAGTCGTTCAGCAGGTCAGCTATGGGCGGCGCTTTATTGCTCAGCGTCTCTACCCATTTGTTAACTTCCACATGCCGGAAGAGCTCCTTGAGCGCTCATCGTCACACCGGCAGCGCCTGCTCGGCGTCCATCCGCGCGGCCCGTACGGGTAGGCGCTTGAGCGGTGTTCGAGACATGTGAAGTGTGCGGAGCGAAAGATGCCCGGTACTTATGCAATAGGCGCTTATTACTGCCCGCTGTATCACGTCGATCCCAGGAATGAGGCAGCCCATGGTGCGGGCTGGACCGAATGGGAGCTCGTTAAGCGGGGCGAGCCGCGATTTCCCGGCCATCAACAGCCGAAAGTCCCGCTCTGGGGCTACGAGGATGAATCCGACCCGGCGGTTTTCGCCAGGAAGATCGACGCAGCGGCCGATCATGGTGTCGACTATTTCATCTTCGACTGGTATTACTATGACGATGGCCCCTTTCTGGAGCGATGCCTGGAAAGGGGCTATCTGCAGGCCGCAAACAATAGTCGTCTCAAGTTTGCTCTGATGTGGGCCAACCACGATTGGGTTAATATCCATCCAGCCAAACTGCATATCCCACCCGTGCTCCAGTATCCCGGCGCCGTTACGCGTGCGACATTCGATCGGGTGACAGACTATGTCATCGAGCGCTATTTCAAGCACCCCTCCTACTGGATGATCGAAGGTTGCCCGTACTTCTCGATCTACGAACTCTATCGCCTGATCGAGGGTCTGGGTGGGATGGAGGCGACCGCCGAAGCTCTGCAGCGCTTTCGCGAGCGAACACGGCGCGCGGGCTTCCCCGACGTGCACCTAAACGCGGTCGTCTGGGGCATCCAGATCCTGCCCAATGAACGAGCGATCACGAATCCAGCGGATATAGTGGCGCTCCTTGGACTCAATAGCATCTGCTCCTACGTCTGGATTCATCATATCAGATTGCCAGACTTCCCAGTCACAGATTACAACTGGGTGCTTAACCAATCGGTCGCCTATTGGCACGCGACAAGCGGTGCCTATAGCGTGCCGTACTTTCCAAATGTTACGATGGGCTGGGATGCAAGCCCGCGGGCTGTCCAGTCCGATCGCTACCTTGACGTCGGGTATCCGTTTATGCCAACCTTGGGTGGCAATTCTGTCACAGCGTTCAAGACAGCGCTGCTCAGAGTAAAAACATTCCTTGATACACGAGAAGGCCAGCCCAAGATATTCAATATCAACGCATGGAATGAGTGGACCGAGGGAAGTTACCTGGAGCCCGACATCATTCACGGAACTGGCTACTTGGAGGCTATCCGTGATATCTTCAAGGGGCGTCCAACGTAAGCCGCAATAAGGAGTAGTGATCAGGAGCTTGCGCATGGCCCATAACGGTTCGCCGATCCAGCTGCACCCACAGAATCCGCGCTACTTCCTCTACGAGGGCCAGCCGCTTGTGCTCATCACGGCAACCGAGCACTACGGCGCAGTCATCAATCGCAATTTCGATTATGTGGCCTACCTTGACGAGGCGGCTGATAAGCGGGCCACGCTCAGCCGCTGCTTTTTACTCTTTCGGGAACTGGAGCACTA
>WNFU01011404.1_pt1 | contig 10879 bp, 7 predicted proteins | sample 5400121 | NCBI WGS metagenome assembly WNFU01 (sample SAMN13153360, study PRJNA577476) | soil metagenome | isolation source: 100 cm soil or saprolite under grassland replicate 1 | place: USA:California | collected 2016-06-15
GGCTGAAGATGGCCGAAGGCCTCGCTGATGTGCGGCAGACTAAAGAGCCCGAGCACAACGACGACGATAGCCGTTGGGACCGAAATCAAAAAAGCGAGCCCGCCGGTCTGCTTGGGTCCGAGCAGATTGAGTGCGCCGATGATCAAGATCGACATGGCGGCGAATTTTTCGGGATGCGGCACGCCGAGATATGCAAAAGCGGAAAGCGCGCTGATCGCCGCCGTTACCAAATAGTCAGCGATGAGAAGGAACGCGCCGACGATGGAGATGACCTCGCTGCGGTGCCGCACGCTCGCATACACTCCGCCGCCGTCCGGATAAAGGCGGCAGATGACCATATAATTGAGGCCGACGAGCGCGGTGAGAACGCACATCGCCGCGATGAGCCAGAACGAGGCGTAACCAGCGACGGCAAAGGCGAGACCGATCACATACGCTTTGCTCGTGCCCCAGTCGCCGTAAAGAATCGCGGCGGCGCGCGGAACATCGACATTGCGCGGGCGCTTAATGTTAGTTGGTATCATTTTGGCTAGCTGAGTTCGTTAAAATCGGTGCCCGAAACCGAGCAAAACGTTGTAGTCGGGCGCGTTTTGCGTCAGGCCGAAGAATGCATTCACATCGACAGAAAAGTTGGGCGTCACCTGATAGATCAAACCGGTGTCGAGCGCGCCGATCCATGGATGATGACCTGAGCTGACCGCATTGTAAAATTCGAGGTACCCGCTCAACTTGCCGAAGATGGTACGTGAAATTCCGACAGGATTGCTCCACTGCACGCGGCGGTTGCCGCTATGCGGTTCGTCGAAGATGTCGATCCTGGTCTGCGCAAACAGGGTGAAGCCGGTAGGCAGCAAGTAATTCAGCGGTAAACCAAACCCGGGTTCCCAAACATGGTTTCCGGTATGGCCGGTGTTCGTCGGCATTTTTAAGGACGAGACGAATCCGATCACCAATTTGCCGCCGTCGTTGCCGATGAAATTGATCTTCAGACGTAGAGTCGTGTCGCCGAAACCATCTTGCTCGACCGGTTTTCCGAAACCGGGTCCACTGGTGCGAGTATTGAGATAAAATTGCGGGAAAATCTGAAGGTCCATCCAATTGGTTAGGCCGAGCCTGAAGTTGGTATTGCCAATTATCCAAGTTCGGGTGCGAACGCGGTTTTCTTCGTCCAGCGTCCAGTTCGCTACATCGCTCTCAATTTGGAAAACACCGGCATCAATCGTGTACGAACTGTCCGTTTTGCTCGGCCGATCCGTATTGTAAGGGCGGCGCAGTTCAATCGGTGTTGGATTGAAAAGCGTATAGGCCGATTTGTCGGTTGTTGGATTCTCTGCTCGCGCGCTGCTGAGCGCCAATGTCACTTCAAGTGCGACATAGCACAGGCATGGGAAAATTCGGCGAGGGAAACGCGCCCTCGCGCAATACGCACGTCCAACTCGCCCCGATCTCTTCCGCATTTACGGAACAGAAATTGGTTCCCCCGTAGGATCGGCAACTCGTCGATCCATTTAGCGAAACAAAGAACTGCCAGAAATCTCTGACTGAATTTTCATCAGTCAAGTAAGCTAGCGAGATTCCCTCTTTGCAATTTTCGAGAAAGAGCTTGCCAGGGAATAAGCGCGCAATGGAAAGTCTCCGTGCTTAGCGATGGCTGATATTATTCTCGACGCGACCTCTGGCGTGCATCGGCCACGCAATGTCGATTGGAAACGAGCCGCGGCATTTCTCTACGGCGATTGGGGCACCAGCAAATGTTACGTGATCGGTCTGGCGTTCGTTGCCGCCGGGTTTTCATCTCTCCCGATCATTCTGGCCGTCTGCGCCGTCACCGGCTTGGTAGGCATCAATTACATCGTTATCTGCCGTCATTTTCCTGATGGCGGCGGCGTTTATTCGGCGGCGCGTTCCCAGGGCCGGTTGCTGGCGGTGGTGGGCGCGCTTCTGCTCGTCGCAGACCTGACGGTGACCGCAGCGCTGAGCGGCTGGTCTGCGTTGAGTTACATCACGTCTGGCGGAGAGCAGATCGTGTGGATCAAGTTTTTGCGCGACCACATTGCGCTGACCACAACCGCTGTACTGCTGTTTCTGGGTGCGATGAATTACTTCGGCCCCCGGCATAGCGGCAGCATGGCTATTGCGCTTGCGGTTCCGACAGTAATCATTGTAGTCGCGCTAATCGCGATCAGCGCGCCGCATTTAACGACCCAGTTTTTGCAGCCGCGCCACACCAGCGTGGGCACATTGTGGGTGCAATTCGTTGGCGTGATCCTTGCGCTCTCCGGGGCGGAATCTATTGCAAATCTCACTGGCGTGATCAAGCTCGACCCCGGCTCCACGCCGGAACATCCGAGCGTTGCGCGCGAATCCCTCAAGGCGATCGCGCCAGTGGCGATCGAAGTCGTCTTCGCGACCGCGCTACTCGGCTGGGCGATGCTCTCTTTGCCGAGCGTGCTTGGCCAAACGCTTCATCTTAGCGGCGCAAGCGAAGTCGCGGCTGCGATCGAGGAACGCAAGGAGGACATGCTGCGTTTCATCGGCGAACAATTCGGCGCCGCTTCTGTTTCGCCCGCGTTTGGAAGCATGTTTGGTTGGATTGTTGGGATCGTGTTCTTCTTCCTCCTTCTGAGCGCGTCGAACACGGCCATTGTCGCGATGATCGGGCTTCTTTACATGGTCACGCGCGACGGCGAGCTGCCCCGGCAATTCACGCGGCTGAATCGTCACGGCGTTCCATGGATTCCGCTCCTGATCGCCTTCGGTCTGCCCGTCATTGTCGTCCTCAGCGCCGCCGATTTTAATTCACTGGCAGGTCTGTATGCGATCGGCGTCGTCGGAGCCATCACCTTGAACGTCGGGTCATGTGCGGTCAACCGAACGGCCGGCTTCACGTGGTACGACCGAGTTCTTTTCGGAATTACGTTTGTAATCCTTGCTGCCGTGGAGTTCACGCTCGCGCATACGAAACCCGATGCACTCTTTTTCGTCACGTGCGTGTTGATTGGCGGGCTGGCGTTACGCGCCTACACCTTAAAGCGGCACGGTCTCACCACGCTTACGGTCACGCGCGAAGTCGCCCGGATGGTTACGCTCGATCTCGTGGCCACGATGCGTCCGCGTTTGGAAGAAGGGCAAAAAATCATGGTCGCTGCGCGCGGCGTCACCCCCGTGCTCACGTTTGCCTTGGAGGAAGCGCAACTGCGCAAAGCCACTCTTTGCGTGCTCTACGTGAAGGAGATCGCAATTTTTTACGGTGGTGGACCGGCCGTGCCGGGACGCCCCAAATGGCAGGATAACCCTGAAGCCAGCGCAATTATGTCGATGATGCTCAAACTCGGCACCGAACGGGGCATTTGCGTAATTCCCGTTTATGCCGTCAGCGAGGACACCGCCTCGACGATTCTGGATCTTTCTGCGACGCTGGGCGTGGACTATCTCATCATCGGCGCGTCGCAACGCAGTGCCATGACCAAGCTGCTCCGCGGCAGCGTGGCCACAAACGTCGCCCAACAATTGCCCGAATCGATTCGATTGCTCATTTACGGTTGACGTAGAACGTCAAAGCCGTTGAAGCGTTAAAGCAGCGGAAAATTATCCGCTCGATGTTGGATGTTCGATGTTCGGCGTTCGATGTTAGAATGCCTCGAAGCTAGTCATGAACGAATCGCCCAAGATCCTTGTCGCCGATTCCATCTCCCAGCGCGGGATCGACGAGCTGTCGCGCGATGGCGTACTCGAGGTCGTAACCAAAACCGGCCTGACTGAAAGCGAACTTGTCGAAGTGATCCCGCAATTCAGCGCCTTGGTTGTGCGCAGCCAGACGAAAGTGACCGCCGATATCCTGACGGCCGGAACGCAACTTCGCGCGGTCGGCCGCGCCGGTGTGGGCGTGGACAATGTCGATGTCGAGACGGCCACGCGACGGGGAATCATCGTGTTGAACGCGCCGGGAGGAAACACTGTTTCCACGGCTGAGCACGCATTTTCGCTCTTGCTCTCGGTTGCCCGCAAGATTCCGCAAGCCGACGCAAACGTTCGCAGCCAACATTGGGACAAGAAAAATTTTGAAGGCGTCGAGCTCTACAACAAGACGCTCGGCATTATCGGAATGGGTCGCATCGGCAGCGAATTAAGCCGGCGCGCGATCGCTTTCGGGATGCGCGTCGTCGCCTACGATCCCTATCTCTCCGTGACGCGCGCCCGCAGTTTGCAGGTCGAGCTGGTTGACGACATCGACGATCTGCTGAGGAGTGCCGATTTCATTTCGCTGCACACACCGCTGACCGCAGCAACGCGTCATCTTCTCGATTTCGTTCGACTGCAAAAAACAAAACGCGGCGTCCGCATCATCAACTGCGCTCGCGGCGGCTTGATCGACGAAGAGGCGCTGGCCAAAGCGTTGCAAGATCGGCATGTAGCCGGCGCGGCGCTGGACGTGTTCGAGACCGAACCGCTACCGATTGATTCGCCGTTGCGCAGCGCGCCCAACGTCATTCTCACTCCGCATCTGGGCGCTTCCACTTCGGAAGCGCAAGAAAGCGTCGGCATCGAGATTGCACAATCGATTCGCGCTGCGCTGCTCGAAGGGACGATCCGCAACGCAGTTAATATGCCGAACCTCGACACCAAGACGCTGGCCATCATCGGTCCGCATCTGAGATTCGGCGAAAAGCTGGGACGTTTTCTCTCTCAAATTGCGCCAAAACGCATCGACACCTTAAACATCAATTACAGCGGGAAAGTTAACGAAGTCGATACGACCGCGATCACACGCTCGATCCTAAAAGGGTTTTTGCAGATCGCCGGTGGATCAGACGTCAACGAGGTAAACGCTCCGGCATTTGCCAAGACCCTCGGTCTGAAGATCAGTGAATCGCGCTTGAGCGTGCCCGGCGATTACAGCGACATGCTCGAGTTGTCCGCTACCGGCGAAGGGAAATCGGTTTCGGTCGGCGGCGCATTTTTCGGTGCGACACCGCGGATCGTGAGCGTGAACAGCCGCCCGGTCGAAGCGCGACCGCACGGCGTCGTGCTCGTGCTCGAAAACACCGATCGTCCTGGAATGGTTGGACGAATCGGCAATTTGCTCGGCGATCACGGCGTAAATATTGCCACGATGTCGCTCAGTCGAAATCAGGCCGGCGGAACGGCGCTGACCGTTCTGAATCTCGACAGCGCGCCTAACGCAGCTCTGCTTGAAGAGATTCGCGCGAGCGAAGACATTCACTCGGCACAGGTCATCGAGCTTTAAGCGCACTTCTGGGGAACGCACGCGCCCTCGCGAATCGCCGGGCGTCGACGACGGGATTTGAGACCGTTTCGCGCTGGGAGAAGAGTTCGCGACGAGGGCTTCGCGAACAGCACGCGAGGGCGCGTGCGCTCCCCAAACCAATTTGCTTGCCGCGCGTCAACCAATTCGATACAACGTTCACCCATGGACTTCAGCTCTCACTCTATTCTCTGGATATTGGTTATCGGTCTTGTTGTCGGTGCCATCGCGAAACTGTTGATGCCGGGAAAGGATCCGGGTGGTTGCATCATTACGATGTTACTCGGGATCGCGGGGGCGTTCGTTGGCACTTGGATCGGCCGCCTGTTCGCGGGCGAGAATTACATCGCCGGTTGGATCATGTCGGTCGTGGGCGCAATGATCCTGCTGCTCTTGTATCGCTTCATCTTTAAGCGCGGCACATAGTTATAGCAAAGGGCGGCGATTGTAACGGTGCTCGCCGCGGCGAACGCCTCTACACCTTTCGCGTGCAGCATTCCGATGCGACGCCCTCCGTGCTTGAACGTTTCAACGCATCAACAACCTGCCGGTTTGCTCTGTTGCGCGAATGGCAGATTGTCATTCCTTCATGCCTGCGCCGACAAAAATCCGACTTATCGTCGCTTTCGCCGCTCTCTATCTTATTTGGGGTTCAACTTTTCTGGGCATTCGGTTCGCGATTGAAACCATTCCGCCCTTCCTAATGGCAGGCGCTCGATTCCTGATCGCGGGAGTGATCATGTATGTGATCGCGTGGTCGCAAGGGATCGGTAAATCGAGTTGGGCGAACTGGCGCACCTCCTTGATTATTGGCGCCTGTTTACTTCTCGCAGGCAATGGCGGGGTGACAATCTCAGAACAGTATATCGATTCGGGATTGGCGGCGCTGATCGTGGCCATAGTTCCCATTTACATTGTCGTGCTGGGGTGGGTGGCTGGAATCGCGCCCAAGCCAACACCGATTGTCTGGCTGGGTCTGATAGGAGGTTTTGTCGGCGTCGGGATTTTGCTTGGCCCGGCACTGCGCTTTTCCTCAAACGGTGGACAACATGCTGCAATTGGCATGTCGATCCTGCTTGTCTCGTCATTTATCTGGTCGGCCGGATCGCTCTATTCGCGCACATCCAAACACGCGGCCTCTCCTTTTCTGACCGCTGCCCAACAGATGCTCTGCGGAGGATTGCTTCTTCTACTCGCTGGCTTTGCGACTGGCGAGACGCGACGCTTTCATCCGAATTCCATGTCGATCTTGTCGCTCGCGTCATTTGCCTATTTAGTCGTTATCGGAGCCGTGATTGGATACACCGCTTACATTTGGCTGTTGCGTCATTGTGATCCGGCGAAAGTTGCCACCTACGCCTACGTGAATCCGATCGTGGCCGTCCTGCTTGGCGCCACTTTCGCCGGAGAGACTTTGACCATGCGCACACTGGTCGCCGCTGCGCTTATCATCGGCTCTGTTGCGCTGGTGATTACTGCGCAGCAATTGAGGTTAAGAGCCGAACCGCAAATTAGCGCCGCTGTGACTCCAGCCGATTAAGAATGATGAAAAGAGAAAATTCATCTGGTCACGAGAGAGACCGGCAACTCGGACCCGCCTCAGGCGCGTCGCGAGCAGAGGAGACAATCGAAGTCGTCAAACGCAATTGGCGCGCCGAAATCGAGACGGCGCAAACATATCGCGACCTCGCCAGGCGAGAACAGGATGAAAAACGCAAGGGCATCCTGTTGCGCATGGCTGAAGCGGAGGAACGGCACGCGCAGCGCTGGGGGCAAAAGTTGCGAGACCTGGGCGTAGAGCCTCCCGTTCTTGAAGAGACGATCGGGCGGCGATTGAATCGCTGGTGGAATAAGGTCGCCGGCGCAAATATCGCCATTCGCCGCATGGAGGCCGCCGAGGAACGCCACGAAGCGGAATTTCGGGAGCAAGCCGGCCGCGCGCTGGCCGGAGAACAGGACGTGCCGGAGTTCTTGCGGCAAAGCGCGCTCGAACAAAAGGCGCACGCCCGAGCATTGAATGCGATGGCTGGGCCGCCCAGTCCGAGGACAGCACTCGATGCGATCCTTAAGCGTGAGCGATGGCATGGCCGCGGTGGCAGTTGGGTAGCCGACGCGATCTATGGCGCGAATGACGGGCTCGGCGCGGTGTTTGGAATCGTTTCGGGCGTAGCCGGCGCGACAAGCAACCAACAACATTACATTCTTATAGCCGGCCTGGCGGGAACGCTCGCCTCGACGCTATCGATGGGCGCTGGCGCTTATCTTGCCGCGAAAAGCGAAGCGGAAGTGTACGAGGCGGAGATTTCGCGCGAACGCGCGGAGGTGGAGGAAAATCCCGAGGAAGAGATCGAAGAGATGTCGCTCTTTTATCAACTGCAGGGATTCACCCCGGAGGAATCGCAGAAGATGGCGGAACGCCTTGCGCAACAGCCGGAACAATTCGTGCAGGCGATGGCGCAAAGTGAGCTCGGATTGTCCGAGCACCGCTTCCCAAATCAATGGACCGCCGCGTTGTCAGCCGGCATTTCGACTGCAATCGGGGCGTTCATTCCAATTATTCCGTTCTTTTTTTCGAGCGGCGTTGAAGCGGTGATTATTTCCTTCGGTATCAGTTTGGCCGCGCATTTCGCCGTCGGCGCACTGAAATCGCTGATCACGATCCGTTCCTGGTCGGCATCGGGCTTGGAAATGACCTGGATCGGCGTGATTGTTGCCGTCGTAACTTATGGGCTCGGACTCGCGTTTGGAGCGTTGGGCTAAAAACTAAATTCGAAGCGCTTGGGAGAACAACTTGCGTTCGCATCTCCTTTGCATATCGGTGGTTTTTTAACATTTCGTTAATTCGGATTGTCAATCAATTCTCACATGCATCTGCGTTTCGTAATCTCGCTCGTTTCTGTTGCGCTGGTGGCGCCGGCAGTTTTCGCCCAGGATAAAAATGCACCGACGGTCGATGAATTAGTTTCCAAAAACGTCGAGGCCAAGGGCGGCGCCGATGCTTTGCGGGCGCTCCAGTCGCTGCACCTCACCGGCAAACTTCTCGTGAACCAGGGTCAGATCGAGCTCGCTTACCTCCAAACTAAAAAACGGCCGGATGAGATTCGCACCGAGGCGACACTTCAGGGCATGACTCAAGTCGAGGCGTACGATGGGAAAGAAGGATGGAGAATCTCGCCGTTCCAGGGACGCAAAGATCCGGAAAAAATGTCAGCCGACGATATCAAATCGCTGATGGAAGACGCGGAGATCGACGGACCATTAGTGGATTGGAAGGCCAAAGGAAGCACGGTCGATTACCTCGGAACCGAAGACGTGGAAGGAACGCTTGCTCACAAATTGAAGGTCGTGCGGAAGAACGGCGACGTGAGCTTCGTTTACCTCGATCCCGATCATTTTTTAGAGATTCGAGTTGTGACACAACGCATCAAGCACGGCGCACAGGAAGAGGTTGAGATCGATCTCGGAGATTACGAAAAAACCGGCGGCGTGTTTGTTCCGACGTCGATCGAGTCCGGTCGCAAGGGCGGTCCGGACAAGCAAAAGATCATTATTGATAAAGCGGATGCCAACGTGCCAGTCGATGACGCGGTTTTTCATTTCCCTACCGCTTCCAAGTAATTCCTTATTAATCACCATGCGCTCCTTGAAGTTTATTTTGCCTGCTGCGCTATTTCTCTGCGCTACCGTCTCCCGATCTGAGGAGACACCTTATAGCTCTGCTTCAATCTCCGGTTTAGGCGCGCGCAACATCGGCTCGGCAACAATGAGCGGGCGCATCTCGGCCATCGCCGCAACAAGAGAGCCCTCCGGAAAAATCACGGTTTTTGTTGGGGCGGCCAGCGGTGGGGTGTGGAAATCCGACGATGGCGGTACGCGTTATCGGCCAGTGTTCGACGAGCAGCCGGTGCAATCGATCGGCGCCATCGCACTCGACCCGAAAAATTCTAAGAATGTTTGGGTCGGAACTGGCGAATCCTGGACACGCAACAGCGTTTCCATCGGAAACGGGGTCTACAAATCCACCGATGGAGGCGAGACCTGGACGCATGCCGGCCTTGAGAACTCCGAGCGTGTTGCAAAGATTGCGGTAAGTCCAAAAAATAGCGACACCGTTTACGCCGCCGTGCCGGGCCCGTTGTGGAGCGACTCCGCCGATCGCGGCCTTTACAAGACTGAGGATGGGGGCAAGACGTGGAAGCAAATTCTGAAAGGCGCGAACCTTTCGACCGGTTGCACCTCGATCGCAATTGATCCGGCCAATCCGGACGTGATGCTCGCGTCCATGTGGGACTTTCACCGCAAAGGCTGGGAATACCGTTCAGGCGGCGAGAGCCCTACCGCGCCGTCTGCCAGTGGACTGTTTCGTTCGGCCAACGGCAGTAACACCTGGACGGAGATTACGCCTGAAGCCAACAAAGGTTTTCCGAAGAAGCCGTATGGCCGTCTGGCGGTGGCAATCGCGCCTTCCAATGCCAAACGCGTTTACGCTTTTGTCGAATCACCCGACAGTGCGCTCTTCGTTTCCGATGACGGCGGCATGACGTGGGAAAAGCGTGACAAAAGCAATTGGATGGTGTGGCGTCCGTTCTACTTTGCAAATCTGATTGTCGATCCAAAAAATCCGGATCGCCTGTTCAAGCCCGACGGCGCTCTGATTGTAAGTGAGGACGCTGGCAGGAGCTTCGCCGTCGTGGGCGGATTTCAAGGGACGCACGGCGACGCGCACGATGTCTGGATCGATCCAACCAATACCCAAACGGTCTTTGTCGGTGACGACGGCGGGATGTGGTATTCCTATAACAGCGGCAGTAAATGGTGGAAGGGCAATAACCTGCCGGTGTCGCAATTCTATCACGTCAGCGTGGACGACAACGATCCCTACCGCGTCTATGGCGGTTTGCAGGACAACAGTTCATGGGTGGGCGAATCGCAGTATCCCGGCGGCATTACCAACGCGCAGTGGGAAAACATGTATGGTGGCGATGGTTTCTGGATGTTCCCCGATCCGGCTGATCCAGATTACATTTACGCCGAATATCAGGGCGGCGAGATCGGGCGGGTAAACCGGCGCACACACGAAGCTCGCAACATCAAGCCGCGACCGAATTACAACGAGAAACTGCGATTCAATTGGAATACTCCAATCGCGTTGTCACCGAACGAAAAGGGAACGATTTACATCGGCGCGCAATTCTTGTTTCGCTCTCGCGATCATGGTCAGACATGGGAGCGCATCTCACCCGATCTAACAACGAACGATCCGGAAAAGCAGAAGCAAGAGCAATCGGGTGGAGTCACGGTGGACAATTCATCCGCGGAAATGCACACCACGATCTACTCGATCAGCGAATCGCCCAAAGATAAATCACTGATCTGGGTCGGCACCGATGACGGCAATCTTCAGCTTACCCGGGACGGTGGTAAAACGTGGACCAATGTCGTGGGCAATGTCCCTGGATTGCCGAAGAATTCGTGGGTCAGTTGGGTGCAGGCGAGTAACTTCGATGCAGGCACCGCTTACGCTGCTTTCGATCGCCACACCTTCGGAGACATGGCGCCTTATGTTTTCCGGACAACTGATTATGGCAAAACCTGGACGCCTCTCGTAACACC
>WNFU01009612.1_pt1 | contig 10875 bp, 5 predicted proteins | sample 5400121 | NCBI WGS metagenome assembly WNFU01 (sample SAMN13153360, study PRJNA577476) | soil metagenome | isolation source: 100 cm soil or saprolite under grassland replicate 1 | place: USA:California | collected 2016-06-15
CCGGTTATGTCGGCTCGAACACCGACACCGGCCACCCGACTCAGGACAACCCGAACTTTCCCGTGATTCAGGACACGCACGAGCTGAACTATGGCCGGCTCGACGACTTCCTGCGCGAGAGCATCCACCAGCAATACAAATGGGCGCTCGCCCTGACCGAGGCCTATTACGGCACGCCGGCGACGCGCAATTACTGGGACGGCTGCTCGACCGGCGGACGCGAAGGCCTGTCGCTGGCGCTCAACTTTGGCCAGGACTTCGACGGCTTCCTCACCGGCGCGCCCGCGAACTTCCATACGCGCCTGCAGGTCGCCACCGTTTGGCCGTTCTGGGTCCAGAAGGAGCTGACCGGCACCGCGACCCTCACGCAGCAGAAGATGAACGCGGCGAACGCTTCCGCAGTGACGGCGTGCGACGAGCAGGACGGCCTGAAGGACGCCATCCTGTCGGATTCGCGTACCTGCAAGTTCGACGCGGCCAACAATATCTGTGGCCGGCCGGACGCGCCGACCACCGATGCCCAAGGCCGTGTCCTGTGCCTGACCGAAGCAGAGGCGCAGGCGGTGAACAGGATCTGGGACGGACCGCGCAACGATCGCGGCCAGCGCATCTGGTTCCCGTTCGGCCGCGGCGCCAACGCCGGCGTCACCAACTCGCCTCCCTTCGGCGGCCCGTGCGGCAGCCTCGGCATCTTCTGCTGGTCGCACCGCGACACCACGTTCGACTTCACGTCGCTGCCGCTTTCCGAGTTCGACAACGAGACCGAGCTCGCGACCAACGTCGTCGCGCCCTACAGCGACATCATGAGCGTCGATCTCGATAAGGCGCGCGACCGCGGCGCGAAGATCCTGATGTGGCACGGCGGCGCCGACCAGCTGATCCCGTGGCGGCAATCGGTGCACTACTACGACAAGGCCGCGTTCCGCTACAAGGGATACGAGAACCTGGCGTCGTGGTTCCGCTTCTTCCTTGCGCCAGGCGTCACGCATTGCGGCGGCGGCGCCGGACCGCAGCCGCAGAACCTGTTCGACGTGATGGTGAACTGGGTCGAGAGCGGCAATGCGCCCGATTCGATCACATCGACGAACGCGACGCTCGGCAGCCGGCCGATGTGCCCGTATCCGCAGGTCGCCATCTACAATGGCAACGGCGCTGATCCGAAGCTCATGACGAGCTGGCACTGCGGCGGCAGCCTGAAGACGAAGGAAACGGTCTGCATGGACCTCGTCACCCAGTTCCAGAAAGAGGGGTCCAATGCGCTCGATACCGACGGCCTGGCGAATCCGGCGACGTGCAACGCCAATTCCAACGTTCCAGTACGCTGAAGAAGCGATGAGGGGGAGCTTTATGAATCGTTCCAAGCCCGCCGCACGCATCGCCGCGATTCTGATGCTACTGAGCGCGGCGAACGCGTTCGCGGCGGCGTACTCAATCTCGACGCCGGACACCGTCCTTACCGGGATGGTCACCGCAGCTTCGGTGACGATCCAGCTCGGAGCTCCCTCGAGCGCGCTGCTCGCACGCGCGACGCTCAAGCTGAACGGCCTCGACGTCACGTCGCAGGTGCACGCCGACGGCGCCGGCTCGATGAGCGGCGTCGTCGCCGGCCTCGAGCCGGGCGCCAACGTCTTTCAGCTCTGGTCGAGGAACTCGAGGGAGCCGGTGGCGCAACTCACCGTCATGAAGGCGCTCGCCCCGGCCGTGACCTGTGCATCGCTCGCCACGCTCACCGACTTTCCCGTTCAGCCCGCTCGCATTACGCAGGCGACGCTCACTCCGCCGGCAGGCACGACTCCGGAGTATTGCCTGGTCCAAGGCAGGATCCAGGAGCGCACCGGCATCGCCGGAATCTTCGGCACGACGTCGTACCGCGCCGACCAGCCTTACGGCACGCGCTTCGAAGTGCGGCTACCGACGGCGTGGAACGGCCGCTACATGTTCCAGGGCAGCGGCGGCACCGAGGGCGGTCTACCCGGCGCGACCGGGCAGATCGGCGGCACGGCAGGGCTGACGATCCTGAGAAACGGCTTCGTCGTGGCGAGCCAGAACGGCGGCCATACCAACTCGGAGCTGCCGCCGTCGTACCCGCCCGGCTCCACCACCACCGACCTGAACCACATCCAGGTCATCTCGGGGAACATGTTCTTCCCCGACGCGCAGGCGGTGAAGGACTGGGGATACAACTCGATCGATGTCACCACGCAGACGGCGAAGTTCCTGATCAACGCGTACTACGGCCGCCCACAGGAGCGCTCCTACTTCGTCGGCTGCTCGACGAGCGGCCGCCAGGGCATGGCGATGTCGCAGCGCTTTCCCGAGCACTACGACGGCATCGTCGCGGGCGACCCGTTCTACCTGCCTCCGGATATCTCGCTCTCCGAGACCTGGGGCCTGGAGCAGATCATCTCGATCTCGCCGATCGTCAACGGCACCCCGCAATACCAGCAGGGCTTCCCGCTCGCCGATCAGAATCTCTTCACCAACGCGATCCTCGCCGCCTGCGATCACCTTGACGGCCTCATCGACGGCGTGATCGACAACATGGCGGCGTGCACTTTCGATCCGGCGACTTTTGTCTTCCCGTCGTCCGGCGTTTATGGCTCGATCGCGCCCGGAATGCCGCTGCAGTGCACCGGCGACAAGACGTCGACCTGCCTCACGCCGGCGCAGGTGAACGCGACGAAGAAGATCGCGGAAGGGCCGCGCACCTCGAGCGGCGAGCGCATCGCCTCGCCGGACGGCACGCCGCTTTCGGGTTATCCGTTCGACGGCGGCTTCATGCAGCCTTCGGGCGTCCCGACGCGCGACATCGGCTCGGGGAACTCGCCGCCGGGAAACATCGGCCTCGGTTCCGGGCAGCTGCCGCTATTCTGGTTCGCGACGCCTGATCCGACCTACAACCCGCTCACGGTGAACTACGACACCGACATCGGGCTCGTCACGCCGAGCTCGCCGGCGGTGAACAACTCCACCGACATCGGCGCCTTCATCGGTCGCGGCGGCAAGATCATCTTCTATCACGGGCTCTCCGACTCCGGCCCGCCGTGGCCGTACACGCAGAAGTACTTCCACGACGTCGCGGTGAAGAACGGCGGCATGGCCGGCGCTTCGAAGTTCATGAAGCTCTACCTCGTTCCGAACATGGGCCACTGCAGCGGCAACATGGCGACCGACTCGTTCGACATGCTGACGCCGATGGTGAACTGGATCGAGAACGGCGTCGCGCCTGAGCAGATCATCGCGACCGGCAACCGCTTCCCGGCGACGATCGGCCCGTACACCGGCCTGTCGAATACCACGCGCAGCCGGCCGCTGTGTCCGTATCCCAAGACGCTGCGCTACAACGGCTCCGGCGACATCAGCCAGGCGAGCAGCTATGCCTGCCAGTAAAGCTTTCGCTTGCGCGGCCGCGCTCTCGCTCCTCGCGAGGGCTGGATGCTTCCGGAGTACGCGGAAGACGTTCACAACGACGCGCTCGGCATCGACCTCACTCCGCCGGGGCAAGCGCTGAAGCATTCGCCATTAACCGAAGGAGAGCAAGAAATGATGAAACCCGCACACCGTATGAACATCGCGCTCATGCTCGCTGCAGGCGCGATGCTGGCTGCTTCGGCAGCCGATGCGCGCATCACGAAAGTCGTAGTCGACCCCGGGCTCTCCCAGAAGCCCACCTTCGGCGGCTTCTCGTGGCCCGGGGTCGGGCAGTACGAGAAGATCATCGGCACCGCATACGGCGAGGTGAACCCCGCCGATCCGAGGAACGCGGTGATCGTCGACATTGAGCTTGCGCCGCGCAACGCGAGCGGCAACGTCGAATACTTCTTCGACTTCTACATTCTCAAGCCGAAAAACCTGGCCAACGGCGCGCACAAGGTCATGTACGAGCCGCCCAACCGCGGGCGCAAGACCTGGGACACGTTCGGGCGCGTGCCCGCGGGCAACGATCCGGGCTCGATCACCGATCCGACCACCCTCGCGAATAGCTTCCTCATGCCGCGCGGCTACACCATGGTGTGGAGCGGCTGGGACGCCTCGGCGGGCAGCAACACGACGAAGACCGCGGCTTCGCCTCTTACGATCAACCTGAAGGTCGCGCACGCGGCGCCGACGCCGTCGAATCCGAATGGCACGATCACCGGGCCATCGTACGAATACTTCACAGGCAACGGCGGGACTTCCTTGGCGCTAACGTATCCGCCGGCGGATCGCAACGACAAGACGACACCGAAGCTCACCCACCGCGTGCACCTGAACGATGCCCCGAGCGTCATTGACAACGCGAACTGGAGCTACAACGCGGCGGGCACGGCGATCACGTTGACGAGCGGCACTTTCGTTTCGAACGACATCTATGAGTTCAACTACACGGCAAAGGATCCGGCGGTGAACGGCGTCGGCTTCGCGGCGATCCGCGACTTCGTCGCGTGGCTGCGCTACGAGACGCAGGATGACTACGGCGCGGGCAATCCCTTGGCCGGCGACGTGCAGCGCGTCTACACCGAGGTGGTGTCGCAGCCCGGGCGGCTGCTCAATGACTTCCGCCACCTCGGCTTCAACGAGGCGGAGAACGGCAGGAAGGTGTTCGACGGCCACATGCAGTGGATCGCGGCGGGCGACGGCATCAACATGAACTACCGCTTCTCGCAGCCGGGCCGCACCGAGCGCAACCGCCAGGACCACCTCTACGTGGAAGGCGTGTTCCCGTTCGCCAACGTGATGACGCACGACCCGATCACCGGTAAGACCGACAGCCGGTATCACCGCTGCGAGCAAAGCAACACCTGCCCGCTCGGCGTCGAGATCTACTCGGCGAACGAGTACTGGGTGAAGGCGGCGTCGCTCTTGCACACCGACCCGACGGGCTCGCGCGACCTGCCCGATTCGCAGTATGCGCGCAACTATCTCATCTCCAGTCACCAGCACGGCACGGGTAGCGCAACGTCCAAGGGGGCCTGCCAGCAGTTCCAGAACCCGCTCAACTCGGCGCCGGTGCAGCGCGCGCTGTGGGTCGCGCTCGACGAGTGGGCGACGACGAACAGCAAGCCGCCGGAGAGCCGGGTGCCGCGCTTCAAGGATGGCACGCTGGTTCCGCCGCTGCCGCAGTCGGGGATGGGCTTCCCGAGCATCCCGGGCGTGACCTACACCGGACTCAAGACGACGCGCTACCTTTTCGACTACGGGCTCGACTTTTACGAGACCGGTATCGCTACGATCAACCCGCCGGTGTTCCCGAGCACGACACCCTCATATCAGGACAACGCGGCGAACGGCCCGATCTATCCGAGCTACGTGCCGAAGACCGACAGCGACGGCAACGACATCGCTGGCGTGCGGCTGCCCGACGTCACGGTGCCTCTCGCGACCTACACCGGCTGGGGCCTGCGCGCCGGACCGCAGGCGAACGACGGCTGCGAAGGCTCGGGGCAGAGCATCGCGTTCCCGAGGACCGAGGCGGATCGCGCGCTCGCCGGCGACCCGCGCGACTCCGTCGCCGAACGCTATCCGACCTTCGATGATTACTACCCGAAGGTCGTGAACGCGATCGACGATCTGATCGCGCAGCGCTTGATGCTGTGCGAGGACGCGCAATCCGAGCTGAACCGGCTGGTCGCGAACGGCACTGCGCGCGGCGTGCCGGCCGCTACGCATGCGGTTCCGACTGCAGAAACCTTCCCGCACTGCGAGATGTCGCGCGCCGGGCGCAGCGATCACTTCAAATAAGGAGAGCGAACATGTTAAGCAAACCTTTTAAAGCTTTTCGCGTGCCGCTCGCCGCCTGCGTCGCGGCGACTTTCGCCGCCTGGCAGCCGGGCGCCGAGGCCCGGGTGACCAGGATCATCATCGATGCGACCGGCACGCTCACCGGTCAGCCCATCGCATACCAGACGCTCACCGGACGCGCATTCGGCGAGCTCGATCCGAACGATCCGCACAACGCCATCATCACCGATATCCAGGTCGCGCCGAGGAACCAGAAGAGCAAGGCCGAATACATCGCGAGCTTCTTCATCGTCAAACCGGTCGACATGTCGCTGGCAAGCGGCTTGATGTGGCATGACGTGCCCAACAGAGGCGGCAGGATCACCATCACCTCGGATTTGCGCAACTCGCACGACGTGGGCTTGAGCAGCGGCTGGCAGGGCGACAATGCCGGCGCTTCGGATACCTCGCCGGCAACGAGGGTTCCCGCGAATGCGTCGAGCCTTACGCCGGTAACACCCAGCAGCAACGAGTGGGTGAAGACGCCAGTAATCTCAGGGGTGACCGGGCAGATCCTCGGCCGCATCGTGAATCGCAGCGGCACGAACTCGCAGCCGCTCAATGTGATGGGCAATCCCGTTCCGTATCTGCCGGCCTCGCTCGATACGACACAAGCGAGGTTGGTGACGCATACCAAGGAGACGATCGACGGCGTCGTGACCGAGGGTGAAACCATATCGAGCAGTGACTGGGCATTCGCAAGATGCGGTATTCAAGGAACGCCTCCGGTCAACTACGGCGCATTCCCGGGGACGCCACAAGATCTTGACCCTGCTCATTTGCCAGGCAGCCTGCCTGTGCATGTATGCCTGAGGAACGGCTTTGACCCCGCGAAGCTCTATCAGCTCGTGTACACCGCCAAAGATCCTTACGTGCTCGGTGCCGGCACCGCCGCCTTCCGCGACGTCGCCTCGTTCTTCAGGTACGCGACGGCGGACGATTTCGGCACGGCGAACCCGCTTGCCGGCAGTATCCGCTGGGCGATCATTCGAGGCTCGTCGCAGTCGGGGAACTTCACGCGCCACCTGATCCACCTCGGCATGAACGAGGACGAGGTAGGGCGCATCGTGCACGAAGGCGCCTGGCCGCTGATCGCCGGGCGGCGTGTCTCCAACAACTCTCGCTGGGGGCAGCCCGACGGCGTGCTCGAGCTCTACCAGATGGGCAGCGAAGGTCCGCAGTGGTGGCACAGCTTTCCGGATCGCGCGCGCAATTTGCATCCGGGCGGCATTCTCGACCGCTGCAGCCGGACCGGCACCTGCCCGAAGATCATCGAGACCTTCGGCGGGGCGGAGGTGTTCGCTCTGAAGATGACGACGTCCTGGGTCGGCACGGATCCGAAGAACGACATTCCGTTGCCTGACAACGTGCGCCGCTATTACCTGCCCAGTTCGACGCATGGCGGGGGCAACGGCGCGATGACGGAGAACCCACCGGACGCCGTAGACTTGTTCGCAATCAATTGTCCCGGCAATAACTGGGGCAGAGGGACGTTAAGGGCGAATCCTGTGCCTGCGACGCAGCTCGTCAACCGCATGCGCGTTGCCTTGCGCGAGTGGGTGATGAACGATACGCCGCCGCCGGCCAGCCGCTGGCCGTTGCTGCACGGCGCCAAGAACGAGCGCAACCTCGTCGAGCCGACCAAGGCGGCGATGGGATTCCCGAGCGGCGTACCCGGCATTCCGGACTCGATTTTCCTCGCCGAGAACTTCGTCAACCCGGTGCTCGATTACGACTGGGGTCCGGACTTCGACGAGTTCGATGCGACAGGCGATCCCACCAACGTGCCGCCGCCGGTCAGGAGCGTGATCAAGATGCTGGTGCCGCGCGTCGATGCGGACGGCAACGAGCTCGGCGGCGTGCCGACCGTGCTGCGCGATGCGCCGCTCGGGACGTATCTCGGCTGGAACATCACTGCAGGTCACAGCGACGTTACGTACTACGATGGACGGCCGTTCCACGCGGGCCAGACTTGCAACTACGTCGGCGGCATGGTCCCCTTCGCAAAGACCAAGGCGCTGCGCCTCGCCAACAAGGATCCGCGCCTCTCGCTCGAAGAGCGCTACGGCACGCATGCCGGCTACGTCGCTGCGGTGCGGGCAGCGGCGGACAACGCGGCTTGCCAGGGCTATCTGCTCGCCGGTCCGGCCGCCGCGCTGATGGGTGCGAAATGCACGAGCACCATCCCGGCGGGCTTTCCGGACGACTGGGTGGGCCTCGTTAACGCGGCGACGGCGAGCAACGTCTGCAACCAGCCTACCGACGGCGGCAAGTGCAATCCGGCCGCGCCGTAAGGAGGCGTCGTGAACCGTCCGTCGCCTGACAACCTCGTCTTTGACGTTACGAACCCGGACTGAACTTCACGCAAAGAGCGGAGAAATGATCATGGGAACGATCCATAAGGCTGTTGCTGCAACGCTTCTCGGGCTGGCCGCGGCTGCGCTGCCGGCGCTCGCGCAAGTCGCGCACGACCGTCCCGACCGCCACCACGGCTCGACGCAGTTCCCGATCGAGGTGCTGTCGGGCCGTCCGGATACGATCGCCGGCGGCGATGCGCTGGTGCGCGTAACGGTGCGCAAGAACGTGCCGCTCGACGAGATGCGCATCAAGCTGAACGCGGCGGACGTCACTTCCGCGTTCGTCGCGAACGGCGTGGCGCGCACTCTTACGGGCCTCGTCAGCGGCATGCGGCTCGGCGAAAACCTGCTCGAGGTGATCGATCCGCGCGGCAACGTACAGGGCAAGGGCCGCGCCGACGCCGACATCATCCTCGTCAACCATCCAATCGAGGGGCCGGTGTTCTCCGGGCCGCACGAGCAGCCGTTCGCCTGCGCCACACAGCAGTTCAACCTGCCGGCGGGCCTGGGCAACCTCGGCGCGCCGCTTGACGCCGACTGCTCGATCAAACGGCGAGTGGACTACATCTATCGCACTACCTCTAACGCCTTTGCCGCGTGGCCGGCCGGGGCGACCGCGTATCCGGCGAACATGGTGCAGACCATCACCACGCTCGGCGCCACGGTGCCTTATATCGTGCGCATCGAGACCGGCACCATCAACCGCGCGATCTACCAGACCGCGGTGCTGCACGATCCGCTCCGGGAGCCGGCGCCGTCGTGGGACGCGCAGCCCTCGGGCTGGAACAAGCGCCTCATCTACACCTTCGGCGGCGGCTGCATCGGCGGGTGGTACCGGCAAGGCAGCTCAACCGGCGGCGTGACCGACAACTTCATGCTGTCCAGCGGCTACGCGCTCGCGTCCTCGACGCTCAACGTGTTCGGCAACAACTGCAACGATCTCACCGCGGCCGAAACCATGATGATGGTGAAGGAGCGCTTCATCGAGGCCTACGGCGTGCCGAGCCACACGCAGGGCTGGGGCTGCTCGGGCGGCTCCTACGCCCAGCACCAGATCGGCGACAACTATCCGGGCCTGCTCGAAGGCATCATTCCCGGCTGCTCGTTCCCGGAAGTCGGCTTCGCCACGATCAACTTCATCACCGACGCCTGGCTGCTCGACAACTACTTCACCGGGGGCGCCGGCGTGCCGTGGACGGACGAGCAGAAACGCCGTGTCACGGGCTTCCTGCAGTACGCGACGGCGCCGAACGTGGCGGTCGGCGCGCGCCGCATCGACCCGAAACCCGGCTCCACGAGCTGCGCCTCGGTGCCGGTAGCTCAGCGCTACGACCCGGCGACCAACCCCACCGGCGTGCGCTGCACCGTGTATGACCACACCGTCAACGTGTATGGCAAGGATCCGGCGACCGGCTTCGTGCGCCGTCCACTCGACAACGTCGGCATCCAGTATGGCCTGAAGACGCTGAACGACGGCAGCATCACGGTCGATCAATTCCTGGATCTCAACGAGAAGATCGGCGGCTTCGACAAGGACGCCACCATCGTGCCGCAACGCACGGTCGCCGATCTCGTCGCCGCCCGCGCCGCGTACCAGACCGGCCGACTTACCAACGCCGGCGGCGGGCTCGCCTCGATTCCGATCATCGATTTCCGCGACTACAACGACGTGCTGCCCGGCGGCGACATCCACGTGCGCTACCACTCGTTCTCGATGCGCGAGCGCCTGGACAAGGCCAATGGGCGCCACGACAACCAGGTCATGGTGGTGAACGACAACCGCTTCGGGCTGTATAGCAACAACAATCCGCTGCTGCGCGAGGCGATCCTCAAGATGGACCGCTGGATCACCGCGATCAAGGCCGACACGCGCGACATCCAGCAGATCGAAAAGGTGGTGCAGAACAAGCCGGCCGACGTGGTGGAAGGTTGCTATACGAAGGACGCGACGCCAGTCTTCAACCCTGAGATCCAGTTGCGCGAGCAGGAGCGCGCCACCACCTGCAACCAGCTCTATCCGACCAACTCCTTCCCCCGCGAGGTGGCTGGCGCCGCCGTCGCCGCCAATATCATCAAGTGCCAGCTCAAGCCACTGGCGGTGTCGGATTACGCCGTGCCGTTGACTCCGGCGCAGTGGGCGCGCCTGCAGGCCATCTTCCCGTCGGGTGTTTGCGACTGGTCCGAGCCCGGCCTCGAGCAGCAGGGGTTGATCGGCACCTGGATCTTCTTCGACTGAAAAAATCACGGAAATAAAGCGTAACTTCTCTGTGGGGCGCAAAAAATTCCATCCGAGCAGTCCGCGCAAACGGCTGACGTGATGCACTTCGGTGCATCGCGTCTTCTTTTTGAACCACAACGGTGCGTGCAAGGAACCCGCAGCGATCGGGGTCCTGAAAATCTAACGCGCTGTATCGGATGGACAATCCGGCTTCAATTACACCGCCGACGCGACGGGCACGGAGCTTGCTGCATTGCGCCATGTGAAGACGAAACTCAATTTGCTGGCTGCACTTGCCTTGGGGCTTCTCGCGCCGCTCGCACTGCCAACGGACGGCGCGGTAGAGGCTATCGTCTGCGCGATGGATTGGATCGGAGGCAGCCGCATAGCGGAATTTGCCGCGGCCGCAAACGCGTTTGCGATAGTGCCGTAGGACGCGCGCCGGGCACCTGACTCGAGCCCGCGCGCGCGTTTTTTTGCGTTCCGGGTATGCGGAGCGCGCCGTGCGCAACGCCGCTCCTTACATGCGCAGCAGCCGCT
>WNFU01010209.1_pt1 | contig 10874 bp, 5 predicted proteins | sample 5400121 | NCBI WGS metagenome assembly WNFU01 (sample SAMN13153360, study PRJNA577476) | soil metagenome | isolation source: 100 cm soil or saprolite under grassland replicate 1 | place: USA:California | collected 2016-06-15
CTACCCACACGCCGACGCCTACACCAACAGCGACGGCAACAGCAACTGCGACTCAGCCTCCTCCAACGCCGACAGCGACGCCTACGGTTCCGCCGAGGCCGTCACCGACGCCACGGCCGCGACCGACGCCGGCGCCTCGTCCGTAGCGGTAGTGTTAATTAGGACCGTCTAAGGCGGGAACTCGCGAAAGAAACTCGCGAGTTTTCCGCCTGTATGTGTTTAGCACCGAAGGTGCAGCTTCAATATCAGCCTGGGGCGACGCCCCAGGAATAGAATGAAAGTCACCATAAGCGCTGAAAGCGCGAAACAAGCGCCGCGCCGGGCATGGTGCCGCACATGATCACGGCCGGAGACGTTATGAGCCGCGCCTTCAGCGCTTGGTCAATGCTTCTTGTATGCCTGGGGCGATGCCCCAGGCTGAACAATGACACCGCGCCCTTAGCGCTAAACAGGAAAGCAAGATATCAGCGGCGAAGCCGTCCGGCAGCTGCCGGACCAACGCGTTGAGGACAACGCGTTCCACCTTGGCCGCGCAGGGCGATTAACATTTAACGCTTCAAAAAAAGCTTGACCAAATCGAGCCCGACAATTAAAACGGCTTTCAAAGCATCCCACCGCGCAGCGCATCGCGAGGGCCGACTGCGTCTCGACTCAAGAATGCGCTCACATAAACCCAAATCCCAACCATGAAAAAGAAATCCTCCACTCGCTCCACACCTGCCCGCCGTAGCTTCACTGAAGGCGGGTTCATTAATCTGCGTACGCTGCTCGGATTGACTCTCTGTTTCTCTGGGGTCGCGCTTGCGATCTTTGCAGGGAGGGACGGCGCGCTGCGCCGTGCCTCTCAGCCAGAGCGCTACATGCCCGTGCCGGGCGCACGTTTACAGGAAGAGGCCATCGGCCTGGCACAGTTGGAGCAGTACTGGCACGATCGCTTGACGTATCCTACCGGCCGCTTTGACCCGGCGTGGGTGCGTGCCGCCGCCACGCAGCATGCGCGCATGGCAAGCGGCGTGCCGGCTGGAGCCTATTCAAAGCTCAACCTGGCCAATCCGCTGCCTCTCACCCCGACCGCGTTTACCGCGCTTGGTCCGCAACCGGAGCGGATGACCGGTTGCTCGGGCTGCTTTAATTACACGACGACCGAAGGGCGCGTTAACGCGATTGCGGTCGATCCGACCACCACCGTCAATGGCAGTATCGTGGCCTATTCTGGCGCGGTCGGCGGCGGTGTGTGGAAAACCACCAACTGCTGCAGCGGCTCTACGACATGGACCGTTGTGACTGATGATCCGCTGATTTCCACTACAGCCATCGACACTGTTGTCATTGATCCCAGCAATCACAACACCGTCTATGCAGGCACCGGCGATCTCAATTTCGGTTCCTTTTCCATGGGCAGCCAGGGTATTCTCAAGTCAACAGATGCCGGGGCCACCTGGACGGTACTAGGTGCAAATGTGTTCGGCATGGCTTATACGGAACCTCCGGGGCAATTCCCGCAATACAATGCGGTTGGCAAAGTTCGCGTGGATCCGAACAACAGCAACAAAGTGGTAGCCGGGACCAAACAGGGTGTCTACTTCTCATATGACGCGGGCGTTAACTGGACTGGCCCGTGTTTTACCAACAACTTCAGCACTCAACGCCAGGACGTTACAGGGCTGGAGCTAAGCGATACCGGGGGAGGCAACACCCGGATCATCGCCGGGATCGGCACCCGCGGCTTTGCCACGACAGTCCAATATGACTTGGGCAACAACGGCGCCAACGGCCTCTACACTGCCACGATGGGCTCGAGCGGCTGCCCGAGCTTTACCTCAATCGCCAGCAATGCCAATGGTTTCGTGTTTGGTAATCAGGTCACGGGCAGCGCCTATTCGACTGGGGCACCCATGAATGCGGGGAGTGGCTCGCCTTTTGTTGACATCAATACCGGCGATCAGCTGGGCCGAATCGACATTGCTGTCGCGCCGAGTAACTCGAATTACATCTACGCCCAAGTACAATCCATTGTCGGTAACAATAATGGTGGTTGCGGCAACTCCCCTGGCTGCCAGATCGGCGCTTGGGCTTCCACAAACGGTGGCACGAGCTGGAGTTATATGGAAGGCTCTCAAGGTGGCGCGCTCAGAGATTGCGGTAACGGCGCCGGTGATTATCCGCAGAACTGGTACGACCAGGGAGTCGCCGTCGATCCGAATAATCCCGATCGGGTATTCTTCGATACGTTCGACGTTTGGTTTGCAACGCGCACGGGAACTGTGTGGAACGATACCACGTGCGGTTATTCTTACAGCGGAAACGCAGGTCCGGTGCACGTGGATCAACATGCGCTCGCTTTCCTGCCCGGCTCCTCCAGCATTTTGCTGGCCGGTGACGACGGTGGCGCTCACGGAACCGCGAACGCGGACATTGTAAACCAGACGACGGATCCAACCTGGTTTAACATGGACACGGATATTAACACGATTGAGTTTTACTCCGGCGACATCAGCGGCAACTTCGCCAATGCGGCTTCTCCAGAGGCGAGCGGCGGCTCGCAGGACAACGGCTCCATCTCCGTCACATTTGCCGGGACACCCACCGGCCCTGTGCTATGGCAATTGGGCGTTGGCGGTGATGGATTCTACTCGCGCATCGATCCTGTAGGCACAGGAACGAGTCTGCGCTTCTGGCAGGGTAACAACAGCGGTATGCTTCATCGCTGTGTCAGTAACTGCACGGCACAGAATGCGCCTTGGAGCGGCAACGTGTCGGGCGGTTCTGGCAGCTGGAGCGGCGATACAAGATCGTTCATTCTGCCGTACGATCTTTTCCATGGCGGCATCCCAGGCGGTGATGATTGTCCGCCAGCGGGTGTTCCCGGCGGCTGCGGCCATCTCATTGCCGGCACGACCCGAGTGTGGGAAACGATCTTGGGGGGAAACAGCTCGTTCTCGGGCTCCAACTGGTACATAACAAACAATCCCATTACCCAAAACATGACCAAGCAGACGTTGGGCAATCGTTCCTTCATTAATCAGGTCAAGTATTCACCGAAATATCAGACCGTGGCGATGGTTGGCACCAACGATGCCAACGTCTGGATCGGCTTTAACCTCGGCACCGGCACTCAGGCACAGGCAAACTGGGTCGATGTGACCGGGAACAACACTGTTGTACCTCTACGACCAGTGCTGGGCATCGCGCTCGATCCCACCGTGTCGGCCGCGAATCTGCCCGTGGGTTACGCAGCCGTAGGCGGGTTCGACGCTAATACGCCGACAACGCCGGGTCATGTTTTCCAGGTAACCTGCGCTGCCGACTGCGGCTCCTTCACATGGGCGAACAAGACTGGTAATCTCCCGGATATTCCGGTGGATTCGATTATTGTTAACCCGAATAACGCCCAACAGGTCTATGCCGGCACCGACTGGGGCGTTTACTATACCGACGACATAACGGTAGCATCTCCAACCTGGCAACGCTTCGAGAACGGCATCCCGCATGCGATGGTATGGGATATGCAAATAGATCGCGGCTCGACGACGCTCTCCGTTTGGACGCGCAGTCGCGGGGCGTACGTTTTTCCTCTGCCCGGCGGCGGGGGGACTCCAACTCCGACACCAACAGCAAGCCCATCGGCTACACCTACATCCACACCTACACCGACTCCGACGCCAACTGCGACACAGTGTGATACCGGGATAATCCAAAACGAAGGATTTGAGACCGGCAGTCTTCCGCCCTGGGTAATTGACGGCCACACCAACGATCCTGTGGTCGCCACCAACTTTGTACACAGCGGGACTTTTTCAGCATTCGCAGGGGGTAACCCACAACAAAACACGTTTTGCGAGGAGAATAATAACGAACCACTCGGAGACAGCTCGTTCTATCAGCAGTTCACAGTCCCTGCTGGTACCAGCACACTGAGCTTCTGGCACATGGACTGCACTAATGACAGCATTACGTTCGACTGGCAGGATGCTTATATCACCGATAGCAATGGGAACATTCTGCAAACGATCTTCCATCTGTGTGATACTTCGGACTGGACCAACGAGGTAGTGGACATGACGTCGTATGCGGGACAAACCGTGTGGATCAAGTTCTTGGTGCACCAGGATGGCTTCAACCCTCCTGGGGACACCACCGGGATGTGGGTGGACGATGTGGTGCTATACCAGCCGTGCGGAACAGCGTCACCAACTCCGACGGCTACTGCGACACCTACACCCACAGCAACGCCTGGGCCCAGGCCCATCCCAACGCCAAGGCCCCGTCCGACGCCGCCTCCCCGCCTGTAAGCCTTCGGTTGCGTGGCCAGGCTTGCCGTAGCCTCGCGCGAAGGCGAGTGATCAGTGAAGTGGTCCGCCTACGCCAAGGCTACGGCGAACAAGTGACTGATTCGCTGTAGCCGGGGTCCCTGACCCCGGTGTTGTCTCTCACTCGACGCGTCGCGCGCTGCCTTTTGGTCGTCGCGGCTGACCTACGGGGTGGCAAAACGGGCTAGCCGATCAACGCGCGCGCGTAAGTGGAACGTGCTTTTCCGCTCCTTCTGTAGAGGCAGCCGTGTCGGCTGCAAGACGGCGCACTTTGCGAAAGGTGGATCGGCCCGCCGCGGCGGGACGGTGCCGGAATAATCGCTGAAGGCCGTGCGCGCAGTTGCTACAGCGTTGCAGGCGGGTGCGAAGCATTGCGGGCAGGACAACGCGTTCCACTTTCGATCGGCGCCTTATGCGCGTGAACTCGCGAGTTTCTCTCGCGAGTTCACGCCTTAACAATTCCAGTTAGCGCTACGGGCGCGGCGGCGGCGTTGGACGGGGCCGTGGTGTAGGTGTTGTCCGTGGTGGCGCCGTCACTGTAGGCGTGGGCGACGGAGGAGGAGTCGTCGTTGCTGTAGCCGTTGCCGTCGCGGTAGCCGTTGCGGTTGGTGTTGGCGAAGGCGTCACGCACTGGGTCAAGATTTCCATCGTGTTATTCGCCAAGCCAGTGTCATCATAGCCACCTGCCGCCCAGATGCGATCGGTGCCATTGGTGTCAGTGGCGAAGTTGCGCCGCGGAACCAGCATTGACGGGCCGAGCGACCAGCTATTGGTCCCCGGATCGTAGATGTCGACTTCGTTTACTGGCGTGGGGAATTCCCCGCCCAACACCCACATCTGCCCATTGAGGTTCAGGCCACGCGTATTGCTCGAAACCCGCGGTATGCTGGCGATAGTGGTGATGGAATCGGCCACGGGATCATATTTAAACGAATCGGTAGTATCTACCAGACTGCCTGGGAAGTCGTCGCCACCACCTGTGTAGATGAGATTGCCAATGGTCGCAGTCGGTATATAGCAGCGTGGTACTGGCAGGTGCGCGCTCTTTTGCACCCAGGAAGTAGGCGGAGTAAACTCCCAAATGGTATCAGTCACACCTACGTTAACGTCGAACCCACCAAGAATGTAGAGCTTGTTTGAATATACGCTGAAGCCACCCGGGAGAATGTTTTGGTCGCCAGGCGGCCAGGGAGCAGGCACGCTGCTGATGGTGTCGGTGATCGGGTTATAGCGGAAGACGCGACCGCTCGTGGTCTGGCTGGTGAAATTGGAGCCGCCAGCGCAGTAAATGTACGGAGTCCCAGACTCAGTGAGTACGCCGCAGCCCATGTTGTTCGTAAAGGCGTCGGGGTAACTGGCTGACTTCGTCGTCCACATGTTGGTCACCGGGTCGTATTCAAATGGGTGAGTGAACTCGACATCAGTGGCGTCACGCCCGCCCATGGCGTAAAACTTCCCGTTAGCTGGGAAAAAGACCCCAACGAAGCGGACCCCGGCAAAGGGGAGGTTGGGACCAGGCGACCAGCCGGGCGTGCACGTAGGTGACGCCGTTGGAGTCGGAGTTGGAGTTGGGCTTACGCCGCCTCCGGCGAAGTTGAATTTGCCGACGCGCGTGAACCAATTGACGTTTGCGGTCGTCGGGTAGTATTCGTTGGTATGCCAGAAGGTCATGCCATCGGTGTCAAGCGTGGTCATGCTGTAATCGCCCCAGCGTCCGGCTGAACCCAACTGGGAACCAGCGCCATTGGTCATCACTGCTTCACCCTGTCCAAGGTTGTTTGGCGGATCAGTGGCCAGACGCCCAGCATAACGAATACCGGGGAATAGTGTCGTGTTCGACACGGAATAGCCAATGGCCACATTTCCATTGGCGTCGGCAGCGATGCTGGGCATAAAGCGCCATAACCCATCGAGGCCATTGCTCCAGTCTTGTTGTTGTACAGGGGTCGCCGGAAAAGTGCCGCCGGTAACGTCGAACTGATACCAGGTGACCACACTCGGTCCGTTGGGGAAATTCAGCAGTGTGGTTTGATTCGCCCACAACGATTCCACGCCGTTGCGAAACTGATAGACAACTGGCGTCATGATTTTGTCGCCCAAGCTGTCGAGTTTAACTGTCGTGCCCTGCTGCGGCACGATTTGAAAGCCAGCGGTATTTGTCCACGCTTCGACGAACGGATTGACTGTGATCAGGGCATTCGGGCTATGGTCGGCGCCGATTCCGAGAGTCGAATTGCCAGGGGTGACAAAATCGACATGAAACAGCCAGCCCTTGACCGTGGTCAAAGTCGTGGGGTTGCTGGCCGGGCTATCCACGTCCAGGAGAAATTCATCCCTGCCCGCAGGCGGCGCATTGCCAGTGCGAAACCCGGCGGCCACCAGGCTATACGAAGCACCCAAGCCGGACACAGGGATCATAAAGCCGATGGCATTAGCGGGCCCGCCGCTCAACATCGACCCGCGATCAAGGGCGAAGACTCTCACCCCACTGAAGGTCGAGCCATTGAGGAAGAGGTTCACGGTCAGCTCATAGGCGCCGCCGGGCGTTGGATTATTCCAGAGCGCCATCTTCGGGTAGTCGTCCAGGTTCGTCGCATCCACTAGCAGTGCGTAGAGATTCCAAGCCCCCGTAGGGTTAGGGGTTTGAGATACACCGACGCATTCATAGAAGTTGGTGCCGGGAAACGAGGCAAAAGCGAAGTCGCTTACCACCCAGCGGTCAGCCATATGATCGTAGAACGCAAAAGGGTCGCCGCGATTTAGGTTCGAGCAAGGCGTTCCCGTCAATGGAGCAAAGAACGAGTTGTATGTCGTGAAGGGGGCGAGCGGGTTGCCTAATTTATCATAAACCCTGAACCCGGTATTGACCGTTTGCACGTAGTGGTTCGGGCCGACATCGCCATTTGTGTCGGGCGGGTAACAACCACACCCGCTCGTCGAGAGATTGATTCCGTCAAATGTGAGCAACGGCGGCGGCATATTAGGTATCGTCTGGAAAATCCCTTTCAACAGCGACTGGAACGATGGATACTCGGGCTCCTGCGCTCCTGTCTTTGGGTGGGGATAGCGCATGAGCGGCTCGTGCTCAATTTCTGTTGGCGCAACGTAAGGCAGATCTTGCAGGTTCTTGACGACAGCCGGACCCACCATGCGCACGACGTCGGGCGTCTGTGTGCCGGGAGCGTCTTGCGCGGCAGTGGAGCGATTGTTGTGCTTTGTCTGGGCGAATGTGCCGACGCCAAAGAGCGCTACAGCGATGCCCCCGAGGCAGAAGACAGCAGCAAGTAAAACACGAAGGTTAAAGAAGGCGGATTTTGAAGTGGATTTTTTTTTCATGGGTGAAGTGAAGTTAATTTCCGTCTACGGTGAACCCGAGACGGTGATGGAAATGCTAGGTGAGATGCAAGAAGCGTGTCAATAATTATTTTGTCTGCTGCGGGTGAGAAAGCGCTGCAACTCTTCTGGCCGGTGGCCCGTCGTAACCGTGGTTGACAGGATCGATGCGACGCATCGGTTTCTCGCGAGTTTGTTCTTCGATTACATGCGCGACCAACCCGGGCGTGCGCGCGATCATGAAAATGCCGTTGAACGCGGCCGGGTTCATTCCAAGATCGGCGAGGATCGCGCCGATGGCGCCGTCCACGTTGATGGGCAGCGATTTTTTCGCGTCGGCGAACGCTTTCTCAACCGCGCGTGCCGCATGCATATGCACGCCGTCAACGCCGGCCTCGCGCGCGAGCTCGAACAAACGCGCCGTGCGGGGGTCTTTCGTGTGGAGACGGTGACCAAATCCCGGCATGCGTTCGCCCGCTTCTCTCATAACTGCGAGCGTGCGCGCGGCGGCTTCATCCATCGAAATCGATTCGCGCGTGGCGCGCTCGGCGATTGCTCTCAGTTGCCGGGCGCAATCTTCAATCGCGCCGCCGTGATGGCGATTGATCGACATGATTCCGGCCGCGACCGACGCGCTCAACGTCGCGCCAGTGGACGCCACGCTTCGTGCAGCTAACGCGCTGGGAGGCGTCGCGCCGTGATCAATCGACGACACTAAAATCGCGTCCATCAAACGCGCGACGGCCGGCGATGGTAATTCGCCGGTCAAAGTTAAGTAAACCGCTGCGCCGAATGAGACGCGACCCATCAGCTCGGCGATGTTATATCCGCGCACCGCCACTTTGTTCGGCTCGACGCGCGTGACGGCGGTATTCCACACCGCGTTTTTGTCGGTTTCGCTCATAAGACTTTCTCCTTTCATTTTTTTGAGAACCTTGACGACCGCATCCGGGAGATCGCCAAACGCATCGACGACGGTGGCGTCTGCTTCGCGCAGCGCTTTCACTTTGCCAGCGTGCGTGCCGCGCCCGCCTTCGATGATCGCACCCGCGTGACTAAAGCGCGTCCCTTCGCGCGCGGCCTTTCCACCGATGTAAGCGATCACGGGCTTGATGACTTTTCGATCGACAATCAGTTGCGCCAGTTCTTCTTCCTGTGACGAACCAATTTCGCCAAAGATCACGATCGCCTCTGTAAGCGGGTCGGCTTCAAACATCAGCGCCGCGTCGGGCAGACGAATTCCAATTACGGCGTCGCCGCCGATATGCACGATGGTTGAGATGCGCACGCCCGCTTGCCCAAGATAATAACCCGTGCTCGAAGCCATGCCGCCGGAGCGGCTGATGACGCCAACGCCTTTCGGCACGCCGGGCTTGAACCATTGCCGCGCGCTTTCCGCGCGACCGCCGATCATCCCGACCACGCCCTTGCCCGGGCTCAACACGCCGAGCGTATTTGGCCCCAGAAACATCGCGCCATTTGCTTTTGCCGCCGCCGCGATCTCCATCGCGTCCCACACCGGCACGCGATCAGGCACCAAGACCGTGAGTTTGATCCCGGCATCAATCGCGGAAACCGCCGCGTCCTTTACACCGGCAGCCGGTACAAAAACGACGGAGATGTCGATCTCCCCTAACGAATTCACTGCTTCCTGCGGCGTGTTAAACACCGGCACGCCGAGCACGCTTTGTCCTCCTTTGCCCGGAGTCACACCGGCGACGACGTTCGTTCCGTATTCGCGCATCAGGCGCGTGCGCGCCCGGCCTTCGCGTCCCGTGATGCCTTGCACCAGCACGCGCTTTTTCTCATCAATCAAAATTCCCATTTAACTTAATTTAACTTATTGCCCTAACTTGAACTGAATTTTACTCGATGCTCGTGCGTCGGCATCAGTCGTTCGCTTGCGGGAACACTTTCATTCCGAGAAGTGCGGCGCCTTGCCGCATGCGTGTGTCGGTAGAGACCATATCCGCTGCGCCGGCGGCCAGTGCACTGGCCAACTGCAAAGCGTCAAGGACACGGACAAGAACCGGCTCCTTCGCGCCATAGCACTGTCGAACGACTTCCAACGCGTTTTGCTCGACACGTGAATTGTATGCGATCAGCCTGAAATACTCGGCTTCTATCTCATCCCGAAATGTCTGATATAGCACCTCGGCCATACCTGGTTTCAATGCTTTGACGAATTCCTTTCGATGTAACCCGCAATGAAGCTCGTGCACGGTGAAAGCTGAAATGAGCAGGCTTTCGGGTCTTTGCGCCAGCGTTCTAAAAGGCCTGGCGTCCGGCTCGTCTACATACAATTTCAGTACGGCAGATGTATCCCAGAAGAGCATGCATCAAAACCGATCCGCCCGATTCTCATCCTGGATTTCCTGCGCCGTCATTCCAATGATGCCCGTTCCTGTTTGCTTGCGCAGGCGTGCCAACTTGGCGAGCCATTTTCTCTTGTCGATTTTCCTGCGGCGCTTGGGAAGGCCTACCAGCTTGGCGACTTCCGTGCCGTGCACGGTAATCACTACTTCCTCTCCCTGGCTCGCCAGCCTTACCATCTCCGACAGTTTCGCCTTCGTTTCTCGCAACGTCGCGGTCATGTAGTTACAGTAGTCACAATTGGCAGACGGGTCAATTTCGTAGCGCCTGACCTTCGCGTCCCGTGGTGCCTTGCACGAGAACGCGCCTTGTCTTGTCGATCAAAATTGCCATTCAGCGCGTGCCTCCAATCAGTTCGCCCAGTGCTGGGATATCGAGTTCCAAGTAAAAGCCTTCGACTCCGGCGAGTCGACACTCGACATCGCACGCTAGCAATTCGGAATCTTTGTTGGCGAATTCTTCGCTGGGTAACGCCGCTGCGGGCGCGCCTTGGCGATCGACGATTAGTCCGCCGGAGTGCGTTTCAACTGCAGCACGAATTTGAGGCCACTGTGCGGTGTTGATCCAGACGCGGCCATTTTTTACTTGGAGCATCGTGGCCGATGGATCTTCCACAAATTTCGGCACACGCGGCAGGCGCGGTTTCCATTTCGCACCCTTCGCAGTGGCGACGAGTTCCGCTAAGCGCGCAGCGATGAAAGCTGGCGTATCCGTCTTGCGATAGCCTTCGACGGGCGCGCGAAGTAGCTTCGACATTCGATGCAGGATGTCCACAGCGCGATCCTCGGTGTTTCCGCCCAAACGAATCACCGCAGGAATATCGAGATCAAGTTCCCAGAATGCCTTGGCCAGGCCATA
>WNFU01009613.1_pt1 | contig 10873 bp, 14 predicted proteins | sample 5400121 | NCBI WGS metagenome assembly WNFU01 (sample SAMN13153360, study PRJNA577476) | soil metagenome | isolation source: 100 cm soil or saprolite under grassland replicate 1 | place: USA:California | collected 2016-06-15
ATCACCACAGCAGCGATGACCGACACCCCCCAGACAGAAGAGTCCCACCCGCGGGAATCCGCCCAACGCGAGCATCAGTCCTCCAAGCGATGCGCCTCCGAACACGCCAAGTTGGTTGCTCACGGTAAACAACCCCGTGGCGGTGGTCCGTGAGTTATCCGCCAGCTCCAGCAACAACGTCGGTGTCACCGCGGACGATATTCTGGCCAGCGCTGCCGCACCAAAAGCCAGTGCCACGGTGACCCATGGCGACACCTGTGCCATGAAGACCAGGGCCGCCAGGAGGCCGCTCCCCCAGCACGACAGGGCGAACAAGGCTAAACGGCGGTGATGGTCCGCGACCCGTCCTCCCAGGAAGCTCCCCACAATGACGCCCATCCCAGCCAGAGCCAGGGGGATCGCGGTGGCTGCGGTTGGCAGATGGTAGGTCTGCATGAGATAGGCCGCCAGGTAGCCAAATATACCAAAAAAGACCGTTTGTGGGAGGGTGGCCTGCCCTCCGGTGCCCGGCATCTCTTCCGGCATGGTATACTCTCGATTCAAAGAGGGACATCGTGCCCCACTTCCGTTGGCGTTCCAGGAGGGTAGCCAGGTCGTGGGCCCACCGCGACGGCTGTGCCCGGGTGGGCGGTACGCTCGACACCCACGGCTGGTCTCTCCTGGTCATGGGCGGGCTGATCCGCGAACCGACGCCCGTACCTGTTGACGGCATCCTCCAGAAAGCCTTCCCAGGGGCGGGGAGCCTCGTCGCTGACCTCACGGCCGCTCCCGACGGTTACGCCCGGCCACGTGCAGTGCCGGGTACCCGCGATCAGGCCCGTGAGAGCCGTGTGGCGAGCCTCCCGCTGCCAGTCGCGCACCGCCAACCGCAGCGCGTTGGGCTGACCGACAGCGCGACCCCCGCGCGAAAGCAGACCGATCGTGATTGGCGTGCGCGCAGCGACACAGGCTCCACCGAAGCGCGTCAGCCACGGGTGCCGAGTGTGTGGAGCTGATGGGGCCTCATGAACACCCCAGGGCATGACAACGCGGTTGTCGTGGTGGGCGACGTCGGCGCAGTCGTCATGGACGAGCACGGCGCGATCATCGGCGTGATCCTGATGGTCGATGCTGGAGAGCCCTGCGAGGTCCCGATCATGCGCCCCTCGGACCTGCCGGGTGTGTCCGTGGGTCATCGCCTGTGAGTGCGTGGCCGGCTCGCCCGCGGGCCGCTGTCGAATCGCCGAGGCTCGCTCCATTTCGTGCAGGCGCAGTGGATCGACTCGGTGAGGCGGGCAAGGGGCGCCTAGGTCGGGGACAGCCGAGATATGTGTGGATGCGGTGCGCCGGGCGGTTCATGTGAGCATGCGGTCTTGGTGCCCCGCAGGGGCATGACAGTGATGTGGGCACGGCAGACCCGGTCCTGCCCACGTGTGCGGTCTTGCAACGAAGGGTGGTCTCTCCTAGAATGGGGACAGCGTTAAGGGAGGGGGCAGCTGTCAGCAGAAGCGGGAGCAAGGCACCGAGCACTCAAGGCGTGCAGGAGCGTCGTCTGAGGGGATGGTTGCCGTCATCCCGGAAGACCTTGATCGCCTGGGAGCGTTCCAATCTAGGGAACCGCTGACCGCTGACAGGCGATATGGCAGGCAGCCGATGCGAGACGCGTGGCATGCCCAAGCACCATAAGCACAAGCACCAGCGCACCAAAGGGCCACCCCAGACCCTGGCCGGCCTCGGATTTGAGGCATGGCGAGCCCACGTCGAGGCGCTGCTCGCCCGCGGCCAGACACGGGAAGCGGTGGAGGCCGCCAAGCAGTGCCTCAAACAGGCCCCCGGCCCGGAGGCCGAGGCCTTGGCTGTGGAAGCCTATCAGGCACGCATCCAGGCGCTGATGACGAGCGGCCTGCATCCGGAGGCCCGGGCGCTCGCGCTGCTCGTCAGCGAACGGTTTCCGACCTCGCAGGCGCGAGTGGCGCCACTCATCCGCCAGAGCGAGGTGGCCACCGGGAACTTCGAGACGCTGCTGACCGAACTGTCCTCCGCCGCGCCCCCCCGACGGCATGAACTGGAGGCGATCCTCACCCGCGCCGTGCACGACCCCGCGGTGCTGGCCGATTCCGCCGCCCTCCCAGCGGATCATCCGCTCAAGCGCATGGCCATGGCCGTGCGCGATCTCTTCAGCGCGGTGACGACCGGCCCGCTTCCTGAAGGAGCGCTCGCGGCGTTGGACGGGATCGCTCGGCATTCCCCGCTGGCACCATGGAAGCTCTTGATCAGAGCCCTGGATGCGTTTTATCGTCGTGCCGATGCGTCCGTCAGGGCCAACCTGGATGGGATCCCACTCGACTCAGGGCCAGGGCGTCTGGTCCCGGTGCTGCAACGTCTGATCGGAGCGACTGGCCCTATGGGGGACCGCTCGGCGGCCGTCGCCACCCTGCTCGACCACGTGAGCGGCGGTCGGGCTCTGCTCGAGGGGCATCTCAGGCGTCTGACCCATGCCCTGACCGCCAGAGACGTCCGGACGGCGCTTGCGGCGGTGCAGGCGGTGCTCCCGGCCCTCGAGTCCTCTCCCTCTACACTCAAGCGGACGTTTCTCGCGACCATCCTGCACCACTGGCACCGCCAGGACCTGCCCCCGCAGCCCTTACTGCGCGTCCTTCCCAGGAGCAAGGGGGACCCGGACATCCTGCGGCTGACGGCGTTGACCATGGAACGCACGGATTGGCGTGGCGCCCTCGAGTTGTGGGATGCATATGTCACCGCGGCGGTGGCGGCCGGCATCCTCCCAGCCACTGGGCCAGAGCTCTCACGGGTGTTGCTCCACATGGCTGCACTCTTTCCGGGGGATCCGGAGGACGTGTGGGATGTCTTCGATGTCGAGTCCGAGGAAGCCTTGCAACGGCGCATCCGCACTGGCCAGCTGCCCGCCTGTTTCGACCGCGGGGCATTACTGGAGCGGGCTCGGGGCGCAGACCCCGACCCACAGGTGTTTCGTGCCTTGGTCGCGCATTACGAGCCGCGCCAGCCCACGCGCGCCGAAGCCGAAGCGGAGGCGTGGCGCCGCGCCCATCCCCAGGACCTTGAGCCCCTGCTCCACCTGATCCGTGCCGCGGAGAACCGTGGCGCCGTCCGCAAGGCGCTCACCCTCCTCGCCGAGGCCGAGTCCATCAACCGGGTGCATCCAGAGGTGCGGCAGAGTCGGTTTCGGTTGCTCCTGGCTGGTGCCGAGCGGCGGATCACGGAAGGCAAGCTGGCGCTGGCCCTGGCGGACCTCGACCGCCTGGCGCAGGAACCCCGTGCGGCCGAAGACGATCACCGGGCCTACCTGCTGGCATTGCGCTGGGCCGTCGCATGCAAAGCGGCGGATGCCCAGACCGCTGCCCACTTAGAGCACACGCTCGGGACGCGTGTGGGGAACCCAGCTCTCCATGATCTCATCCTGGGTTCGGTCGCCGGATCCTTAGGGATCCAGGCACCCCGAGCGCTAGCAAAACCTTCGCCAGCGGAGGCGATCGAGGGGTTGGCGCGCGGCGGTGACCTGTTCCGTGCCCTGAACCGGCCGCTCATCGTCCCCCCGGCGCTGCTGGCGCAGGTCGAGAAGGGTCTGAACACCGCCTCGGTGGCGCAGCTCCACGCGCTGTGTACGGGCGGCCTGTGGATCGGCACACCAGCCCTGACCTATGCCGCATCCGGCTGCGGCCTGGCACAAGATGGACCGCTCATGCACCGCTTTCTGCTCGCTCGTGGCCGGGCGCTCCAAGCCGCCACGGACCTTGAAGCCCAGGAACGTGCCCGCCAATGCCTGCGGGCGGCGCGCGAGCTGGCGGGACGTGCCCGCGACATGGACACGGTGCGCGAGGCATCTGCCGCGCTGCACACGCTCCCCGCAGGAATCGGGCTCCCGCCGTGGATATGGGACAGCCCCGCTCCGTCCGAGTCCCCAGCGACGCCGGAGGAGATCCAGCACACCATTGCGGTCGAACGCCGGCACCGCGCGACGCCGCGTTTTACCCACGGAAGAGCGCCGAGACGGCGGCGCCAGGCCAGGCGACCCCGGCGGCACCCGATGCGGGATTTGTTCGAGGAGATGTTTACGTGGTTGGAGGGGACGCGATGAACCCGTTCACGGTGCTGGGCCTGGAAGAGACGGCAGACGACGAGGCGGTCCGCGCCGCGTATCTGGCGGCGGTCCGAAGATCTCCGCCTGACCGCGATCCCGAAGGCTTTCGCCGCATCCGCGAGGCCTATGAGGCGTTACGAGATGACGAGCGCCGCCGAGCACTGCGGCTGTTTGGTCCGCCGCCGCTGGCGAATCTGGAGGAGTTGCTCGACGCCTTTCCCGCGGAACGACGCTACGTAGGGCCTGGCCCCTGGCTTAACGTCCTACAGGAGGGTCGTCGGTGAGCACTCTTGACCCGGAACGCCGTCGCCAGCTGCTCGAGGCGGTCGCCGCCTGGCTCAATGATCTGGCTGAGGCTGAGCCTTCACCACCAGGGCTGGCGCCTGAGGTGCTGGGATCCTCAGCGCCGACCCCCGACCTCTTCTCCTTGCTCAGCCAACTCACCGCTTTGACGCGCGAGACGCAACTCCAGGGGCGGGCCACGAACCGGCTGCACGCGGACCTGAGCGCCGCCCTGGCGAAACTGACCGAGACCATGACCAGCCCTGAGGTGATGGCGAGAACACTGGGAGAGGCCCGGCGCGAGGCCCGTCTCGAATTGGTGGCCGAGTGGCTCGACGTCCGTGACCGCTTCACGCGCGGTGTGGCGGAGGCCCAGCGCCGCCTCGCGGGCCTGCGGGGGATCCGCGCGCGCTTCGGTCAGCGCCCGGTGCTGGAAGCGCTGCTCCAGGGCAACCTGCTGGCTCGGGAGCGCTTCGATGACCTGTTGCGCCGACTTGAGGTGCGCGAGATCCCGTGTCTGGGCCGGCCGTTTGATCCGACCCTGATGCAAGCTGTGGAGGTGGTGCAGACGTCGGAGGCCGCGCCTGGGACGGTCCTCGAGGTCTTCCGGCCAGGATACACGAGCAACGGCCGCGTGTTGCGGGTCGCCGAAGTCAAGGTCGGCGGCGGCATGCCGGCCACGACAGGAGAGCAAGACCATGGCTGACGTGATCGTGGGCATCGATCTAGGCACGACCAACTCCGAAGTCGCCGCGCTCGTGGACGGAAACGTGGAGGTGCTGGCGGCCGAGGGGGAGCCGATCATGCCCTCATACGTCGGGCTGTCTCCAGAGGGGCAGTTGCTCGTCGGCACCCCCGCGCGCAATCAGTACATCCTCTATCCCGAGCGGACGGTGAAGTCGATCAAACGACTGATGGGTTCCGACCAGCGGGTGGTGCTGGGCGAGCAGACATATTCCCCGCCCGAGATCTCCGCCCTGATTCTGCGCACGCTCAAAGTGCGGGCCGAGGCCGCGTTGGGAACACCAGTGACCCGGGCCGTGATCACGGTACCGGCCTATTTCTCCGATGCTCAGCGCCAGGCCACGCGTGATGCCGGAGCGATCGCGGGCCTCGAGGTGGTCCGCATCCTCAACGAGCCGACAGCCGCGGCGCTGGCGTACGGTACCGACCGCCAGGGAGACCGCACAGTGTTGGTCTACGACTTGGGCGGGGGGACGTTCGATGTCTCGTTGGTGCAGGTGCACGACGAGATCACCGAGGTGCTGGCCAGCCATGGGAACACCCATCTGGGCGGCGATGACTTTGACCAACTCTTGTTGGACTTCGTCCACGAGCGGTTTCGAGCGGCGGGAGGCCCGGACCTGCGGGCGGATCGCCGGGCGATGAGCCGGCTCTTGCACGCCGTCGAGGAGGCGAAGAAGCGTCTCAGCTTCGAGCCCTATGCCCAGATCCGGGAGGAGCACCTGGCCGAGCGCGCTGGCGTGCCGGTGCACCTCGACCTGGAGGTGTCGCGGTCGGCGTACGAACAACTCATTCACCACCTGATCGAGGGCACACTCGACAGCGTCCACCAGGCCCTGGCCGACGCCGGCAAGCGGCCGGACCAGGTGGACGACATCCTGCTGGTCGGCGGCGCCACGCGCACGCCCCTCGTGTCGAGGCTCTTGGCGGAGACAACCGGCCTCGTGCCTCGCCAGGAGCTCCATCCGGACCTGTGTGTGGCGCTGGGCGCTGGGGTGCTAGCCGCCCGCCTGGCTGGCCATGCGGTGGATCGCGTGCTGGTCGATATCTCCCCTTATTCCTTTGGCCCATCGCACCTCGGCTTTCGGAATGGCGTGCCCTATGAACACTGCTACCATCCAATCATCGCCCGGAACACCCCGTTGCCCGTGAGTCGCACCGACTCGTATTTCACCGTCGTGGACCACCAAGAGGCCTGGCGGGTCTCGATCTACCAGGGGGACGATCCCGACGCCCTCAACAACATCCTCGTCGGAGAGTTCCTGATCGAGGGGTTGTCGCGGGTGCCGGCGGGGAACGAGATCCTGTGTCGCATGGACCTGGACCTCGACGGCATCCTCCGGGTGGCCGCGATCGAGAAGCGCACCGGCCTGGCCAAACACATCACCATCGAAGGCGCCACCACGGCCCTATCCGAGGACGAGATCGCCCAGGCGCGGCGGCGGACGGCGGAGCTATTCGGCGCAGCGGATGAGGAAGATCTGGACGCGGACGCTCTCACAGTGGAGTCGGAGGTCACGGACGAAGGGGAGAGGCGCGACCACCGCGTATCGATCTCCGAGGCGCGTGCGCTGCTGGAGCGGAGCCGGCGCCTGCTCGACAAGATGACCGCCGAGGATCGTGACGAGGCGATCGCCTTGCACGAGGAGCTGGAAGCAGCGATAAACGCACAGGCGTGGGATCGGCTGCGCGAGGCATCGGCTGAGCTCGCCGACCTGTTATTCTATGTGGAAGAAGGATGAGCGAGGCGTTCCACTGTCCTACCTGCCGGACAACATGGCGCGGCGTGACGAGCTGCCCGCGCTGCGGGAGCGATGTGGCCGCGCTCATGCGCGTGGCAGTCAAGGCCTGGGAGCTGCGTGAGGCGGCACGTGCCGCGCTGTGTGCCGATCGACCAGCTTACGCGCTCGACCTGGCGCGTGCGGCGTGCCGGCTCCACACCACACGCCAGGGTCAACGCCTCCTGGCGCTCGCGCTCGTGGCGGCCGGACGAATGGCCGAAGCGCATCAGCTGATGGAACAGCTGCTTGAAAGGCACGAGGCGTGAGGCCGCATGCGCTGTCCTACGCGCCCGCTTCCAGGGCGGCATGCTCAGCAACGCCCGCCGGGCGGCCTTGAAGCTCCATTGGCCCATGGGCTTCTGCGATGCGGACGATGACCGCATCGTCCTCGATCCTAACCGGCAGGTCCAGGACAAGCTCCCGAAGAAACTTGCGGCGATCGCTTCGCCAGTGCGCCAGTCGCTCCGCGTGAAGTTCCATACCCTGCTCTACAGGGCGCGCCAGCGCAAGAGCTTGCGAGTGTTTACGCTGGGTCAACGGCTCCGCCACTTTGCTGACCACGTGACTCAAAAAGCAGGGGTGGCCAATGGGGCGTGCGTCCGGCGCTGGTTCCAGGACAAGAAGGCGGGCTGGTATGCGGTGCTCGCAGACCCGCAGATGCCGGCAATGAGCACCCTGCTCGATCAAGCGCATAACGCCATCGACCGGAAACTCTTTATGATGAAAGCATTCCATCATCCCCATGGGAGCCAACAGGCGTTTCTTGCAGGATTGGCACACCTGTACAACCTCATCCCCTACCAGTGTCGCGCCAAGCACGCCGGCCGATGTGGTGTAGAAGTCGAAGGAGGCAAAGTCCCCACACGCGACTGGTTCCTCAACCTCCAAATCCTCACCTCGGGAGGCTTTCGATGAGCCATGACCCACTCCACCACGAAATCCGATGGAATGTGGTCAATGCCGGTCCGCGTGGAGTAGAATAGGCCCATCGGAATGTGCACAGGAACGTGGTCCGGCAGGGGTGCGCCCGAGGCGCCCCCAGCGGGCATCATACGGAAAGGAGGTCCACGATGGCACTGGCACGCTGGGATCCCATGCGGGATGTGCTCTCGATGCGTGAGCAGCTGAACCGCCTCGTCAACGAAGCCTTCGGCCGCGGGAGCGGCGAGGAGGGGCCCTGGACGACCGGCGCCTGGGCGCCGCCGCTGGAGATCTATGACACCGGTGACGCCCTCATGGTCCGGGTCGAACTGCCGGGCGTGGCCAAAGAGGACGTCCATGTGGAAGTCCACGAAAACACCTTGACCCTGCGCGGGGAGCGCAAGCCCGATCCGCAGATCAAGGAGGGGCAGTACTATCGGCAGGAGCGCCTCTACGGCCCCTTCCAGCGCACCTTCACGCTACCCACCCTGGTGGATACGGGGAAGGTGCAGGCTACGTATCGGGATGGGCTCCTGGAGCTCAAGCTGCCCAAGCACGAAGCGGCCAAGCCCAAGCGCATTACCATATCGGGATGACGGCAGGAGGAAGCCATAGCGCTGGGTGACCGCACGATCGGGACCCGCGATGAGCCCGACGATCTGGTGAGCGTCCTCGACCAGGCGCGGCAGGGCGCCGAAACCTGTACGACCTATCGCCAGGATGCCGAGCGGGCGGGCGATCAGGCCCTCGTCCAGTGCTTCCGCGAGGTCCAGGGGATGTACCGCCAGCTGGCCGACCGGAGTCAAGTCCTCCTCCGGCAACGCCTGGACGTGCAGGGCGCCCGGTAGGGGTATCCCGCGTGCGCAGCGCCGGATCGCCATCGCTGCTGCGCACGCCTCGCCCCGGCCGCGGCGCTTCTGGTCGATGGTCGGCCGAGCCGACCGCCTGCGGGCGTTGTTGATCCGTCGCGGCAATCACGGGGATCGCACTGGAGAACGTCCGATGGTCAATTTCGTGCGTGTAACCATAATTCCCACCCCGGACACCCACCCGGGATCTGATGCACCCTTTCTCACATGGATCAACCTTGCCCTCGTGTATCAACTCCAGCCGGCCACGGACGCGGACCATCCCGGGGCCCGGACGCACCTTATCGACGTGCATGGCCGCAGCCTCTATGTGCGGGAACCCGTCGAGGAGATCCTCCAGGCGCTCCCGCCAGGCGGGAGCAGCGCAAGCCGGCAAGCCTCTTGAGGCATAACGGCTGGAGCCCCAATTGGGACCACGCAAAGGATCATGCGAAAGAGGGGGCCTGATCATCCCCGATTGGAGCGACTGGCACCATGACCTGCGCGTGCAGGTACACGGGGGCAAGGGCGCCGTGGGTGATGACGTCGTCAATGGTGACAGATGACGCAGGAGATGCGCAATCCATACTATTGGCGGGGCGCAAATCTGCGGGGTGACGACCGAGCGAAGCACGAGAGATGCGTCTTTTAGGACGCAGCACGAATATGCACGTGGCGAGGTGCATGAGAATCGGGCGGAGTGCCTGTTTTCGTTGCTGAAGCCCTATCTGCGGGTATTTCGTGGCATCAGCAAACGCAACTTGCCGGGGTACCTCGGGTTCTTCCAATTCCTACGGAACTTTCGGTGTCAGAATGCGTTCGAGCAGGCGGAGATGATCTTACAGGCGGCGTTAGACCCAGCCATTGCCAGCAGAGCGAGACAGGGAGAGCTTGTCACATGCTTTGACCATTTCAACCTCCTACAAACAGCGATAAATTGAGCGAAAAACAATGCGTTTTGTGATCTGTGACCTCACGCATTGTCCATGGTGGAGTAGCTCTCCTGCTAACCTCTGTCGTAGGGATGGTGCTTGTTAGCCTGTTAACGCTTTGATACTCAATGCCTTGCAGCTAACCGAAAATTTTCCGGCGCTGGCTCCTGGAGGGCCACTTGGTCATAGATCACCTCGATGTTGTTCAGTTTCAGCATGCGATGTGTCCCTGAGCAGGCGGATCAATCCTCACCCCAGCTCTCTCCTGCGTGGCAGGAGACGGGGGCATCATTCCCCTTTGGCGGCTGCTTCTTTGATCAGGTCCCAGACCACATCCCGGTAGCCCGTGAACCAGTCCGTCACCGGCACCCACTTCTTGTCCTTGACCTGGTAGATGCGCACCCAGCCTCCACCCTCATGATTTTGCTCACTGGCCTCCATCGGCGGGACCAAGCCATCCACGGTGAACTCCTTGATCGACTCAAACCCTTGTTTGACTTTCTCTCCCGTGACGGGCTCGCCAAATTTCTCCAGGGCCAAGCGCACAGCCTCGACGAGCAAAGCGGCGTTGAACACGCCTCTGTTATAGTACACGGAAGCCTTCAAGAGGGCGTCAGGGGGTTCCTGCCGCGCCTCTCTGTACGCCTTGATGATCTCCTGGATCACCGGGAAGTCCTGGCCCACACCGGCAAATTGCATCCCCAGGTAGCCCTGGGCGGTGTCCCAGCCGGCGGCATCGATGTCGACCTCAGCCGCTCCCCACACCAGGCTCACAACCCTATCCAGCGGATAGCCCACCTTACTGAATTCTTTAATCGACACCGACGGCGCGCGGCCGAAGAGATGAGCGATGACCCAGTCTGCGCGGTACCGTCGTGCAATATCCAGGGCCGCGGCGCTCATTTCCAGCCCCGGAGGAGGCACCGCAAACGTCCGCAGTTGAAACCCCTCCTGCTTGGCCAGCCGCTCGAGGACAGGGAGGGGTTCCCGACCGGCAGGATTGTCGTAGAACACGTACGCGAGCTTGAGGTCTTTCGGCTGTTTTCCAGCCTTCTTCGATTGATCGAGGACGAACTTCACGGCCGCGGCTCCCTGTGACCAGTAGCTGGCCGCCAAAGGGAAGATATAGGACTAGCGGGGGCATTTGAACAGAAACCTACGGTTTTGATTTTCTGCTGAGAGAGCCCCCCCTGAAGCGGCTTTCTGCTATACATCCTCAATGAAATATGTGCCATTTGGTACAACGTGTCTGAAGGGCAAGAGAGA
>WNFU01021108.1_pt1 | contig 10873 bp, 7 predicted proteins | sample 5400121 | NCBI WGS metagenome assembly WNFU01 (sample SAMN13153360, study PRJNA577476) | soil metagenome | isolation source: 100 cm soil or saprolite under grassland replicate 1 | place: USA:California | collected 2016-06-15
CGTTTGGATTGTCCTCTGTGCTTTGGCTGAGTGCGATGCCTCTGGCAGCGCAGGAGACGAATCAAGTCGAGCAGTTGAAAAAGCAGTTGCAGGAGTTAAAGGAGAATTTTCAGAAGGTCCAGGAGCAGCAACGCCAGCAGATCGAGGCCTTGCAGCGGCAACTTGAAACGTTGCAGCTCCCCGCGGCGGCGACCAACCGCCCGAGTGCGGTGGCTGCAGCGCCTGCGGCGGCCTCCCCCGCCAGTCAGTTGTCGCCGCCGTGGTCGCCGTCGCAGCCGATCCCGCTGGGGCGCGCCGGATCGGCGTACATGAACGTCAGTTTTGACGCCTTGACGGATTTCGGCTGGTCCACCGCGTCCGATCCCTCGGCGCAACTGCAGCTTGGCGATCACGATCCGATCCAGCGCGGGTTTACCTTGCCCAACACGGAAATCGTGTTGGACGGTGCGGTGGACCCCTATTTCAAGGGAGTCGCCGATATCGTTTTCAAGTTGGGTAAAGACAGCGAAACAGAACTCGAACTCGAAGAGGTGTATCTGCAGTCCACTGCGTTGCCGGCGAATTTGCAACTCAAGACCGGCCAGCAGTATGTCAACTTCGGACGGCAAAATCCGCAGCACCCGCATCAATGGGCGTTTGTGGATCAGCCGCTGATTTTGAGCCGGGCGTTCGGTCCGGACGGTCTGCGTAACATTGGCGGACAACTCTCCTGGCTGCTGCCGACGCCGTTCTATACCGAAGCAGTCCTGGGTGTATTCAACGGTCAGGGCGGGACGGCATTCAGTTTTCGCAATACCGAGCCGGATGGCGCACACGGTCGAACCCCCATCGACCGCGGACTGCGCGGACCTGGCGATTTGCTTTACGTGCCACGCCTTGCTTCCTCCTTCGATTTGACCGATCAGCAGACACTCGTCGTCGGAACGTCGGCGGCGTTCGGGCCCAACGACAGCGGTCCGCACAGTCGCACGGAGATCTATGGTGTCGATGCCTACTGGAAATGGAAGTCGGCGCACGCCAATCAAGGTTTCCCCTTTGTGGCGTTGCAGGCCGAGGCGCTTTACCAGCGGTTCGGCGCGGCCGAGGACGCAACTGCCGGGTTGCCTGCTGAGAATCTGCGGGATTGGGGTTTTTACTCCCAAGTGTTGTGGGGCATCAAGCCGCGTTGGGTGGCCGGCCTGCGCGGGGAGTTCGTCACCGGCAACGACGGCGCGTTCGACGCGGGCGACGTTTTCCGCGGTGACCGCACTCGCCTCTCGCCGAATTTGACCTGGTACCCCAGCGAGTTTTCAAAAATCAGGCTCCAATACAACTACGACCACGGTGAGCTATTCGGTGACGAACACTCGGTTTGGATGCAGGTGGAGTTCCTGCTTGGTTCGCACGCCGCGCACAAGTTCTAAGTCTCGTTGAATCAGCCATGCAAAAAAAAGTCCAAACAGACACGATTATGAATAGAATTTTCCCATCCTTCATTCTTTTTGCGTTGATTTTCCTGGCGCCGGCCGCACAAGCGAAGATGGAAGTTGTCGCCACGACGCCCGACTTTGCCTCCATTGCGACGGAGATTGGGGGCAATCGCGTCTCTGTAACAACGTTGGCCAAGGCAACGGAGGATCCGCACTTTGTCGATGCCAAGCCGAGCTTTATTGTGAAACTGAATCGCGCTGACGCCGTGATCGAGGGCGGTGCGGAGCTGGAAATCGGTTGGCTGCCCGCGTTGCTCGACCAGTCTCGCAACGCTAAATTGGCGCTGGGAGCGCCCGGCCGGATTTCCTGTTCGCAAGGAATTTCCTTGGTGGAAGTTCCGGCGACACTCGACCGGTCGCGCGGTGACATCCACGCGGCAGGCAATCCGCACTACATGCCTGATCCCTTCAATGCAAAAATCGTGGCGGAAAATATCGCCAACACGTCCTGCCGGCTTGATCCCCAATCGTGCGACACCTATCGCGCCAATTTGAAAAGGTTTACCGACGACTTGGACAAAAAGATGGGCGAGTGGGAGAAACTGCTGGCGCCGCACAAGGGCCAGCGACTCGTGGCGTATCACGACACCTGGCCTTACTTCGCACGGCGGTTTGGTTTGAACATCGATCTGTTTCTCGAGCCGAAGCCCGGCATCCCGCCAACTCCCGTGCATCTCGCCGAGGTTGTGTCGCGCATGAAGACCGACCATATTCACGTGATCCTGGTCGAGCCCTATCAAAACCGGAAGACGGCCGAAGCGGTGGCGGCGGATACGGGCGCAACTGTAGTGAACGTGGCCCAGTTTCCGGGTGGAATCAAGGGAACGGATAAAGGTTACATCGAGTTGATGGATGTTCTCGTCCATTCCATTGCCAAGGCTTTGGGCGAAGTGAAGAGATAGCGACCTCGCATCCGTTCGCATCAGACGATACGCTTACCAAACCAATTCGAATGGCCGACGCGCTTTCCATAATGTTATGGCCGCTCATTGCGTGCCTTTTGCTGCCGGGGATCCTGGTCTATTACGGACTGCACATCGTTCGGCGCGAAATCATTTTCGTGGACCTGGCGCTGGCGCAGGTGGCCGCGCTGGGCATTTGCGTGGCCATCCTGCTGAAACATGAGCCGCACGATTGGCAAACCTACGGGTACTCGTTGGGTTTTACGTTTGTTGGCGCGGCCATCTTCACATTGACGCGAACCCGGGACCGTCGCGTGCCGCAGGAGGCATTGATCGGGATCGTTTACGTGGTGGCCGCCGCCGCCGCCATTCTCATGCGCAGCCAGAGTGCGGAAGGAAATGAAGAGCTGAAGCGAACGTTGGTGGGAGATATCCTGCTCGTTCAGCCCGGCGAAGTGTTTCGCGCGTTTACCCTGTACGCAGTCATCGGCGTCATTCATCTGCTGTGTCGCAGGAGATTTCTAATGATTTCCTTCGAGCCGGAGCGCGCCGTTGCGGAAGGCGTGTCGGTGCGCGGATGGGACTTCTTGTTCTATGTCCTCTTTGGATTTGTGGTGACAAGTTTCGTGCGCATTGGCGGTGTTTTGATGATCTTTTCCTATCTGATAGTGCCAGCGGCTTGCGCCAATCTTCTCGTCGAATCACTTCGGGACAAGCTGCTGGTTGGCTGGTTGACCGCCACAATTTCAAGCATCGCCGGTCTGTACGCCTCCTACAAACTGGACCTGCCAACGGGCGCGGCGATCGTCTGTGCTTTGGGTGGAGCGCTGCTTTTGGTCGCAGGGGCTGCGAGTTTCCAGCGAAGGAACTAGCAGAAAGGCTGTGCCGCAGCGACCTCGCCGTACCAGCTACTACCGGTCGTCGATGCGATAGGAGGTCCGCTCCCGAATCCAGGCCAGGTCGGGGTTGCCGGGGGAATCGTTCCAGTGCGCCAGAATTCCGCCCGTGGCCGGCGGTGTGGTGCGCGGGTCCAGCCAATGATGCGTTTCCGTGTGGCCGTCTCCCATGGCAACCACGCCGCGCCCGCGGTGCAGGCTTGAGGGATAGTGATAGAACTGTTCCGGTTCATCGGGCAGGCGCACGACGAACGCGGGGAAACAGATGTTATCCGGGTGAACGTCCTGAAAGACGAAGATGTTTGCCGGCGCTCTCATGTCCGACGTCTTCAGGAAGGTCCGATAATTGGGATTCAGTTCGGCCTGGCCGAGCGACCACCCAACGTATTGATTCATCGAGTAGCTGCGCACGTGGGGAACATTGCCGACGCCCGGGATCTTGATGGTTCCCTTGTCTTCCGGGCATTTGTAAAGGGCGCTCGATCCGAGGTAGGAGCCGAACAGCGCGTAGCGCGGGTCAGTCAACAAGTGGGCGTTGGTGAGCGCCGGATAATAGAAATGATCATCGCCCGGCACCCAAAATTTCCTGGAGCGGCTTTCCGACGCGACGGAACTCAGACTGACCGGCGAGTTCACGACCCCGTGACCGTTCGCCACCGCAGCTTCGCTGTTGTCGCCATCATAGAGATTCCAGGCCAGCAACAGTTGCCGTTGATTGTTGAGACAACCCGACAGTCTCGCCTGACCCTTTGCCTTGGTGATGGCGGGTAACAGCAGGCCGGCTAGAATTACAATGATGGCCATCACAACCAACAGCTCGATCACAGTAAACCCTTGGCGCCCGTCGCGGTGCAACTTTTCCAACTTCATTTACCTTGTCTTCAACTCCTTGAGCACCACGGATGCCACGGCGAGTTTCTTCGAAAACCGGCCATTTTTTGCGGTTCCATTCCGCGGGCCTCCCAGAATTCAATGCAATAGAGATGCAATTGCAGTGCAGATGTCGTGGGGGCGCGTGTTGCCGAAGACTGTTCCCAAGAATCGAACTCGCTGTGAGAAGTTGAAATGTCAGCGCGTTTGAGGGGTTTCACCGCGAATCTCACGATGATGAAAATGCGCGTGACGGGTTGGCAAGGAATCTGCGGTGTCAGACAGCGTCCCATTCTTTCGAGCGCCGCGCGTTGTTCAAGCGACGTGTACGGTGCCCTCTGTTGGCCTCGTTGTGCTCGAATGATGAAGGGCAAACCGGGATTCACCGCAGGGCTTGGTTCTGCGGGGGACGAATCCTGGAAAATAAAAGGTAAAGTTCAAAGGGAAAGGGAAGCTCGGTATGAAAAGAAGGATTCTATCAACTCTCGCTGTGCTGGCATGCATGGCTGTCTCCGGAGGGACGGCTTACGCCTGGAACGTCAGTGGCAACGTTAGCTGTCCGAACGGCAACATATTCAAAAACGTGATTATCAATGTCGCGGGGCCGGGTTGCAATTTTACAGGCTCTGGCGTGACGGATTCCGAGGGGAATTACCTGGTGGAATTGCCGGAATGCGCCGGAACCTACACCGCGACCATTGATATCAGCAGCCTGCCGAACGGTGCTACGGTCACGAGTCCCACATCCGTTGACTTCGTCATTACGGACACCGATTTCATTGCCACTGTCAACTTCGAGATTGGCGGTGACGCATGCGCGGGGGTCTGTTGGTTCACGGGTGGAGGAGCCAAGATTGATCAATTGCTGGGATTACCCGCCGCACACCGCCAGACCAAGTCAACCGGAGGCACGCCCGACCTGGCATTTGGGGGGAATGTCTATCCCGGATGCAGTTCCACCGCGGGAGATGGCGGCAATTGGAACCATGTGGACCGCATCAGGAACTTGCATTTTCGGGGAACGACGATTCAGGTGGTCGATTGTGGCAACGTGAGCGGCATTCCTCCGGGGTCCACATCGCCCGTGACCCCGTATAACTTCATCGAGTTTACGGGCACCGGCAATCTGAAAGGGATCCAAGGCAACAAAGCGAATTACGACCTGGTCTATTTCTACGCCCGGGGTGAAGACCGCAACGAGCCCGGAAGCAAGGGCGCGAATGACGGAGCGTTGATCGATCGCTATTACCTGCGCGTCTATACCAATCCGGTTGATCCAGCCGGCTCGACCCTGCTGCTCGTTGGCGGACCCAACCCCGCAGACACGGTCCCGATCACCGACGGGAATTTCCAGATTCACGTCAGCAGTTGCGATAATCCCCCGACGCCGTAAGCAAACGCCGGCATGCGCGGACGAGAAGGGAGGGCACTCTATGCCCTCCCTTTGTCATTTTCACCGTGGATGTTCGATGTTCGATGTTGGATTCATTGCTGTCGAACAATCTTCGCGAAAACGAAAGATTCTTTGTAGTTCACCACGCCGAACCTCGGGGACTGAGGACAATCCGCCCCACCTCCGATCCATGGGAAGGCCCGCGTTGTGACCGTGAACCTCCGGCTGTGCCGCAGGTCGGCGCCTGCACGGCGCAGTCACAAACCCAATCGTTGCCGCGCGTACGTGAGCGAGGCCCTGACGTTCTCGTCTTCCATCGCCAGTTGACGCTCGGTGTCGAGGAGGGCGGTCCGCGGCAACGGCGTTTTCGGCGCATTGTGATGAACCATCGCCAGCGTCGCTGCCAGGTCGCGAGCCGGGACGGACCGCATCGTGGCCCAATACTTCGCGGTCAGACACGGAATCTTCAACGGATCGCGAGTGATCATCTCCAGGTTGAACTGAACGTTCGGATTGGCTTTCTGCAGGACGGCGACCATTTTGTCCAGGTCGAGGAATCCGTCACCCAAAGGGACTTCTGACAGCAGAAACGGCCATGTCCTTGAGGTGGGTTGAGAAGGCAAAGGGAGCGAGCGCCTCGACCACGGCCATCGGTTCTTCGAGCAGCGCGATGTTGTTGCCGGTGTCGAGGCAGACCCCGACATGCTCGCTGCTGATGCGTTTGAGCAGGTCCAGCAGTTCCAGCACGCGTCGGTCCTTGTGGTTTTCGATGGCCAGTCGCGCGCGATGTTTTTTGAGAACGGGTTCGGCCAGCGTGAGTGACCGCCAGGATTTCTCCGCGAACTGGCGGAACGCGTCCGCCGAATCAAACGTCTCGTAGCGCCGGCCACCCATCATCGCCGTGCGCACCACTTGCGCGCCGGCTTCCCTGGCCGCGCGAACCTCGGCGTCGAAGCGGGCAACATCGGATTGCTCTTTCGGCAGGCTGAGCTCGCCTTCGAGGTACATTCCCCAGGCCTCCGCCCGCGTGCGGAGCCGGGCGACGTACTCCGCGTCGCGCGAACCGATAGCCATCTGCACGCCGCCGGCGCCGAGCTGATGACAGTATTCCAGGAACTCGAGCGGGTCCTTGAAGCGGGCTTTGGGATCGCCGTCGCGTCCGGCTTTCCAATGCAGGTTGTAGGAATAGGTGCAAATCCCCAGACGTTTTGGGCCGGCGTTCCCTGCGCCGAAGAGCGGGGGCAGGGCGCACACGAGCGGAAGCGAGGCGGCCAGACCTCCGAGCATCTGTCTGCGAGTCAGGGTGCCCTTCCTATTAATCATGCGTGTGAATTTGGGCTGCTATCCGGGAGAATTTTGCCAGGTCCGTCGGTCATTCAGATCAGGTCCCACGGTTTGCGCGCCGGTCGTCTCAGCAGTTTCCCGGCTTCAGGATCGCCAGTGATTTCCTCTTTGGCCGCGTCCCAGCGGATTTTTCGGCCCGAGCGATAGGCGATGTTTCCCAGATGAGCGACGATGGTGGAGCGGTGCCCGGTCTCCACGTCTGCCACCGGCCTCTTTCGCGAGCGAACGCATTCGATGAAATTCTTCGCGTGCGGCGCTGTGGCATCCTCCGCCGACGTTTCTTTTCGAGCCATTCGGTAGCCCTCGGCTCGTTCGTCCCGGCCCGCCGCGCCCGGTCCGGATGTCGAGGCGAGTTCAGGATAGATCTCGAAGCCGAGGCGGTCCACGATCAATGTGCCGTTCGTGCCGTGGTAGGCCTCGCCGTGCGGACGATCGTCGGCACCGCGGGCCTGGTAATATTTTTTGCCCGGAGTGCGGCCGCCTGCGCCGTGCGCGTTCAGCATGCACGCCTCGTAGTTCAGCACGAAACCGGGATACTCGTACGTGACCTGCACGACGTCAGGCGTCTCCGCGCCGTCCGTTAGTCCGTAGCGTCCACCCGCCGCCGTCACGCTTCGCGGCGCCTCCACGTTCATCACCTGGTGCAGGCTGTCGAAGCGATGAATGCCGAAATCGGTGACCAGACCGCCGCCGTAGTCCCAGAACCAGCGATACGTGTTGATGAAACGATTCTTGTTGAAGCGAACGCTGGGTGCCGGACCGAGATACATGTCCCAATCGACGCCTCCGGGCGGCTCGGAGTCAGGCGCACGGCCGATCCCATGGGGAAACATATTCGTGTAATTCCAGATGCGGACAAAATGCACCGGACCCAGTTCGCCCCTCCGAAGGATGCGCGCCACCTCGGCGTAATGCGGCGCGGAACGTTGCTGTGTGCCCATCTGAACGACGCGATTGTGTCGGCGCGCGGCTGCCACCATTGCGCGGCCTTCCCTGATGTTGTGCGCGAGTGGCTTTTCAACATACACGTCCTTGCCGGCCTGACAGGCGAGCACGGTCGGGATGGCGTGCCAATGATCGGGCGTGGCGATCAGCACGGCGTCGAGGTCCTTTTGTTCGAGCAGACGGCGAAAATCCTTGAATTCTTTCGCCGACGATCCGGCCCATTCTTTGGCCCTTGCCAGGTGCGGCGGGTAGAGGTCACAGACAGCGACGAAATCTACGTCAGGCATGTCGCGCATCAGTTTGGCCACGTTCATGCCACGACCGCCGCAGCCGATCAGGCCCACCCGCACGCGTTCGTTTGCCCCGGTGACACGATCGGCGGACAAGGCACTCGTGGCCGACAGTGCCGCCGCAGTTTGTGCCATCCGTTTGATAAATTGTCGTCGTTTCATGGCAGTTGCTCAATTTATTTAAAACCCAGCGCCTTCAATTCCGCGTCCCACGGTTTGCGGTACGGCCGCACCAACATCTTCGCCGCTTCGGCGTCACCGACGATTTGCTCCTTCTCCGGGTCCCACCGAATCTTGCGGTCGGTGCGCAATGAAATGTTCGCCAGGTGACACACGGCCGCAACTTCATGGCCGCTTTCCAGATCGGAGTTCGGTTCCTTCCGCGACTTCACGCAGTCGAGAAAGTTGCGGACGTGCTGGACGTATTGGTCTTTCCAGTTTCCCGAAGTGTCTCTCGCCGGCTCAGTCCAGAATTGGTTGTCTGCTTCGGGGAAAGTCTGCGGGCCGCCGACCGGGTGGCCGCCGATGATGCGCGCGACGATGTTCACCGGGTTCTCCTTCTTGTCGGGAAAGATCTCGAATCCGTCCCTGCCGAGGAGCAAGGTGCCTTTGGTGCCGTGGAACTCCAGGCCGCCCATGCCGGTGGCCACCACGCCGGCGGCGCACTCGCGCCACTGACAAACCGCGCGGAAACCGGGATACTCGATCATCGCGTCCTGGGTGTCGGGCACTTCGCCGTTATCCTCGAGAAAGTAGCGGCCGCCGGCGCTGGTGACAACGTTGGCGCCTTTGACACCGGTAATCCAGTGGACGACATCGAGCGAGTGTTGCCCGAGGTTGGTCATCTGCCCGCCGGAATAGTCCCAGAACCAGCGGAAATGGTAGATCGCGCGGTTCGGATTGTACGGACGCTGCGGCGCCGGGCCCAGCCACAGGTCGTAGTCCAGGTCCGGCGGCGGATCGCCGTCCGGCGGTTTGCCAAAGCCGGGCGCCACATTGCGGAAATAGTTGACCTGAACCGAGACGAGCTTGCCAATGCGACCGTCACGGACCAGTTCGCGCGCCCGTTGATAATGTGGACCGGAACGCTGTTGCGTGCCGACCTGTACGACGCGTTTGTGGCGTCGCGCCACCTCGACCATCCAACGGCCTTCGCGCACGAACAACGTCAGTGGCTTCTCCACATAAACGTCCTTGCCCGCCGCGCAAGCCATCATCGTCATCAGCGCATGCCAATGGTCCGGAGTGGCTACCACCACAGCATCGACGTTTTTGTCGTCGAGTAACCTTCGGAAATCAGAGTACTGCGCGACCTGGCCCCCAACCAGTTCCGCCGCTGCCGCCGCGCGTGGCCGATACGTTTCCGCGATCGCCACCACCCGCGCGTCGGGTTGCGCCTTGAGATTCCGGGTGTGAATGCGCCCCACCAGGCCAAAGCCGATGACGCCGATGCCGACCCGTTCGTTGGCGCCCACGACGCGGCTCCACGACGCGGCAGTCAACGCCGCGGCGGCGGTTCCGGCTTTAATAAAGCTGCGGCGGGTCAGTGGATGACGGGGTTGGTGTCTGGATGCGCGCGTTGGCGGGTTCATAATCGTCGGCGTTCCGGTTCAGGGGCACAAATCACGGCGCAATGGCCTGGCCGATTCGGGGGCATGCCGACAGGATAAACGAGCGAGACCGGTTTTCAATACTTTCGGCGGGATGAATCCGGAATTCGCGGGTGTTGATGCTGACATCGGCGTTTAGACCGAACTTCGAGCTTCGGGTTGGGTTGCGCAAACTCAGTTTTTTTCCGCAGGCGCTCTTGCTGCTTCGGCTTCCAGCCGCGAGAGGCTTTTGCTGGCGTTTTTCCATGAGTGGAGCTGATTGTAGGCCCAGCGTGCCTCGAAGTTGTTCGTCAAGCCCGTGGCAATGCTCAACCAATACCAATCGGCAGCGTCGCGGATTCTTCCCTCCTGCTGCGCCTTGAATCCGATAAAATAATAAAGCTCGCATTGCTGCTTGGGTGTCACGGCCGCCGCCAGCACTTCCTTTTCGTCCGCCATTCCCAGCAGGTATCGCCCGGCCAGGTCATAGTGGCTGCCCGGCTTCTTTTCGTAGTATTCTTTGAGCGCCTGCCGGCGTGATTCGTTGTCGGTTCCGGGTCTCAAGCTCGCGGCGGCGCGCATCAGCCAGTAGTAGTCCGCTCCGAAACCGTTCAGTTGCGCCGGGGCAAGTTCCCAGAGCAATTCCGGGCTGGCCGGTTCGTGAGCGAACACCGCCAGGTCAATCCGGTTCTGCTCGGGTATCCGCTGGCGCAGCCATTCGAGCGCTTCGGCCTGGCCCTTCCACGCTCCCATGAAACGGTAGGCATTGATGTAGAGTTCCAACTGCTCCAACCCGCGCGCGCGCAGCCGCGATTGGATGTCAAACGCCAGCGCAGGGTTGCCGTGATTGGCTGCCTCGGCGGCGAATTGCCCCAGTTGATAGCCGCGACCGAGGTTGACCGCAATCATTGCTTCGGCCGCGCTGACGGCCTCCGCGTCACGCCCCTTGAAACAATCCAGAAACAGCGGGCCCAAGTTCCAGCGCCAGTCGGTACTGTTAATCGGGTAAGGCCAGTGCGCGAGGCGCGCCGCTGCTTGAGGGTAGCGTCCATGCCGCCAATCCAACTCCACCATCAGGGCGAGGGCGTCCAGGTTGTCCGGATAAAGGTCATGCGCTGTCTGGGCCAGTGCGGCAGCCTCTTGCTCACGACCGAGCCGGTCGAGCAGCAGCGCCT
>WNFU01009620.1_pt1 | contig 10867 bp, 10 predicted proteins | sample 5400121 | NCBI WGS metagenome assembly WNFU01 (sample SAMN13153360, study PRJNA577476) | soil metagenome | isolation source: 100 cm soil or saprolite under grassland replicate 1 | place: USA:California | collected 2016-06-15
GACTTTCCAGCAGCGGAAGATACCGATTATAAACTGCGGTTGGAGAAACTCGGTGTTAAGATGCGGTCAACACCGCGCTCAGTTGTGTACCATACGTATGGTTTCAGATATGGATTACGGGCAGCGGTGCAACTCTCGCGTAATTATGCCTATGGGAATGGTGGTTTAGCGGGAAAATTAACACTCTTAAACGATCCACGTGGTCTTGAATGGAAACACAATACTTGGCGCGATTGCTTGCGTAAATGGCGACATCCGTTACGACCACATCGAATAGCTGTCGATTTACTACGCCTAAAAAACTATATAACCGCATACAACCATTGTATTCGCACATATGAGATTAATAACGGATTATTATGCCCTAAAAACTTGTGAAGCACCGATATACTTCTTTGAGAGCCACCCAAAAGCCTTACAACTGGACATCCATAGCAAGACAAAGTAGAAAAATCGGCATACAACAAGCTAATTCGGTCATGAAATAACCAAAGCAAGAAATATATAAAGCTACAGCAATCCCATAAGAATTGTAAACGATATGATTGCATATATTGACTTGGTTCGCACCGATAAATTTATGACCGAAATCACTTCTACTATATATTGTTCACTATCTGAAGATTGCTATATGTAGGATTATGAAAATTCCTCAGCGAGGCGACATAAAATGCAATATATAAGCATTATTATCCCCACCTACAATCGAATCGATCGTCTCAAACAGGTGCTGAGCGCATTGGCCAATCAAACCTATCCGCGAGACTGTTTTGAGGTCATCGTTGTCTCAGACGGATCGACGGACGGAACGCACGAATATCTGGTCAATCACGGATTGCCGCTGAACCTTACTTTTGCCATCCAGGAGAATCTGGGGCCAGCCGTAGCGCGCAACAATGGGATTGAGCTGGCGACCGCCGAGATCGTACTCTTTATCGATGATGATGTTGTGCCTTCACCGACGCTCATTCAGGAGCACGTATGTACGCACCGAGAGCAGAGCCACGACAGGATCGTGCTGGGCCCAATGCTGACACCATCTGACTTTGTGATGTCCCCCTGGGTGAGATGGGAACAGGCGATGCTCGGCAAGCAATATCAGGACATGCTCTCAGGAAAGTGGACGCCCACTGCCCGGCAGTTCTACACTGGCAATACCTCGCTCGCCCGACGCCACTTGGTGGCCGCCGGTGGCTTCGATACCGCCTTTCGGCGGGCAGAGGATGTCGAATTGGCCTACCGGCTGGACCAACTTGGCCTGCGATACATTTTCAACGCCAGCGCAATCGGCTATCATTACGCCGAGCGCAGTTTCCGATCTTGGATTGAAACGCCCTATGCCTACGGCCGCAACGAGGTCATCTTCACGCGCGATCGGCAGCAAGAGTGGCTGCTGCCCGCGATCATGGAAGAGTTCCACGACCGCAACCCGCTCGTCCGGTTGCTTGTCCGCCTCTGCTTGGACCGCTCTGGCTTGAGCCAAACCGCCTTGGCATTGCTCAAAATAGCCGGGCAACAGAGTGATCGGTTCGGAGTCGAACGATTAGTTGCAATAACCCATAGTGGAATGTTTAACTTGCGCTATTATCAGGGCATAGCAGACGAAATGGGAGGACGCGATCAATTCTTCGCGTATATGCAGTGATGTTCTTTGAGTTATTCAAACAAGATGCACAGCGCTGGGTCATCCAGGGAGCCATCGCTTCTCCGGAAGAGATTACGCTCGGCAAGCTTCTGAAACTCTTATATCAGCATCTGCCGTTGCGCGCGATGGCCGTGTTCCGCTTCGGTTCATGGTGCAAACACAAAGGCATCCCTGGCTTGCCTGGCTTAACTCAACGCTATATTTATAAACATTACGGGCTCGAAATTGTAATCGGGGCAGATATTGGCGGTGGACTCTACATTGCCCACCCTGTCGGCACAGTCATCGCACCCAGGCGGATAGGCCGAAACTGCAGCGTTATTGCAGGCGTGACGATCGGAATGCGTAACGAGTGGGCGTTTCCCGACATCGGCGACAACGTCTTCGTCGGCGCAGGTGCACGCGTGCTGGGCGGCATTCGAGTCGGCAATCGTGCGGCCATCGGCGCGAATGCAGTAGTGCTCCACGATGTGCCCGCCGGTGCCACCGTCGTTGGTATTCCAGCAAGAGTTATTCGCGTCGAGAGCGTGCTGAGTGAATAAACGATATCTCCGCAAGTACTGGTTCATCGGCTGCCTGGTATGTCTGGTTACCGCGGGTTGCACGTCGATCGATTCATCGGCATCGCCCGTAGCCTCACAGCAGCCCACTCCGTCTGTAGCACCTGTTTTCGGCGTGCCACCGACTCGTATACCCAGTCCTCGTCCGCTGGTCTCACAGGACACGATTAGCCCTGCCCCAGCCACTACATCCACGCCGGCAGCCACTGTGGCTCCATCGACACAGGTACACCAGAGTCACGATCGAATCACGCGAATCGCAATCTTCGACGAAACACTGAACCCGAACTGGAGTCTAGCGAATAGCCAGGGTATTCGCAACAATCTCTCGAACAAGACATTTATCTATACCGGATCAGTATCGCTGTCTGCTAGGCCCGACAAAGCCTTCAGCAAACTTTTCTTCACAGTGCGAAAGGAATCACGCGAGATCTACCGACGCGACCGGGTGCTGGGAGTCAGCTTCTGGTTAAGTGGCGGATCAAGCAGAATTGGAACAAGCGACCTGGCGATAACGGTTGTTGGCAGCAACCAGTATCCATACTGGACCGCCGACGACACCTCTGTTGCGATTGATGCTCCTGTGACTCCAACGTCGCCCTTGTTTTCCGAGACACGGCTGTACTTCCTTGGAATCAATCGCTCAATACCGCCAGGTGACTGGGCAGAAGTAGTGGTATGGCTAGATGATCTGATCAACGATCCTGATTACACCTACGTTACCGGCATATACATCAAGAACGACGAGACGTTCTTGGACACCTTCTACCTAGATCACATGGATCTTCTGGTTCAGCCGAACCCCTAGCAGATTCTGTGCTTCGCTTGAATCCTTTCTCTGGCCAAGCACATCCGCCCCCTCCGGAGCGGTGGCCTCGGAAGGCCGTGCGACGAGCAATTTGTTCACCGTCGCAATCAACTCGTCCGAGCCCACTGGCTTCGTCAAGAATGCCGTCGCCCCTGCCGCGTGTACGCGCAGATTGTCCTGCTCGTGGACGCTCCCCGTCAAAATGATCACCGGAATGGTACGATAGCGCGCATCGGCGCGCATCTGATACAGCAGCGACAAACCATCGAGTTCGGGCATATTCAGATCGGTGATAACCAGATCGAAAGATGCTTTAGCGAGCCGCTCCAGCGCCTGCCGGCCGTGCAACGCCGTCACCACCTCATGGTTGTTCTGCTGGAGAATAAAACTCATCAGCCGCTGGCTGGTGGAGTGATCGTCGACGACGAGAATACTGGCCATGGTAGCTCCTCATATTCCTTCGTATTACAGGTGCTTCGTCAAGCACCAATGATTATTGCCCGTCTCGGGATGATAAACCACCTCATCCATAAGGCTATGCACCAAGAACAGCCCGTACCCATGCGTCCGCGGCTCGCTCAGGTTGGGCGCTGGCGTACTCTCCAGATCAAACGCGCGACCTGTATCGTAGAGATCGATGATAAGTCGGAAGGGTTGGTCGGCGAGTGTGAGCGTGATGGTGATTCGTTTGTCCTCCTCATCTGTATAGGCATGATCGACAATGTTTGCACATGTTTCGTGCGCAGCCAACTGAATATTGTATGTAATCGTCTCGCGCTGCGACAGTCCATCAATCCGACTTAGTAGCTCTGCAATACACGCACTGAGAATATTGAGGTATTTGTTGGTCGCAGGTATATCAAGGCGTATGACTTCTGGATAGCGGATACTCACGTCGCTACTCCTTTGATGACGACGAGAGTCTGATCGTCATCCTGCGGACGACCGACCCCAAACTTCTCCACCGTTGCAAATAACGCGTCGGCAATAGTACGCGAGGGCCGTGCGGCCAGTCCTTCGATCAGACGCAGCAGACGATCATAGCCAAACATCTCGTCGTCAGGGCTGCGTGCTTCGTTAAAGCCATCAGTTGCGACAACCAGAAGATCACCTGGGCCGAGGGCGATCGCGTGATTCTTACACAGACTTCTATTTAACACGCCAAGGGGAGGACTATCAGCTCCAAGTAGACGGGCTGAGCCGCCAGCCGGGCAATAGATCACCGGCGAGTGTCCGGCATTGGCATACAGCAATGTTCGACTGTGCGGCTGATATTGGCCGATAAAGGTGGTCGCGAACATCCCAACCTGCAAAAAATCGTCAAAGAGATCTTCATTCGAATTACGCATCACGAGCTCAGGAGTGGGATTTGGCATATAGCTCGCCTTGCTATGAATCGCCGTACGCGTCATAGTCATTAGCAGCGCAGCAGATAGCGCCTTGCCACTTACATCGCCAACTGCGAAGATCAACGATCGATTGGGCTGCCAGATGAAATCAAAAAAGTCGCCGCCAACCTGGCGTGCCGGTCGAGAGTGGGCGAAGATATCCAGATCCGATACCGCTGGAATCTGCTGAGGCAAGAGCCGCAGCTGAACGCGGCGCGCCAGATCGAGCTCACTCTGAATCTTGATTTGCTCGGCGGTCTCCTGATGGAGTAGCACATGCTCGATATGCGCGCCGGCCTGATCGACAAGCGCCCGGGCCAGTTTCACGTCCGGCATAGCAAAGCCGGCCGGCTTATTGAGAAGCCCTAGACCCGCCATAATGACGCCACGCACACGGATCGGAACGAAACAAAGATTGTGCGTGCCAGACGGGTAATCAGTCAAATCACTATCCTCAGAAAGCACAACCTCACGCTCACTCGCCTGTGCCTGCCGGAAGATCACCCCGATCACCGAATCGTCCACGTGGCCTGTAGGATACTGCTCGACAATCGAGTCCCGTGCAAGAGACGCGAACACTGCGAAACCGGTCTGCACTTTCAAGAGCCGCATCGCCTCAAAGAGCAGACCTCTAAGCGTCTCGTCGATCGTCGTGTACTTGCGAAGCGAACGGGTCAGCTGGTACACCGCCAGTAAACGATCCTGGCTATCAACAAGCTCCGCAGTCATCGTCTGGAGATCTTCTTCCAGGCGAACGAGCTGCGACATCAGACTCGCCTCCGTAGCGAGACGAATTTGCGCCGTCGGATCGTCGATTCCGGCTACACGCAGCTCGCCCAGGATCTTATCGTCAAAGCAGATCGGCACTACCAGGCTTGGCTGGTGTAGCTGACTCTTGTCAGGCCAGTGTGCCAGCGACTTACCATTGCTCCAGACACCAAAAGCCGATGCTCCGCTCGCCAGCCAGGACTCGGCGAGAGCAGCAAAGTGTGCACGTTGGCTAGCCAGTAGATTCGCAAGCATAGAAGATCAACTCGCAAATGCCTCGACGGCGTGGTCTTCGTCCACAAAAATATTGAAAGCCTTGTCCAGACGCGTGAGCTCGAAGATCATGTACACTTGCTGCTGAAGACCACACAGGTACAGCTCGCCGTTCCGTTTGCGGCAGCGGTTAAGCCCCTGAACAAGCGTCGCAAGCGCCGTTGAGTCCACGAAATTCACACCCGACAAATCGACCACCACCTGTGGATGAGCTGTCATTGTGGTCTTCTCGAGCCACTCTGAAACTGAAGGTGCAACGTAATTATCAAAACGACCAGACAGCTGAAGTATTGCAATGTTGCCCGAGACACGTGATCGCAGGTCCATAGTTCTCTCGCTCCTTAGGTGCCGCTCACTTTATCTACCTGCCCGTAGTATTCGGAGTTGTCAACGAATTGTACGGGTTGTGAACGCATGCGTTGTAGCCACGCTATCGGTGTGCGCAAGAGCAGCTTGAGATCATCACGCCACGTATGGATTGCCACGTAGTAGGCATCCGCTATCAGGACCGAGTCAAGGCTGCTACCAGGCTTGGTCTGAATATACCACAATCCAGTAAAGCCCGCCGGACTCTCGTAGCGTTTCTGCTGCCACGCCTCAACGAGGTGCACAGCCTCCGCTGGATGCAGAGGCTTCACGCCCACCAGCGCCAGATCGCCCCGAACCACATTCCAGAGTTCAGGCAGACGATCCAGCTCATAGCGGTGTAACCATCCTCCGACCAGGCTCCACGTACCGTCAGGCCGTTGCGTACGGAATGCCAGCAAATCAATAGGCTGTGGCTCGGAGAGCTGCTCGTCGGTGGCTGAGGCGCGCCGCCCCACGCGCGGCAAGCGCTCGAACAGATGCCCGCCGGATGTGATAAAGACCACGAGACCGATCAAAAGGATGAGTGGCAATGTCACAAGCAGCAACAGCAGCGCTACCAGAGTCGCGAGCCGACGTCTCCACCTACCGCCGGCAGTTGTTATACCGTTCGTAGCCGAAAGGAGAAACGGATCGACGATCTGTGCGCTCTCCGATGAACGTATGTCGATCATCGTAGTCTGGCGAATGGCACGATTGTGAATATTCACCAGATTCCCGACGTAGGTATGGTCCAGGATGATGCTCGCCTGGATCGTCGCTTCGTCGTCGACCACCACATCCGACCCAATCACAACCTCTGGACCAAGTTCAACCTCACGACCAATACGGCACCCTTCGCCGATAAAGACCGGCGGCGCAAGGCGAGCGCTGGGGTGAATGATGTGGTTCGATCCAATCCAGATACCTGGCGCGATCTGCTGCCCTTCAATTGAGGGATACCGGACACGAGGCAGCACGTCTTGAAGGGTTTCCTGTTCGGGTCGATGCGCCTGGTAGGCACTGTACAGAAATACTCGCTGAGCCTCCTGATACGACTGGAATGAAGCCAACGGATTCCAGTAGCCATGCGTCTGATAGCCATAGACGACCGTATCAGCCTCTAAGAGCGCGGGCATCAACTGCTCATACACATCATACGAGGTGCGTGGGGGAATGGCGGTCATGATCTGCGGCTCGCAGATGAATGCGCCGGTAAAATCCAGCAACTGCCCACCCGCCGCCGGCGATCTTCCCGCCATCACCCGCCCATCGACAGTGATTGGCACGGGGCATGCGATTCCCCGATCGTGCGGGGCATGTAAAATCAGAGTTAGCCCGGCGCACTGAGCGCGGTGCGCCGCGAGCGCGGCATCGACATCAAGATCGAGCACCATATCCGCGGGCACCACCAGGGTTGTCTCGACCAGCAACTGCCCAGCCCATCGCAGAGCCCCGGCCGATCCCCACGGCTCGCGCTGAGTCAGGTATTCGATCTGTACACCCCAGCGGCTGCCACTACCAAAATAGGACGCGATACTGCCGCCCCGATGGCACAGGCTGACCATCAATTGCTTATACCCGGCACGTGCCAAGATCTCCACAACCCCCGCCATCACGGGCCGGTTTACGATCGGCACCATTGGTGCTGCGATTGTATCCGATAGCGGGGGGAGTTTTGGCTTCTCATCGGTCGCGAGCAACAAGACTTGCATGTGTTCCCTAAATGCTTCCAGTGTGAGGAAGTGGCATTAACGGCATTGGAATATGCATAGCCGCATCGACATCCTCGTAGATGTCGAAGAAGAGGTCGAGGCGCACGAGCGACAGTGTCTTGGCGATCGGTGGTGGCACCGCGACTAACCGCAGCGACCCACCGGCCGCGCGAGCGCGATTCGTCAGCGCTACCAGCGTGCCCATCGCCGAACTATCGAGAAACGTAGCTTGTGAAAGATTGACAATCAGGCGAGGACTTGCGTCGAGGGCCTGTTCGGCCTGCTCGACAAACGCCGCCAGGTTGCCGACATCCATTCGACCCTGAATGTTCAATATCACCGTCTGATCGACGATTACCGGCTCGGATGTCGGCAACAATGTCGCCGGATTCTCGCCACGCCGCATGTTCCACCATTGACGCACGAAGAAGTAGCCAAAATACACCATGTCGAGCACATAGCGTTTCCAGAGCCGCCGGGGTTCCTGAAGCAAACGAAAGAGCCATTCAAGCCCGGCCCGCTGCATCCATCTTGGGGCTCGTTTCGTGATCCCCGCTATCATATCGAACGTGCCACCAACCCCGATACAGACAGGTACGGCCAGCTCCCCCGCATACATGCGGATCCACTTTTCTTGCTTTGGATTGCCGAGGGCAACCAGCAGGATATCCGGGTTGGCGGCTTTGATGTCGTCGAGAATCGAGCGGTCCATCTCCTGAATCGGCCGATTCGGTGGCGACAGAACTCCCGCAATGCGAAGCCCGAGGTATCGATCCTGTAAGATCTCCGCCGCACGCAGGCCAACACCGGGCCGTGCGCCAAGCAGGTAGATTGAGAATCCCTCCTGCGCAGCCCGGCCGGCCAGCGCCGACACCAGGTCGGCGCCGGTTACACGGTCGGTCAGCGGTACGCCGAGCAAACGTGCGCCAAGCACCAGGGGCATCCCATCGGCGGTCGCCATATCCGCTTCTTGAAGGATCCGTCGCAGATCGGTGTCGTGCAACGAATTGACAACAAAGTCGGCGTTGACCGTCGCTATCTGATGACTCTTGCCGGTAGCTCGACCGATCCAGATGAACTCTTCCAGACGCGCAAGCGCCTGTTCCATATTCAGGTCGTCGATCGGCACACCAAGGATAATCAACAGTTTTCGCATTGCCGGCAGTCACTTTCCGGGTTGAAGGCGAGAGCCATGAAACGTGAACGAACTGCTCAAGCAGCGGCCTAATAGGCTCCTCGGCTGGCAAGCACTGCTGGAATCGTCTTGATCAGAATTTCGATATCCTTCCACAGGCTCTGCTCCGAGATATACTGGAGGTCGAGCTCGATCCAGCGCTTGAAATCGACGTTGCTGCGACCCGACACCTGCTGCAATCCAGTGATTCCAGGAACTGCATGCAGCCGGCGGATCTGATCGTACTCGTACTGGGACACTTCGCGCGGCAACGCGGGGCGCGGGCCAACCAGACTCATCTCGCCTTTGATGACGTTGAAGAGCTGTGGCAGCTCATCGATGCTCAGCTTACGAATGATGCTGCCGACCCGCGTGACTCGTGGATCATTCTTGATCTTGAAGACCGGGCCATCGGCCTCATTCAAGGCTATCAACTCCTGAAGACGCTGCTCGGCATCAACATACATCGAGCGGAATTTGTAGCAGGGGAAATGTTCGCCCCATTTCCCCACACGTGTTTGCCGAAAAAGCACCGGGCCGGGGGAGTCCAGCTTGATGGTAATCGCAGTGATCAACATAATCGGCGCCGCGATAACCAGCGTGATACTCGCGACAACTAAGTCAAGCATACGCTTGAGATTACGAGTTATCTTCGTACGAATCACCCACAATAATAAAGTAACTCGCAATCTCTGGCTTGCTCGTATGCTACGGAATCGCTTATTCGCATAAATATCCAGCATACGAGCAGCTTTTTCGTCGATATCACGTTCGATATTGGTCTTATCCATTGATGAACCCCTGAGTAGCACTGCATCAATGTTTTATTGTGAAGGATTGGACGCTCATTATACGAGCCTACAATGAACACTGGTAGTGTCATCTAGTTTTCGCGTACGCACAGATGTGCGAAATCTGTCCGTCTGATTAGAGCTTCCTGATGCGGCAGAATGCCTCTACCGGTGTCGTGTATCATTGGACCGCGAAAACCTTGTGACACTACCTGAACACTCGCTTCTCTTCTCAAGCAAATATGTGAACATTTGTTTATGGGTCATTCCGTGCGGTTCGTATCCATCCTTTTCGTTCAAGTCCTAGAGATACGCGAAGGTAGAGCCAGACTTTCCAGACCACAAATACAGGCGCCAGGAGTAGCGCCTGGTACACCCGTATAGGGACACGCGCCAGAAGCAGCGCGGCGAAGGTATAGATCGCTTGACCGGTCACCAAAAGGATGCCCAGCGCCACACCCGCTCCGCTTTGCAGCGCGAGCGCCGCCAGTAGACACAAAACACTTGCTGCGGCGAGAATCGAGAACGGCGGGATGATCTGCTCGACCGCCGAATCGAAGAGCAGGAAGCTCCGCTTCGCCAAGGCGGCGCGTAGCAAGCGCGGCACGTAGTAGCGCACCATCTCCTGGCGCCCGCGCTCCCAGCGCACGTTCTGCGTTTGCGACGCTGCAAGTGTGCCTGGCATCTCAGCCCAGACCAGCGCATCGGGCGCGAACGTCACCCGCTGATCGTCGAGGATGAGAGCCATATGGTACTCAATATCTTCGGTGAGCGACGCCGGCCAGCGATAGCGCTTGATGACATCGGCGGCAAACACCATCCCGTTCCCTTTGAGCCCGACCGAACCGCCCAGCACAGTCCGCGCCTGCGGACGCAAGTAATGCACTGCGGCCAGTGCGACCGAGCGCAGGCTGGCGCTCCACGAACCAGCGGGATCGCGCACCGCATAGTAGCCCTGGATCGCTTTCTCCCCGCGCGCTAGACGCGCGTCCATGACCGTCAGAAAGTTTTCCGAGACGATCGAGTCCGAATCAAGAATGAGCATTGCATCGTGAGGCTCTTCACGCTCCCAGAGTCGATGTATCAGCCATTCGAGCGCGTAGCCTTTCCCGACGTTGACAGCATCGGTGCGCTCGTGAACAACCGCACCACCCACACGTGCCAGTTCGGCCGTACGATCGGTACAGTTGTCTGCGACGACATGGACTGTGTAGAGCGAAGATGGATAGTCCAGACGCTGCACCTTCTCCAGCAGGCTTGGCAGCAAGCGCTCCTCGTTGTGCGCCGGGATCAGAATGAGGAAGCGGTGGTCGGGCGCACGATCACGCGACGGCGTACGCCGCGGCGCCAGCCAGGCTGCGCCGGTGAGCAAGAGCAAATAGCCGACAAATAGCGCCAGC
>WNFU01012910.1_pt1 | contig 10865 bp, 12 predicted proteins | sample 5400121 | NCBI WGS metagenome assembly WNFU01 (sample SAMN13153360, study PRJNA577476) | soil metagenome | isolation source: 100 cm soil or saprolite under grassland replicate 1 | place: USA:California | collected 2016-06-15
GATGGCCCATGTAGGCGCGAGCTTCCTCCGCACGACGAAGGGCGAATGGGCCCAGGCGCGCTCGTTGAGCGAACACTGGATAGTGGTGGTCCGGACCGGGAATGTCTTCAACTTGCTTCCCGGGGCGGTCGCCTCTTCTGCCTTGGTCCTGGCGCAGCTCGGCGAGGTCAGCGAGGCGTCGAGTCGACTCAGGGAGGGAGAGGGCCTCGTCGAGCGGGCCGCCGCCCAGGGACTCCGCCGCATTGGTCGGGCCTACCGTGAGCTGGGTCGCGCCTGTTTCGTGCTCGGCCGGCTCGACGACGCCAGACGGTGGGGCGACCGCGCATTCGAGTCCTCTCCGGATGAACCAACATTCCCCTGGGCGCTCCACTTGCTCGGCGACATCGCGACCCATCCCGACCGGTTCGATGCCGAGCGCGGCGAGGCCCACTACCGCCAGGCGCTGGCGCTCGCCGAGCCGCGCGGCATGCGCCCGCTCGTCGCCCACTGTCACCTCGGCCTGGGCGAACTCTACCGGCGCACCCGCAAGCCAGACCAGGCGCAGGAGCACCTGAGCACCGCGGCGACGATGTACCGCGCAATGGACATGACGTTCTGGCTGGAGAAGGCCGAAGCGGAGTCTAAGGCGCTCGCGTGAGGCCAGGCGCATATGCTTCAATTTCTATGCGGAGGGAGTTCGCGCCCCCCGGCACGTCCCGTAAGGGCCGGTGTGGACCGCGGCGCGATGCCCGGCCACGGCGTGGCGGCTTGTAGCTGTAAGGCAGGAGGGGTCGTGGAAGACAAGCCAATCCCCGGATATCGCTTCCTGGTGACCAACCCGGATCGACTCGGCGGCAAGGCGACGGTCGCAGGCACTCGCTTTTCGGTGTCGTTCATCCTGGCCTGCCTGGCCGAGGGTATGTCGTACGAGGACATCGTGCGCGAGTACTCAGACCTCCCCCGTGAGAGCATCGCAGAGGTGCTTCGCTTCGCGGCCGAGGTCACCGACCGCCACGATGTGGCTGCTTGACGTCAATCTTCCCAATGGCCTGGCTCGCGTCCTGGAGTGCTATGGGATCCCTTGCGATACGGCGGCGCAACGCGGCTGGCGTGACCTGACGAACGGAGCTCTGGCCGACGCGGCGTTCCGCGAAGGCTTTCGGGTCATCCTGACCAGGGGTCGCCTCTTCGGGACGTCCGCCCGTCGCGCTCTTGCTGTGCTACCGGAGCTTGGGGTTGTGGTGGTTACCTGCCGCAAACTCGCGAGGAGGCATACTTGACCGAGTTCGAGACGCAGTGGGCCCGGAAGCCGATCGAACCGGTCGCCGGTGCCGTCGTCGAGTGGCCCTGAATGAGCGCGTTGTGAACTGCCCCCGGTGCCAGCAGGACAATCGCCGGAGCGCGCGATTTTGCAACGGCTGTGGGGCGCCACTCGGGCTCCGTTGCTCCACCTGCTCGGCGACGTCGCGACCCATCCCGACCGGTTCAATGCCTAGCGCGGCGAAGCCCACTACCGCCAGACGCTGCCGCCGGCCGAGCCGCGCGGCATGCGCCCGCTCATTGCCCAGTGCCATCTCGGCCTCGGTACGCTGTACCACCGGATCGGGCGACTTGAGCAGGCGCGGTCCGAGCTGGCCACCGCCATCGAAATGCTCCGCTCGATGGAGATGAGTTTCTGGCTGCCGCGGTCGGAGGTCGAGGTGGCGGCGATCAACGCACCGCCGTCGGTGAAAGAGATCGGTTGACCACCGGATGGCGCGCGGGGCGCTGGCGGGCGCGTCTAGTCATCGATCACCTCACGCTGCGGGCACTGTGCCAAGGGGAGTTACGGGGTGGGAACCCGTCCGCGCGTGGTGCGTCGTCGCCGGAGCTCGGATGGCGGGCGGTGGCCGAGCTGGGCAGACAGCTCGATGGCGGCGGCGTGCAGACGCTCGGCCGCCGCGAGTAGCTCGCGCCGACGGAACCGCACTGCCGGGCCGGAGATGGTCAGGGCACCGACTAGATCGGCCCCTCGGCCGAACAGCGGCACGGAGACGCTGGCCACGCCGGGCGAAGGGTCGTTCGTCGCCATCGCGTAGCCGACGGCGCGGACCATCTGCAGCTCGTAGAGCCGCTCGCCCACCCATCCCTCGACGTCGGCTCCGTCCGGCGCACATTCCTCCGACACAATGCGCCGAGACTCGTTTGGGGGCAGGTGGGCCAGGATCGCGCGCCCGGTGCTTCCTCGGCACAGCGAGGCCGCCGCGCCCACCTCCAGCCGAATGCACAGCTCGTGAGGGCTCTCGATGCTTTCGACGCAGACGTGCACCGTGTTGCGCCGCGCGTGCAGGCTGACCGTCTCGCCTGTCACCTCGCGCAGCTGCTGCATCAGCGGTAGCGCACGGGAGCGCAGGTCGGGGTCACGCGAGCGCGCCTGGTACAGGTCGGCGATCTTGGGACCGGGTGCGTAGCCGCCGGCCGGATCGCGTTCGACCATGCCGGTTCGCTCGAGCGTCGTCAGCATCCGGTGGATGGTGCTCGGCGCAACGCCAAGTCGTTCGCTGAGCTGCTGGAGCGTCGGGCACACGCTCGCTTCGGCCAGCGCGGAGAGCACCTCGATCGCCCGCTCCACGGCCTGAACGCCGCCGGCCTCGACACCGACCCGCTGTGCCCGCGCCATGGTCCGATTCTACACCCCGGGTTTTCGCCCTCATCCCGCGCAGCGCGCTTGTTCCCCAGTCTCCTCTCCCTCGGAGGGGAGTCAGACGCGTGCTTGACAGCCCTGAAGGGACGTGGTCTAATTCTGATAGACGGAAACGTTACCGTATCACGGAATATCGGGCGCCGAATTCCGAATCGCGGATCCCGGATTGTGAGGCTGAGATGATCGCGGCTCCGCCGCCCGCGGCGCGGTCTAGGCCATCCTCCGCGCTGCCCGTCTTACCGATCGTACCAGCCACGTCGGCCAGCCCGTACGCCCACGACCCTGGCGGCCCGAGGCCATTCGCACCGAGAGCGCCCGCGCGCCTCATGTACGCCCTGCACCGCACTCTCAGCGTCAGCCGATTCTGGTATCGCGTGGCCCTTAGACTTCAGTCAAGTCCCTGGCTCTACCGCCTCTTCGTCATGCTGGAAGAGCTAGCCAAGAAGTGGCTCTTCGGCTGCCGCATGTGCGCCCAATGCGCCCTCCCCACCACCGCCTACACGTGCCCGATGACGTGTCCGAAGCAGCTTCGCAACGGGCCGTGCGGTGGGGTCTCTCCCGCGGGGAACTGTGAGGTCTATCCGGAGCTGCGCTGCGTCTGGCTCGTGGCTTACGAGCGCGCCGAGGAGGCTGGCCGTGTCGCCGACCTGCGTCGGCTCCAGCGGCCTATTGACCAGCGCAAATGGGGTGAGAGCTCGTGGGTCAACTACTGGCTGGGTAGGGACGAGGAGCTCTGGACGGAGAGCGACGCCCTTGGACCAGCGCCGTTATTGGGGCCCGCGTCGGCCTCCGAGGAGAGGCCGCGATGCGGGGCAGCGGCGTAACCACGAACGGAGCTGCCGGCGGCGGGCCGGACGCCGCTGACCAGCCGTTGAGCACGCTGGACGCCGCCCTACGCGCCGGCCGGTTTGTCGTTACCGCCGAAATTGGGCCACCACGCGGCGCTACCCTCGAGCCCGTTCGAAGGAAGGCGCGGCTCCTGCGGGGCTGGGTTGACGCCGCCAACCTGACCGACGGGCAGAGCGCTGTGGCGCGGCTCGCCAGCTGGGCGGCCAGTCTGGCGGTCAAGGAGGAGGGTGTCGAGCCGGTCATGCAGCTGCAATGCCGTGACCGCAACCGCATCGCGCTGCAGGCCGATCTTCTGGGTGCCGCGGCGCTCGACATTCCGAACGTGCTGCTCATGACCGGCGACCACCCACGCTGGGGCGACCACCCGGAAGCCAAGCCGGTCTTCGATCTCGACTCGGTCCAGCTCGTCTGGACCGCACGTACTCTGCGTGATCAGGCGCGGCTGCTCTCAGGCCGCGAGCTGAGGGTACCGCCCCGCTGGTTTATCGGGGCGGTCGAGAACCCGTTCGCCCCGCCCCAGCGGTTCCGCGCCGAGCGGCTGGGCAAGAAGGTCGCCGCCGGCGCGCAGTTCATCCAGACCCAGTTCGTCTTCGACGTCCACGGCTTCGCCCGCTGGATGGAGCAGGTGCGGGCGCTGGGGCTGGATCGTCGGTGTGGAATCCTGGCCGGCGTCGGGCCGATCAGGTCGATCCGGGCGCTCGAGCACATGCGTCGCGACGTGCCCGGCCTGTACGTGCCGGACGAGGTCGTTCGGAGGCTAAGCGGGGTGCCGGAGGCACGTGTACCTGAGGAGGGCGTGGAGCTGTGCGCCGAGATCATTCAGGAGGTGCGCCAGATTCCCGGCGTCGCGGGGGTACACGTGATGGCTTTCGCCTGGGAGGACATTATCCCCGACCTCCTGATCCGGGCCGGGCTGGCCCAACCCGAGCAGAAAACGGGCGCTGTGCCGGCCGGGAGGCCGTAGGAGAGGCACGCCGTGCTGATCGAAGTCCGCGCCGCGGAAGACCGCTTGCGAGGCCCGAAAGCCGTCGACATTGCACCCGTCCTGGCGTCGGTCCTGCGCGCCGCGCGCGAGACCGGGACTGACCTGGACCTCTCGCGTCTGCGAGTGGTCTGCGACTGGGTCCAGTACAAGCACAACTTCCGCGAGCCGGTTGGAGTGCGGGCGATCCTGCCCCCGGCTGTCGAGACGGCGCGGGCAAGCCGCAACGGCGATCGTGCCGCCGCGGGCGACTCGTTGGCCTGTGAGCTAGCCATCGACCTGAGACGAAGTGGCGCGCTCGACGACCTTGAAAGCGCCGTGCTCTCGGCCCTGACCGACGGCTTATCCTCGCACGACCGACTCTACCTGGAGCCGTGGGTCCCAGGCTCACGAAGCTGCATCTGGGATTTCAACGTGCTGTACTGGCGGGCGCTCGCGCTCTGGGAGCAGTCGACCGGGCGCGGCTACGAGCAGGCCTTACCGGGCGGCGAAAGCGACGCTCGTAACGTGGCTGCCGCCCGCGAGCTGATCCTACACCTGTTCGCGATCTGGGACGGGCTGTTCAAGCGGCGAGCGCTGCCGGAGGAGCTGCGCGTGCTGGAGCTGGGCGTGGGCAACGGCAGTCAGGCTCGGGTCTGGCTGGATGAGTTCGTGCGCCTGGACCGGGAGCGGGGGACCGACTACTACCGCAGTCTGCACTACCTGATGGGGGACTACTCGCCCCACGTGCTGCAGCTCGCGCGCGAGAACGTCCGCCACCACGGGGACCACGTCAGCGGGCTCGTGCTCGAGGCCACCCGCCCAACCGAGACGCTGGGATTCCTGCGCTACAAAGCCTTCCTGGTCTACATCTCTAACGTCTACGATAACCTGCCCACCGACGAGATCGTGCGCTGCAGCGGGCATCTCTTCCTCGTGGAAGTACGAGCCTACCTGCCGACCCCGGATGCCGAGCGGATCGCCGATCTGGCCAGGCTCCGGCTCGCTGAGGTGCCCGACCTCGTCAGCCGTCTGCTGCGCCTGGGCCCAGAGCTGCTCGCCGAGGCCTTGCCCGAGCGATTCCCGACTCCTCTAGACGCGGTTGCCTTCTGGCGCGGGGTGTGGGAGGCGCTGCGGCTGGAGGAGCGATACATTCCGCTTGAGGAGCTGGACGCCTACGAGGTCGCGCCCGAGGTCCGCGGCGAGCTGCTGCGCCCGATCGTCGAAGCGAACGGCGATATCCGGATGCACGTCAGCAACGGCGCGGTCGCGAGCTTCGCCGAGACGCTGCAGCTCCTGCACCCACTCGGCCTGCTGCAGTGCCACGACCTGTTCGTCACGGACATCCACCAGTACGCGACCGGCTTCCGCGGCCCGGGCAAGTACGACGGCTCGGTCGTCAACTGGGTCAACGGCCGGCTGCTCGAGACGATCGGCTCCCGTCGCGGCTTCGAGGTCGGGTTCGCGCCGTTCGCGCACGGCGTCAGCACCAACGTGCTGACGCTGACCGCGTGCGTCCGGGAGTAGCCGGGCATGACCCAGGTCGTCAGCTCCAGCCCGGCCGAGACGTCTCCCCGACCGACGCCCGCCGAGGCGCCGAACGCGGGGACCACGCTCCTGCCAACGACGGTCGTGGGCTCGTACTCGGTCCCCGAGTGGCTCGAGCGGCTCAAGACCGACTACTACCAGCGCCGGATCAGCGGCGCGTACCTCCAGGAGATCCACGAGGTCGCCATCAAGGCCGCGCTGAAGGATCAGGAGCGAGCCGGCGTGGACATCGTCTCCGATGGGGAGCTCCGGCGTGACAACGACGTGGACTACCTCCTGGCGCGGATGCCGGGCGTAGAGATCCCCCACCTCGCTAAGGCTTTCTACTACGACTACTACGATGTCCACGTCCGCCACCCCATCCCGGAACACGACGAGACACCGGGCCTGGACCTGGTCGAAGACTTCCTGTTTACGTGCGAATACACCGACCGCCCGATCAAGTTCTCCTTCACCGGCCCGTTCTCGCTGGCGCGGCGGGTGCACAACGAGGGAGGGTACGCCAACGATGACCTCGTCATGGCTTTCGCGCGGATCTTGAATCGCGAAGCGAAGGCGCTGGCGGCGGCGGGCGTGGCGATGCTCCAGATCGACGAGCCGTTCCTGGCGGGCTACCCCGATCGCGTCGAGCTGGCGGTGCGGGCGGTCAACGCCGTTTACGAGGGTGTCGAGGGTGCGCGGCGAGCGCTTCACGTCTGCTACGGGAACAGGTATGCCCGCCCGGCCTGGGAGGGCCACTACGACTTCCTGTTTCCGGCCATTCTTGAGGCTCGGGTGGACCAGCTCGTCTTGGAGTTCGCCCGCAAGGGCTACGACGATCTCGATCTGCTCCGGCAGTACCCGAGCGCGGCCTTCGAGCTCGGGCTGGGCGTTGTAGACGTCAAGAGCCGCGAGCTGGAGACAGCGGAGCTAGTAGCCGAGCGGGTCAGGCGAGCCCTGCGGGTGCTGCCACCCGAGCGCGTGTTCGTCAACCCCGACTGTGGGCTGCGCCATCTACCGACTGGCCTGGCGCGGGCGAAGCTGCGGGTGATGAGCGAGGGGACGGCCGTCGTCCGTCGCGAGGTCCTCGGCAGCGCCTGACGTCTCAGAGCGTCGGCAGCAAATCGAGGCTCTGGCGGCCCTCCTCGACCAGCCGCGCGTAGGAGCGCCAGACCCATTCTTCCGAGCGCGAGCCCGCCGCCGGCGTCCGCCCGCGCCGTCCGAAGTCCTCGACGTCCTCCGGCGAGATCGTCGGCAGAGGGCCCTTCGTTGCCAGGTGCCAGCACACCCGCGCCAGCCGCTCCAAGTGGATCGTCCGGATGGTCGCCTCCTCTACAGAGCGGCCGGTCACCGTCACGCCGTGCCCGCGCATGACCACCAGGGGCTTGTCGCCCATCACCTCCAGCATAGGTCGAGCCAGCTCGGGGCGGCTGATCAGGACCGATCGCGGGAAGACCGGGATGCCATCCAGCGCGAGTTGCATGCCGCCGGGGTCGTAGGCCCCGTAGACCGGCCGCAGCTCCAGGCCGGCGATGCCGCACAGCAGCACGCCCGGCGGGTGGGCGTGGATGACGCAGCCGACCTCCGGCCGAGCCTTGTAGGTCTCGCCGTGGATCGGCAGCTCGCTTACCGGCACGTGGTCCCCGCCCAGGCCCGGGCCGCGGCCGTCGAAGTCGAGCCGACGGATGGCGGACGGGCCGGTGAAGGCCACGCCGAACTCGTCGTCGCCGCGGCAACGAATCAGCATCTCGTCGCTGCCCGGCACCCGCGCGCTGACGTGGCCGAGGATGTCGTGGACCACCCCAACCATCGCCAGGATGCGGCACGACATCGCGACCTTGGCCCGCAGCTCCTCGAGCGCATCCGCCCCGAGACTGGTCGAAGGCCCAGACGACTCCATAGCTAGGCGGAGGCGGTCTTTTAGCCGTTGACCGGTTTCGCGAACGGGACGCCGGCTTCGGCCAGGGGGGCGTTGATCGCCAGGTGGACCGTGGGCTGGGTGCCGCCGTTCCAGTTGCGGTGTGGGACGCCGGCCGGAAGAACGATCAGCGAGCCCGGACCGGCCTGGTACGCGTTGCCCTCGACCTCGATGCTCATCGTCCCGCTCACGATGTAGAAGATCTGGTCGACCTTGCGCACGTATTGCATCTGAGCTCCCCTAGCGAGACGTGAGCTGGCGCGCGACAAAGTGCTTCATCGCCTCGAGCGCGCGGCGTGCGTTCGGGCCGGGCTCGCGCATGAAGCCGTGGGCGCAGCGGGGTACTTGGCCAGCTCGATCACCCCACCAGCGCGGGCGTAGGCGACGAAGTCCTCGGCCATCGCGTCGATGTCCTCGGTACGCGTCGGCGGCTGGACCGAGCCAGCTGCAGATTCGACGGTGAAGCGGCGACCCGCCGTGGCGAGCGCGTCCGCTGGCTCCTGCGTGGACGCGCGTGGCCGATACGGAGATCGGCATCAGCACGGCGATCTCTTCGTTGTTGGCGCGTAGCCCCCGGGGTTCTCGGCTCGCTTGCACCTCCTGAGCCAAACGGAGCAGCTCGGGGTGTTGATGATGTCGAGAGAACGAAGTTGCTTGGCCATGGTCACTCCTGTTGGGGCCATTATCTCAGGTTCAAGAGCGCGGACGCGGCCGCTCACTCCGTCAGCCGCCGAAGAAGCGGCGCGGGTTGTCGTGGTTGAGCCGGTCGATCTGCTCCTGGCTGATGCCCAGCTCCCGCAGGCGCGGGAACAGCTTCCGCGTCGCGAACAGCCAGCCGTCCGGGTTGTAGCGGCGGCTGGCGAGCGGGTACGGCACCCTCCGGAATCGGCCCGGCCGCGTAGACGTAGGCCGCGTCGGCCTCAGGATCATATCTCAGCATCATCGTCATCGCCTCCGCGTCCTGTCGATGACCGTCCGCACGCGATACGGCTCCTCGTCGCCGCACAGGACCACGAAGATCGTCCGCCCGGCCCAGACGCCAGTGTACTCCGCGCGTAAGCGTTCACCCATGAGCTGCTTCCGGCACAACAGAGCGGGCTGAACGCTTACCCTGCTGACTGGGGCCCCCTCAGCGAAAATCCTGCACGGTGAGAACGAGCGGGTACGTGCTGGTCTGGGCGCGCGGCGTTCCCCCGACGCGCAGCACCGGTGACAACGCGGCTTCCGATTCCACCGCGTCGACCGTGCCCACGAGCGTGTACCGGTCGAACACAAACGGCAAGGAGGTGGAAGTAAGGGCATCGGGGCTGTCCGAAAGCTGGAAGTGCAGGTGGGGAGCAGTGCTGTTGCCGCTGTTCCCGAGTCGCCCGACTAGCTGGCCGGTGGTCACCCGCTCGCCCTCCCGCAGGGGAATGCTGCCCGGCTGCAAGTGCGCGTACACCGCCCACACCTCCGGCAGCAGCTGAACGATCACGTGGTTCCCAATATAGTCGCCCGGTTGCTTCACGGCGGCTGGCACCTGGTTCGGCGCCTCCTCCGGCATATCGTCGCGAACGGACACGACCGTGCCATCGGCGACCGAGACGACTTCGGCACCGAACGCGAAGTACTGCGCGTTCTGCGTACCATCTCCCGTCCACAGTCGCCCGTCCTGGAGTCGGAGCCAATCGATAGCAAACGTCTCGGGTTTGACGTAGCGTGCGCCGTCGACTACGACGCGCGGGGAGCGGTGCACTGAAAAGGCATCACAACAGCCGTTGATGCTGATCCAGCCGTTGCCGCGCAATGGCGGGGCGATGACGAGCGGCGAGCGGGGATCCACGGTCAATTCGGGGCCGGCTACCGCACGGCTGGCGATGAGGGAGAGAGCGGGGGCATCCGGGGGAAGCTCGTAGGCAATGTGGTGGCTGATCCGCGCCGGCACCTCGCCGGGCGGCACGCTGAGGTCGATGATCGTGGCGACCACGCCCCCCACCGGGATCTGGGAAATCCGCGAGGCGCCCGGGGCGGGGAAATAGACCGGCTCCGTGTTCGCCGCCAGCGTATCGCCTGCCAGCCGAAGCAGCCGGCGCTCATCCGGGGCGATGACTTCGACGGCGGTCAGGGTCAGCGGGGCAGTGAAAACATTGGTGATGATGAGGTCATACTCCAGGTGCTCCATACCGTCGCTGCCGAGCACACGCAGGGGCGCGTTGGTTGCGGTCACCAGTAGCGCCGTCGGCTGCGCGGCCGGCGGGGATGGCTGGTCGGCGGCGGCCTGTGGCGCTGCACTGACGACGAGGGCAAGGAGCGAGCTGAGCATCAGGAGTGTGATGCGGTGGGGCATGGGCACGGGACCTCCCTATCCATCGTTCAGGCAGCGCAAAGAGCCTCCGCTCGTTGGCGCCGTTTGCTCTTCACCGGCCTGCGCCCTATTCCTCCTCTGTCACGAGGTGGCCGCTGAGTGGTTCGCCGGCCGTAAGCGTTCAGGGTGAGGGTCAGGTCTGGCACGCGCGAGGCCTGGACGATACGCGCCTGCAGCTCGGCGAAGGCAGTGTCGGTTCTCCAGCCCCGGCCGAACGAAGGGCGTCGGCTTCCTGCGACCGGCACGTCCCGCTGCTGCACGCGTTGCTCCCGCATCGACCACGCGATGCTAGACTCCGTCGGTGCGCGGCCGCAGACGGAAACCGGAAGCGACCCAGCCGACGCCCCCGCTGGCGTTCCGCACGAACGGGAGGCGCGCCCCTGCCGCGACCGCGCTATCCTGCGCCAGGAAGGTGATCGGCACCGGCCTTGGTGGCGGCGGCGCGATCGTCGGCTCCAGGCCGTCGGCCGTGAGGCTGTACGTGTCGGTCGCCCCTGGGTCGACGTAGCGGCCAGCGTACTCCGCCAACTGCTCGGGCGTGAGGGTGACGCGCTCCGCGTCCTGTGGGGCGAGCTGGGCGCCCGCCAGCCCCACCTGGCCCGAC
>WNFU01009623.1_pt1 | contig 10864 bp, 9 predicted proteins | sample 5400121 | NCBI WGS metagenome assembly WNFU01 (sample SAMN13153360, study PRJNA577476) | soil metagenome | isolation source: 100 cm soil or saprolite under grassland replicate 1 | place: USA:California | collected 2016-06-15
GCCGAGAAAGGCTCGCTGCCGGTTGCGTAGTCGCGCTTGGCCCGGAAGCTGCCGTCGCCCCTGTTCAGGAGCACGGAGACGGTGCTCGCCTCCGCGTTCGACGTTGCGAGATCCGGACTACCATCGCCATTCAGGTCACTCATCGCGACCCATTCGGGGTCCGGTCCGGTTACGAAGTTACGCCTGGGCCGAAAGCTGCCATCGCCATTGTTGAAGTGCACAGACACAGCGCCCGCTGGAGCGTCGCTGCCGCCGTTTGCGGTCACCAGGTCCGGTTGACCGTCCCCGTTCAGGTCGCCGATCGCGACCGATGCGGGGCTGCGTCCGGTTGCGTAGCTCTTCGCGGCGGCGAACGAGGGCGCCGAGCCGGTGGGCGCCGCAGCACTCACCGATGTCCCGAGCACGAGCAGGCCTGCGATCCCGGCGAGCTTCTTCACGCGCGCAAGCACCCCGGTCACCCCTACCGACGGCCGACTACCAAGTTGACCCTGGCACCGCGCGCACGTCGCGCGCCGGCTCGGGGGCTCTGCGAGATCACACGGCCGCGCTTCCGCGCACCAGCGCGCGCGTAGCGGACACGGCCGACCGAGCAGTGAGCGCGCCTGATCTTCGTCCGTGCCGCGGCCAGCCTCAGGCCGACCACACGCGGCACTCGGCACTGCACGACCGGTGGTGGAGGTAGAGGCGGAGGTGGGGGAGGAGGAGGCGGAGGCGGAGGTGGTGGCGGAGGCGGTGGAGGCGGAGGCGGTGGAGGCGGAGGCGGAGGCGGTGGAGGCGGTGGCGGCCCAGCGACAAGATCGAGCTTCGTCGCGAAGGCATCGGCGCCGCCGTTGTACGTGGTGTCGAACGCGCCCGCGGTCGTCGGGAAGTCGGCCGAGTCCGTGACCCCGCTCAGGTAGGCGCTGCCGGCGCCGTCGAGCCCGATGCCGCCGCGGCCGTCTTCGTAGCCGCTTCCGCCCAGATAGGTCGAGTAGCCCAGGGCGCCGCCGCTCGCGCTCAGCTTGGTCACGAAAGCGTCGTCCCCGTCGAGTGTCGTGTCGAAGGCGCCCGCGGTTGTGGGGAAGTCCACCGAGGACGTGCCGCCTGTCAGATGGGCATTGCCTGCGCCGTCGAGCGCGATGCCGCCGCCACGGTCGCTGCTGCTTCCGCCCAGGTAGGTGGAGTAACCGAGGGCGGCGCCGCTCTCGTCGAGCTTCGTGACGAAGGCGTCGTAGTCGCCCCCGAGGGTCGTATCGAAGGCCCCCGCGCTCGTCGGGAAGTCCGCCGAGCCCGTCTGGCCGGTCAGGTAGGCCTTCCCGGCGTCGTCGACCGCCAGGTCGGCTCCCAGGTCGTAGTTGCTTCCGCCGAGGTAGGTGGAGTAACCGAGCGCGGCCCCGCTCGCGTCCAGCTTCGTCACGAAGGCGTCGGCTGCGCCGTTGAACGTTTGGTCGAAGGCGCCCGCTGTCGTCGGAAGATCCGCCGAGTTCGTCTGCCCAGTCAGGTAAGCGCTGCCGGCCTCGACCGCGACCCTGAGGCCGACGTCGTAACTGCTTCCGCCCAGGTATGTCGAATAACTGAGGGCGGCGCCGCTCGCGTTCAGTTTCGTCACGAAGGCGTCGCCGACGCCGTTGTAGGTCGTGTCGAACGCGCCAGCGGTCGTCGGGAAGTCCGACGAGGACGTGCCCCCAGTGAGGTAGGCGTTGCCGGCGCCGTCGAGCGCGATGCCGCTGCCGTCGGACTCGCCGGAGTCAACACTGTTTCCGCCCAGGTAAGTCGAATAGCCGAGGGCGGCGCCGCTCGCGTCCAGCTTCGTCACGAAGGTGTCGCCGCCACCGTTGTACGTCGTGTCGAAGGCACCTGCGGTCGTCGGGAAGTCCGAGGAGGACGTGATACCGGTCACATAGGCGCTCCCGGCCGCGTCGGCCACGACGCCATAGCCGACGTCGAAGCTGCTTCCGCCCAAATACGTCGCGTAGACGAGGGCGGCGCCGCTTGCGCTCAGCTTGGCCACGAAGACATCCTCGAAGCCTCCGTTGTACGTCCTGTCGAAGGCCCCCGGGGTCGTCGGGAAGTCTGCCGAGGACGTGGATCCCGTCACGTAGGCGATGCCGCCGCCATCGACCGCGATCCCGAAGCCGATGTCGTCGCTCCCTCCTCCCAGAAAGGTGGAGTAGAGAAGGCCGGGGTCGATGACGAGCGGGTAGCGGCGGTCGTAGTTGCGGCCGAGGGCGAAGCCGACCCCGCGGTTGCTCCGGTCAAGCGCGAACTTGCTTGCAACGGGCACCCGTTTTCCGGCGACGAGCTGGTAGCTGAGCGGGCGGTTATCGATCAGGACGCCCGCCGGCGTGCGGACGAGCAGATTCCCCGCGCGGTCGAGCGAGAGCCGCTTCGTGCCCCGGTAGGCGAGCCTGATCTCGCTGGCGCGCGCGCCGGGGCGGACGAGGAACTCGTACTTCAGCCGGCCATTTTGGCCGTGGAAGACCATGTCCACGCCCGGCCAGAGCTCGTGGTAGACGACGCGCTCGTAGGTGCGCAGGCCGGTGTGCCACTTGGCGGGATCGTTGCCGAGCAGATAATTGACGCGACCCGCTTCGGGACGCTCGGCTCGGATGGCGACATGGCGGTTCGCACCGAGGAAACGCAGCGCGACGGCGGCTCCGCCCTTGTGCGAGCGGTCGAGGGCGAGCATGACCTTGCTCTGGGTGAAGAAGATCGAGAAGCCGGGGCCCTGCGCGTAGTACCGAACTCGCGCATCGGTCTGCCCGGCGTTCTCCGTGAAGGCGAGCGGGAGCTTCCCGTAGGCGGCGAGGACCTGTTGCTTCGTGGCCCCCGAGGGCTCCGGCCGTGCGGGCGCGGATGAAGCCGAGCTCGGGCCGAGCTGGAGCAGGAACACGGCGCCCATTGCCGCCAAAAGAGTCAACCCGATACGTACGCGTGAGCTATTGCGGTTCGTGTCCATCTCGCCTCCTAAGCAGGCTGGTAGCAGCGGGAAGCGCGCCGCGCAGCGGAGCGCCGTAGGGCGCGCTCGGTAGATCTCCGCTCCTGGTGCGCCGACGGGGATCTGATCGACGGGGTTTGCGGCCGAGAGCGCCAAGCCCGTGAAGGCGACGGACGTTCCGGATGCGGAGGAGCGTCTTCATTTCCGCGTCCGATCCTCCTACTTCTCTGCGTCAGCCCGGTCACGCTCTTGTAACGGTTCTGTTACAGAAACGCGAAACCGCCCCGGAGGGCGGTTTCACGCGGAGGAGGGTGTCGCTATCCGAGCGGGAAGCGGCTGATGACGACGCCGGTCACCGGCGACGAACCGAGCTCGTAGAGCTTGCCGTCGGGGCCGAAGCGGACGTCGGGGAGGATGTTGTCGCCGAACACGGTGCGACGCAGCGAGAAGTGGCTGCGCAGGCCTCGCGGGCCCAGCCGCAGCATCACGTACTCCCACCGAAAATCGGCGCCGCTGCCCGCGGTGGCGTCGAGGACGACCACGGGATTACCGCCGACGAGCTCCGGCGTGTACCGGAAGTTGATCACGGTGCGGCTACCGATCCGCCACGCTCGTGCGATCCGGCCGCGTCGGTCGATCAGCGCGACGCGCACCTCGTGTGGAGCGCCGTCCGGAACGCGCGTGTAGATCTCGGACACGAGACGCAGGCCGCGGGCGACCGGCTGGTACGGCCAGTGCGTTCCTCGCAGCTGCTCGGAGACTGAGAGCGGCCGGCCTTGTGGCGTAGCGACGGGCATCCAGCCCTGCTCTCCACCGGGCAGACTGGTCATTCCCGCAAGCAGGAAGAGAGTGCCGTCCGGGCCGGTTCGAAGGGAGCTGTTCACCCCGATCTCGAACGTGCCCGTGTCCCGGGCGGTCCTGCCGACCCTGGTGCGCCAGAGGACTTCGCCGGTCGGGCTCAGGCGATAGAGCACGTTGCGGAAGTTCGCGCCGTGTCCGATCCCACCGGTGACGTAGAGCGTTCCGGCCGGCCCGAGAGCGACATCGTTGTCGGCCGATCGGGCGGGTAGCGGCACCGAGCGCACGATCGTGTCGGGCGCATCCGCGTCCCACACGAGCATGCGGTCGTTGAGGCTGTCGTGGAGCCAGATCGAACGGTCGGGGGCCACCAGGAACGACTGCGGGCCGAACGACGGGCCGCAGCCGCAGCCGGGCGGGTAGATCTGCCAGCCGACCTGGTCGGCCCGGGCGCGGGCGACGACCGCTTCCGGCTCCCGCGTCTGGCCGAACTTGTGAACGCCGAGCTCGATCCTGAGCGGGTTCGCAAGAATCCAGGCCGACGACGGGGCGCGGGCGCCTGCGGCGGGGACTTTCGCCGAGTGGCCCTTGGAGTCGTGGACGACCGCGTAGTAGAGGAGCTTGTGGCCTCGGATCAGGCGCGCGGGTACGAGCGCCCGATACGTCGTCGACGGCCCCCGCTCAGGTCTGAGAGGAAGGCGGACGAAGGTTCGCTTGAGGTCGTTCCGCACGAAGACGGAACCGCCGGCGGACTTGACTCCGGCGTCGTAGACGAGCGAGATGCGGTCGCCGGGGGCAACCAGGTTGCCGATCCCCCGGGGCTCTTGATGCACCGAGAACCGGCCGGCCGAGGGGGCACTTGCCGCCGGCGAAAGCAGCACGCCGGCGACTGCGAGAGAGAACGCGAGTGGGAGGAACATCTTCATCGGGGGGCCTCCTTGCATTGGATGTTCTCCACAGTGCTCTGCGCACGAAACGCCCCGGTCACCGGTCCGTAACGGTTCTGTCACTGAAACGCGAAACCGCCCCGAAAGGCGGTCTCACGCGGGGAATCATGCCGGCGTCTCAGACGCAAACGAGTCGGCGTGCCTCCGGGCCGGCATAGGCGAACGGGTGGTAGAAGGCGTCGAGGGCTCGCCGGCGTTCGACCTCGATCTCGAAGCGATCGTCTGTGCAATCGTCGACCACGGAGATCGTCACCGCGTCCTCGTGCGGGTGCCAGAGCAGCGCGACGGCGAGTCCGTCGCTTTCCCGGAAGGCCAGCTCCCGAGTGTTCCTTTGAGTTGTGGTGGCGCTCATCACGGCTCCTTTGCTCAACTCTTGACCGGTCCATCCTTCTCGCCCGGCGCAACGGTCAGGTGACGAGCCCGTAACGGTTCCGAAACGATCGAAGCGCTAGAGCCGAAGCGTGAAGCGGGCGCCCCTGCCGGGCTCGCTCCAGACCTCGATCCGGCCGCCGAGCAGGCGCGCGTTCTCCTGCGAGATCGCCAGGCCGAGGCCCGTTCCCCTCCCGCTGCGGGCGGCGTCGGCCTTGTAGAAGCGCTCGAAGAGGTGCGGCAGGTGCTCGGGCGGGATTCCCGGCCCCTCGTCGGCGACCTCGAGGAACGGGCCGTCGGCGTCCTCGCCGATGCGGACCGCGACGCCACGGCCCCCATGGACGATCGCGTTGCCGACGAGGTTGGCGACGATCCGCTCGAGCCGCCGCGGGTCGCTCTCGACCACTGCCTGCCCGCCGTTCAGCTGCACCTGCTCCTCCCAGCCGCGCGCGCGGATCGTCGCCGCGGCGAGCGCGCCGAGATCGACCGGCTCGATCTGGAGGCTCTCCTGCTCGGCGTCGAAGCGGGAGATCTCGAGCAGGTCCTCGACGAGGCGCCGCAGCCGGCCGACGTCGGCGATCAGCAGCTCCGCGGGGCGGCGCGGCTCGGCCGGCATTTCGTTGAGATGCCCGGCGAGGAGCGAGGCCTCGCCGACGAGCGCCGTCAGGGGCGTCCGCAGCTCGTGCGCGACGTCGGCCGTGAAGCGCCGCTCGCGCGCCTGCGCGGCCGAGAGCGCGGAGATCTTCGCCTCGAGCGCGCCCGCCATCTCGTTGAAGGACTCAGCCCAGACGCCGAACTCGTCCCGGCCTTCGACGGGCAGCCGCGTTTCCAGGAGGCCCTCGGCGAGAGAGCGCGCCGCCTCGCTCGCACGCGCGACCGGGCGCAGCGTGCTGCGCGCCAGCACCGCCCCGGCAAGGGCCGCAAGCAGGATCAGGAGCCCGAGCCCAACGAGGAGGATCGTTCGCAGCTGGCTGAGCTCATGCCGCAGCTTCTGCTCCGAGAAGAAGAAGTAGAGCTGGGTGTCGGTGCCGGAGGGACCTCCGACGACGAGGTAGTGCGTCCCGGCGACCGTCTCGCGCTGGTACCCGAGGTCGCCCTTGCCGACGATTCGGCGCAGTTGCGAGGGAACCTGGGGCAGACCCACGGAGAAGCTCGACTGGAAGGCCCGGCCGCGGTGGACGCCGACGGTCTCGAAGGTGCCCCCGCGCCGATAGGCGGTGAGGAGCCTGTCCGGGCCCCCGCCTCCGGGCTGGAGATAACCCGGCGCCAAGTCGAGGTTGCGGCGGGCCTGCCGGGTCGACGAGTCGAGCGAGTCGTGGAGCAGGTTGTGCCGGACGACGAGATAGGACCCGGCTGCGAGCGCGGCCGCGGAGGCGCCGACCGCGAGCACGAAGACGATCGTCAGCCGACGGCGCAGGCCTCCCGGCGAGAGGACGCGGGCCACTCAGTGCTCCTTCCAGCAATGCATGCCGGCCCCTGGCCCGCGATCACGCGGCGCCAGAGCCCACCCTCGCCCTTGCCAAGGCTTCATCCAGCCTTGGCCGCGGGCGAGTGCGGCCTCTGGCTTGGTGCTCGCGACCCAGGAGCTCGGCGGCATCACCGGAAGGAGCACTAGCTGGGGTCGAAGCGGTAGCCGACGCCGCGCACGGTCTTGATCAGTTTCGGCTCCTTGGGGTCGGCCTCGATCTTGGCCCGGAGCCGCTGGACGGCAACGTCGACGAGCCGCGAGTCGCCCAGGTAGTCGTAGTTCCAGACGAGCTCGAGCAGCAGCTCGCGCGTGAACACCTGCTTCGGCCGGCGCGCGAGCTCGAGCAGGAGGCGGAACTCGGTCGCCGTCAGCTCGATCTCCTCGCCGCCGCGCCGCACACTGAACGCGCCGGGATCGATCTCGAGGTCGTCGACCGAGATCGTCGTGTCTGCCGGCCCAGCCGCCGAGCGGCGCAGGACGGCCTTGATCCTCGCCACGAGCTCGGGCAGCTCGAACGGCTTCGTCACGTAGTCGTCGGCGCCGAGCTCGAGCCCGACGACGACGTCGGTCAGCTGGTCACGCGCGGAGAGCATGACGATCGGCGTCTGGCTGTCCTTCCTGATCTCTCGGGCGACCTCGAAGCCGTCGAGGGACGGCAGCATGATGTCGAGGAGGACGAGGTCGAACTGCCCCTGCCGGAAGCGAATCAGCGCATCGCGGCCGTCGCCGCTGCCGGTGACCCGGAAACCGGCCTGCTCGAGGCCGAGCGTCGCAACCTCACGGATTGAGGGATCGTCTTCCACGACCAGCAGGTGCTCTTCCACGAAGCAAGCTTAGGACGGGGCTCGGCCCAAGGGAATCTTGGCGGCCCGTTCCCGGTTGGTGGTAGAAGGGACTAAGGAAGGAGCCACCAATGCGTCTGGAAGGCATTCACCACGTCACGGCGATCACGGCCGACGCGCCGGGCAACGTCGACTTCTACGCGCGACTGCTCGGACTGCGCCTGGTCAAGAAGACGGTCAACCAGGACGACCCGACCGTCTACCACCTCTTCTATGCCGACGAGAACGGCTCGCCCGGTTCCGACATCACGTTCTTCGAGTATCCGGGAGCGCGGCGCGGGCGCGCGGGCGCCGGGATGGTGCACCGCGTCGTCTGGCGGGTCGGTTCGGCCAACGCGCTCGATTTCTGGGAGGAGCGGCTTCGCGCCGAGAGCGTCGGCGTCTCGCGCAGCGACGGGCGGCTCGTGTTCGCCGATCCGGAAGGCCTCGCGCTCGAGCTCCGCGTCGTCGAGACCGGGGACGAGCCTCTCGTCGCGGAGAGCCCGGAGATACCGACCGAGCACCGGCTCCAGGGCTTCGACGGCGTGCGCGCCTTCACGCACGAGCCCGACGCGAGCAGGCGCTTGCTCGAGGGCACGCTCGGCTTCACGCCTACGGGCGAGACCGAGTTCGAGTCCCGTGGCGAGCGCCGCGGCTCCTTCTTCGGCTACGACAGGACGGACGAGCCGGGGGTCGGGGGCGCCGGCACGGTGCACCATGTGGCCTGGGCCTCGACGCCGGAGGAGCACGAGGCCTGGCGCGAGCGGGTGATCGAGGGCGGCGGCTCGCCGACCCCGGTCATCGACCGCTTCTACTTCAAGTCGATCTACTTCCGGGAGCCGAGCGGCGTGCTGTTCGAGATCGCCACGATCGGGCCGGGGTTCACGACCGACGAACCGCTCGAGCATCTCGGCGAGCGCCTCTCGCTGCCGCCGAACTTCGAGCATCTGCGCGCACAGGTCGAGCCGATCCTGACGCCGATCCCCAATCCGCGCGAGAGCTGGGCTGCACGCTGAGCGAGCTCGCCCGGAAAATGCGGCTGGCGGTGGGCCGGCCGGAGGGCGCGCTCGTCCTCTTCCACGGCCGCGGCACCGACGAGCACGATCTCTATCCGCTGCTGGACGCGCTCGACCCGGAGCGGCGGCTGCTAGGGGTCACACCGCGCGGGCCGCTCGTGCTTCCGCCCGGCGGGGCGCACTGGTACGTGCTCGGCGAGCTCGGGTATCCGCCGCCGGACACGTTCCTGCCCTCGTACCGGCAGGCCGCGGCCTTCCTGGACGAGCTCGCGGCCGAGACCGGGATTGGCCCGGAGCGCACCGTCGTCGGCGGGTTCTCGCAGGGCGCGGTCATGAGCTATGCGCTCAGCCTCGGCGCCGACCGTCCGCGACCGGCCGGGATCCTGGCCCTGAGCGGCTTCGTCCCGACCGTCGAGGGGCTCGAGCTCGACCTCGAGCGCCCATTCCCCCCGATCGCGATCGGCCATGGCACCTACGACCCCGTGATCGGCGTCGAGTGGGGCCGCCGGGCGAAGGAGCTGCTGGAAGGCGCGGGCGCGGAAGTTCTCTACCGCGAGTCGCCGATGCCGCACGCCGTCGACCCGGCGTTCCTGCAGATCCTCCAGCCGTGGGTGCGCGAGGCGATCCCGTCGCTCGCTAGTAAGCGCTGAAGAAGCGCACCTTCGTGTGTGCGCTGCGGGGGCCCTTGCGCGGTGCGGACGGCTGCCGGTTGCTCGGGAGGTTGACCGTCGGAACGACCGGAACGACCGGTGTCAGGTCTTGCATGGAACGACCGGTGTGTCAGGAACGGCCGGTGTCAGGTCTTGCATTGCAACATCGAGGCGAGATCGTGCCATGCGGGTGACGATTCTCACCTGAGCACGATCGGCGGCGGCCGACGCGGCCTATCGTCGGTCGGTGGCCCGTCCGTTGCGACTTGCGCTTGCCGGCGGTCTCTACCACGTCATCGCCCGCGGAAACGACCGGCAGGACGTCTTCGTGGGCCCCTCCGACCGCGAGCTCTTCCTCGAGGTGCTTGCGCACAGCGTCGAGCGCTACGGATTGCTCTGCCACAGCTACTGCCTGCTCGGAAACCACTACCACCTGCTGTTCGAAACCCCGCGCGCCAATCTCTCGCTCGCCATGCGGCAGCTGAACGGGCTCTACGCGCGGCGCTTCAACCTCCGCCACGGGCGCTGCGGGCACCTCTTCCAGGCCCGCTTTCGCTCGATTCTCGTTCAGAAGGACTCGCACCTGCTCGCGGCGGCTCGCTATATCGCCTTGAATCCCGTCCGCGCGGGGATCTGCAGCCATCCCGAGCGCTGGCCCTGGAGTAGCTACCTGGTGCTCGCCGGACGGGCGCCGCCCGAGGCCTTCCTCTGCACGGATGCTCTCCTTGGGCACTTCGCCGAGAGCCGGGCGGCTGCGCAGGCGGCCTACCGCCGCTTCGTCGAGGAGGGGCTCGCCGAGGCGCGCGAGGAGGAGGTGCGCGGTGAGCGGCTCGGGGAGGAGGCGTTCCTCCGCGAGCGCTTCGGCCTCGACCCTCCGCTGGCGGAGATCCCGCGCGTGCAGCTCGAACCGCTGCGGCGGCCGCTCGCCGAGATCTTCGCCGCAAGCGGCAAGCCCGTCGCTGCCGCCTACCGCGAGCACGGGTACACGCTGCGCGAGATCGGCGCCTACCTCGGCTGCCACTACTCGACCGTCAGCCGCAGGCTGCGACGCGAGGAGGAGGCGTTGTTGCAGTGCAAGACCTGACACCGGTCCCCCCGGTCCCCGCTCCCGAGAGATAGCGCAGGGGCTCAGCCGAGCTTCGCCAGCGCCTTCTTCGCCTCACGTCGGACCAGCGGCTGCGGACTCGCCAGATGCCGCTCGAGCGCCGAACGGGCCTCGTCCGCCCTGAGCTTGCCCAACGCCATCGCGGCGTGCGCAGCCACATCCTCGTCGTCGAGCAACTCGATCAGCAACGGCACCGCCCGCCGGTCCTTCGAGCGAGCGAGCCCCAGCACCACCATCTGACGCGCCTTCCCGAAGGCCGAATCGCGCACGATCGCCGCGACCTCGTCGAACACCGAATCGTCGGCCACGACCTCCAACGCGTTGCCGATCACCCAACGCGGCCCCAGCCCGGACGGATCAGCCACGCGACGAAACTGCTCAAGCAGCACCGGCGCCGCGGCCGGCCGGGCCGCCGGGACCGTCAGCGCCCGCACGAGCCCCTCGCGGACCTTCTCGCGATCCGCCCCAGGCACACGCTCGTCAAGGTGCTCGAGCCAATCGACAAGCACCGGGGTCGCCGACCGGTACTGGACCTCGCCGTTCACGAGCTCCCACAGATCAGCGACCGGCACACCCGCACGCCCGAGATCGTCGATCAGCGCCGGTGGCGTGCTCATCGCGCCGGCAGACGCCGAATCACGTTGATGACCCCGGAGTTCTCGAGACCCTGGAGCTCCTGCGTGAGCACCGTGTTCTGCCTCACGACCAGATCGAACGCCCGCCCGCTGCCGGAGGCGTACGCCTCGAAATCCTGGAGCTGATTCGTGTAGCCG
>WNFU01009624.1_pt1 | contig 10864 bp, 8 predicted proteins | sample 5400121 | NCBI WGS metagenome assembly WNFU01 (sample SAMN13153360, study PRJNA577476) | soil metagenome | isolation source: 100 cm soil or saprolite under grassland replicate 1 | place: USA:California | collected 2016-06-15
AAGTCGGTTGACGCGCGTCGATCGCTCCCCACGCCAGCACGTGTTGCAGGCGCCCACGCGCACGATAGGTGAGGAGCGCCTCGCCCTTGGCGTTGACAGCGAGCTTGACGCCGATCGCATTCCGGTCGATCAGCTGCGACGCCGGCGCCGGCGCGACCGCTCCCAGGGCGGTGCAGACGAGGGCCATCACGATCCCCGCCTGCACGATCGCACGCCGAAGCCCACCGGCGCGATGGACACTGCTCGCAGCCGTGCCAACCGTTGACCCCTGACACATCATTTGTGTCTTTGCTTTCGAGAACGAGGTCTCTGGTAACGACGGCGAAAGAGATGAGAAAGTGGGCTTCGCAACCTCTACGTCGACTCGCCCGCGTCTCGGCATGTGCAAGGAACGCTCGGCTCCAGCCCGTGCGTCACGGTGACCGAGAAATGGCGCCGCTTAGCGCGTTGTCAGCGCGAACAGACGGACGTTGAACTCCGGGTGGAGTATCCGCCAGACGCGAAGGTAGCCCTCGAGCTCGATAGTCGAATGGTGTGCGGTTTGCGCGTGCGTCGGCGGCGAGGCCTCAACGACGTGCGCGCCTACAGGTCTCGCGATGCAGTCGCATCGCTGCAGGTAGTCCACCAATGCAGCCGCTGCTGCTCGGGAATCGACCTGGATTCGCATCGCCGCAGCTCTGCCTCCACTCACACGTCCCGCCGGTTCGCGGTTTCTTCATTGTCGAGGGTTCGCTCACGGGCGCACGCCCCCTATTCGGCTAGCCCTTATGCGCCGACGGTCGTATGAGGTGGTCTTTGGGCTATGCCGCAGACGAGTGAGAATCATCGAGGAGGCTGGACAGCTCTTCGTGCAGGAGTCGGCGCAGACCTTTGCGGAGATCGTCCTCGTTCCGGAGTGCCTCTGGTTCTCCCGACAGGAACCATGCAGCCGAGCGACCGAGCGCTTCGGCGAGAGCGGTGAGGCGCCTGTAGGGGACGACGGCGCCGGACTCGTATCCCTGGACGGATCGTCGTGTAACGAGCAGCCGGTCAGCGAGCTCTTGCTGCGTGAGGCCGGCCTCTTTTCGGGCCTGGGCGATCCGGTGGCCGATTTCAGCACTCGTTCGCGATTCGTCGGGCTTTCGCCGCGTTCCCTCGTCGGGATGTGCTTTCAGGGCGGCGATGACGACCCCGACCCGGTTACCGCGTGTATCTAGTAGAGGTGCGGCTCGCAGATGGACGACGAGCTCGTGCCCGTCGCGGTCGCGAAGCTCGGACGCGCCTCCCCCTGCTCGACCCGCGAATGCCTCGCCGACGATCTCGGCGATCCCTTCAGCGGATTTCGACGTGGCTAGCTCGATCATGCGGCGCCCCAGCACCTGCGGCCGTGTCCACCCGAGCAGCTGCTCGGCGGCCGCGTTCCAGGAGGCAATCGTGCCGTGGCGATCGGTGACGATGACCGCGACCGGTGCCTGATCGATCAAGCCGAGCGCCTGCGCTCGATCATGGAGTGCTGCGGTGTCGCCTCGACTTGTCATTTGCCTGCACCCGTAGTTTCGTCGCGCCCCATGAAGCGCTCCTCCGAATTCCGAGGGAACGAGACGAAGACGAAAGAAGTCTTCGCCTCGCTTGCACAGAGATCGGTGACGGGCCTGGTGCGGGCAACCCCCATTCGGGTGATACCGCCCTCCGGTTCGGGGCGATGCGCAAAGAGCGCGCAACGATCTTTCGGGTGTAATTCGCCCTCGTTACTACGCGAAAGGCCTCGGCGAGAACCTGGTTGCGATGTGCATCCTCGATCGTCGATGGCCGTTGCCTGCGCTGAGACTGAAGGCCTTCTGGTTGATCGCGCTGGCCGCGATGCTGGCGGCGATCATCGTCAGCGGTACGGCGCCGAGCTATGCGACAGCCACGACTGCGCCTGTGCCCATGCCCGATTTCGCGCGGATTGTCGTCAAGCAGGTCAACGTCATCCGGCGGGCAAACGGCCTCCCGTGGCTGACGATCTCGGCGCGCCTAACTCGCGCCGCCGACGCACACGCTCGCATCCTCGCTGCAACAGGAACGTTCACGCACGACTGGAGCGACGGTCGGCCGTTTGCCGTCTGGATCCGCAGCTTCTATCCCGCCCAAGGGTTCCGCTTCTGGGCGGCAGCTGAAAATCTCCTCTGGGCTACACCCTCGTTCGTTCCCCGCGACGGTGTCCGCGAGTGGCTTGCGAGCCCGCCGCACCGCCGGAATCTGCTTGCACCGCAATGGCGCTCCATCGGGATCGCCGTGATCAAGGCCGAAGGAACAGGTGGCGTGTTCGGCGGCGGCCCGGTTGAGATCGCCGCAGCCGAATTCGGCGTCCGCAGCCGGTGAAGCCCCGGTACCGCTTGCCTGCGGCGCGTTCCTGGCCTGTGCGTGGGCGCTTCCGCCGGCGTCCGCACGCGTCGATTTGCGCGGGTCGCGAACCTCGAGCTCGCACCCCGTCGACCCACGCCGCGCCTCCTTCACACGAAAGTGCGAGGCGTGGAGGGTGCCCAAGCTCGGTCGGCTGGATCCGCCGATTTGCAGCGAAGTGCATTTATGCTCCCCAACGGGTGCAAAATTCGGCGCACGCTGCCTAGCTTGAAAACGAAAGCACGAAAGCCCGCGTTTTTGCGGGCCTTTTCTAGTAGCGGGGGCACGATATGGACCCATTAGCGACCGCTCGATTGCCGTTGAATCGCTAGTGGAGTGGCCTCTATTCAAAAGGTTCGCGACCGCAGCCGCGCGCGACTGGGCCGGGACAAACCGAGTCGACGGATGACGTCGATTTGACAGTGCTTGTGCCTGTTGCAATCCTCCGCTGAAGGCACTGCGAGTGGCTCTGGGGGTGATTCGGGTAGGCCGAAGCGACCAGACGCTGCTGCGGCATGGGCACTCTCTTCGCAGAGCAGCTTGCGGTGCTCGGCAACCGTGATTCGCGTCTTCGTTGTCGCAGCTATCCGCCTATACCGGGAGGGTCTAGCCTTAATCCTCGATCAACAATCCGGCATCGAGGTTGTCGGCAGGGCGCGTGACGCGGCCGAGGCGGTTGTTATGCTGAGCAGGCTCGAGCAGAGGGCGCAAGTCGTTCTCGTCGACGTGGCGGAGCCAGATGGGATCTCCGGCGTTAGACGCATTTTCCTGGCACTGCCTGGTGTCCGGATAGTCGCGATCACCGTTTCCGAGGCTGAGGACGAAGTCATCGCCTGCGCCGAAGCTGGCGTCGCGGCCTACGTAACGCGGGAAGGCTCGCCAGAGGATCTGATTGCGACAATCGTTCGCGCTTCCCGGGGAGAAGCGCTTTCCTCACCCGCCATGACGGCTGCCCTCCTGCGCCGGATCTCTGTCCTAGCGGGCAGGGCTCAAGGCTTCAACGGAGGCCCTGTGCTGACGCCTCGTGAGCTCCAGATTGCCGAGCTTATCGAGCAGGGGCTCGCGAACAAGGAAATCGCCGCCCGGCTTCGAGTCGAGCTTCCTACCGTCAAGAACCACGTCCATCGGATCCTCGAAAAGCTGGGCGTCCATCGGCGAGCCGAGGCGGCAGCGTGGATGCGAGCGGGCGGCACCGCCTTGGTCGTGAGCGATCCCAGGCACTCGGCGAACTAATGACTTCGTCCTGCGGAGACTAATCCCGTTCCCGAACGCGCATCGAGGGGACTAGTCCCACGAAGCAATCCAAATGGGATCGGTCGATCCCTTCCGACTACGCGATACGCCTCAGAGAATGGACGGATCTCGGCATGGTCGATGTGATCTATGTGATCTCAGCGTGAGCGATCGGCGTATTCGCATCGTCCTCTTCGACGTGCGGGGGCTCCTGCTGGGGATCGTCAAGCGGGCCACGACACAGTCGGACGTGGAAATCGTTTTGGAGAGCAGCAGCATGAGCGAACTTCCCACGCTGGCAGCAGCGGAACCAGACGTCGTCATCCTCGGCGAGGATGAGCCTTCGCTCGCAGCGCGGCTACTCGAGGAACTGCCCACCGTCAAGGTGCTGGGGGTTGCACTGGATGGACGCGAGGCCGTGCTCTACGAGTTGCGTCCCCAGCGCGTGGAGCTGGGCGAGATCTCGCCCGAGAAGCTCGCCAGCGTGATTCGCGACGCCGCGAAGGCTGCTATGGCAGGTCCCGCATGCTGATCGAGGGGAGGCTCGTTGACGGCGCCGGCCCAGACTACGTCGGCTATCAGGTTGTCTTGGCTTTTACCCAGCGAGTTGTGGTGCCGACTCAGGAGAGTCCACGGCGCAGCGGTGAATCCGGCCCCCGAGAGCGGAGTGAACCATTGTGGGTGCCGGCCGAGGCTCACGGACTGATCGACCGCGACGGTTCGTTCACGATCGAGCTTCCTGATAAGCAGGATCTTCGCGACCCTCTGACTCTCCGAGTCCTTGCCCCCAACGGCATTGTGAGCTTCAGCGGTGAGCGAACAGTCGCAAGCCTCGCTGAAAATGTCGTGATTACCGTCGCCCCGCAGCCTGCCCTCGAGGCGGGCCGCAGCAAGGATCCATTCCTCGGCCGGCGCGCGCGACTGAGCGGTCGTGCAATCGATCCCGCAGGCGAGAAGCTGCTCTCCGATCTGCAGGTTGTCCTGTGGGGTCGACCTGCGGAGGCGCAGACAGAAGGTTTCGAGGCAGTGCTCGTCGCACGCACGGATTCCCACGGCTACTTCTCGGGTGACTATCCGCGTGGCTCGTTCGAGGAAGCCTTCGCGACGGTTGCCGACTCCCAGAAGGTGCCGATCAACCTTGAGGGCGGAACCTTTCCGCAGCGAGTCGTAGTGGCCGTCGACTTGCATGAGCGCCGTGAGCAGCCGCATGACGATTGCAGTTGCCACTCACCCGTGCCTCGCGCGCCGGACGCAGGGGATCTCACGGCGTCACCTGGCGCCTACTCGGACGATTTCGTCTGCGGCACTTGCGTGTGCTTTACAACGCCGAATCGCACGCTAGAGGAATTCGATTTCTACACCGTCGTCCGCACGACTGAGCCGCAGATAAAGGGGCTCACGATGCGTGAGACGCCACGTCTCGCTCCGGATGTGCTTGCCGGCATCCTCGGTATTCCGCAAAAAGCTCTCGTTCCTCATGTCAACGGAGGCGAGGGCCACGAGCTGAAGCTGTCTCCGAACCCTGGCGTCATCGAGTCGCTTGCCGCGTTGCCGTCGAAAACCTTGAGGGCAGTGAATCCGGCACTCTTGAAGCAGCTGACCGGTGACCCCGACGGTCTTACGTCTGAGGCGATCGCGACGGCGACGAAGGCGACCGTCTTCGACGATCTCGTCGGCTTGATGGATGCCTTGAAGAAGACCGTCCCCGGTCGCGCAACCTTAACGGCGCAGAACCCGGTCGATTGGGACGACACACCGACCTTCTACCAAGCGACGACGATCGCGCACGGTCACCTTCTCCATCTGAAGCAGGTGTGGAAGGCAGACGGCTATTCGCTCGGAGACCTGCTCTACAGCCTTCCGCTCGCTCCTTGCCAGAAGAAGCAGATCGCCGTCATCGACTGGGACCGGCGAGAGCAAGCGGCGCGGACCGAGCTACTCGAGGAAGAGGAACAACTCGAGGCCCTGCTGAGCCACGACCGGGACATCTCGGAGATCGTGAAATCGACGCTGAAAGAGAAGATGCGCGGCGGCTCCGAATCGTCCGAGGCGGGAATAGCCGGAGGTTTCGGCGGAGCCGCCAGCGGCAGCGGCAGCGCGGGCGGCATCCTCTCACTCGGGATCGGCGCAGATTTCGGGACGTCGGCCGGGGCGGGAGGAGCGAGCTCGAGCGCATGGCAGAACTCGTCACGCCGCCTGGCCGCGAGCTCGCTTCAGGAGCTTCACGACCGAACGATGCAGTCGGCCTCCGCCCTTCGCAGCCAACGCTCCACGGTGATACAGACAGTAGGTCAGGGAGAGGCTGTGCGCGCACAGACAGAAGTGGTGGCGAACCACAACCACTGTCACGCGATCACGATGGAGTACTTCGAGGTGCTGCGCCACTTTCAGGTATCGCAGGAACTCGTTGACGTCCAGGAGTGTCTGTTCGTGCCGTTCCTGATGTCACCGTTCGACGACAGTAAAGCGCTCCGCTGGCGCGAGTCTCTCTCCGGCTATCTCCGCAACCGCCGGCTCTGGGGTGGTTTCGCTGCGATCGAGAGGATTCGGAACCATTACGAAGGAAGTGACCTGCCGCTTGGCCGCTACGCGGAGGAGACGCTCGAATTTGTCGACGGTGAGCTACGCGTGTCCTTCAGTCTCGTTCGGCCGAACGACAGCGAGGACGATGAATACGACGCACCGGCATGGTCCCTGTTCGAACCCTTCCTCAGCGATCTCAACGGGTCGAGTTCGGTGTTCAACCTCTTTTTCGACGGGCGCACGCCCGCGGAACGCGATCGCATCTTCCAGTCGGAGGTCGCACCGTCCATTGCGGAAGCCTTCCTCCAGGACCTATCGTTTTGGGTGGTCGGGACCGACGGCGAATTCGAGGTCAAGCTCGACCCCACGCTCGTCACGAGCTACGCGACGAACGAACCGCTGTATGTGAGCCTCCGGCCGGCCGGTGCGGTGCCGGCCGTCGCCCGGGAGTGGGTGACTCGCTTCGAGATCCGGCCCGGCGACGCGCCGTTGCCCCCGAATTCGAAGGCAATCGTCCGCACCGGCTCGGTCCGCTATCGCACCAAGCACCTGACGCACTTTCTCTTCCAGGACTCCCGGATCGACAACGACCTGCGGCCCGGCGACCCCGCCCAGATCCCGACCTTCCTCGATCGCAGGGAGCTCCGCAACCCTCGCGAGGAGGATAAGGAGCTACGGAAGCAGCTCCTGGCGCACCTGAACGAGCACATCGAGTGGTACCACAAGGTGATCTGGTGGTCGATCGACAAGGAGCGACGCTACATGCTCCTCGATGGCTTCGTCGCGCCGAGCGCCGGAGGGCGGAGCGTCGCGTCGGTTGTTGAGAACAAGCTCATCGGGATCGTCGGCAACTGCCTCGTCATGCCGGTCGCCCGGGGCTTCCATCTCGATCCGACCTACGACGTCGACGGCGATGAGCCGTTCGACCTCCTCGAGCACTACGCGCCCGAGACGCCGATTGCCCCGTCGCGGATCAGTGTCCCGACCCGTGGCGTGTTCGGCGAGGCCGTGATGGGCTCATGCAACAGCTGTGAGGAGAAAGACGACATGCGATTCTGGCGCTTCGAGGAGTCGCCGTGCGGCGACGAGCCGACGCCGATTCAGCCGGTCAGCACCGAGTCACGGCGCGCCGAGCCTGGCGATCTCAAGCCGTCACCCTTCCCGGCGCCGATGATCAATCTGCAGAACGCGCCGCCCGTCCCAGACCCGACCGGTCTCGGTGCTGCGCTCCAGCTGCTTGGCACGCCCAACATCTTCCGTGACATCACGGGACTCGAGCTCACGCAGAAGAACGCGATGGCCGCGATGCAGGCGGCAATGGAGGCTGCACAGCACTTTGCCGACAACGCGACCAAGCTCGCCTCACAGAAGGGAATGGCGCAGAACGCCGACAAGGCGATGCAGACCATGGACAAGATGAAGAGGGAGAACAAGATCAGCGACGCGGATGTCTCTCGGCACTCAAACGCGATCATGGATCAGTTCCACGGAGGGACGGATCACACAGCCGAGCAGTCGCACGATCCGCAACAGGTCATGCAGGCGCTCCAGTCGCCGCTGACGAGCGGCGGCCAGCCGATCGAACAGTCTGAAGCGGCATATGCGGCGGGCTGGGGACCGCAAACGGTCGAGGCGAAGCTCTCGTACGGCGGAAGCGGAACGGCAACACCAGCCGTCACATGCGTCACTCGTCAACCCGCTAGCCCCGACACACTCGTGGTCGACGGCTACGAGTATCCGGGGCCCGTCGCCGATTTCCTCAATTGGAGGGCCGGCAACAACGTCTTCCATGGTTTGAAGCAGGCCCCACCGGGCGAGCAACAGTGTCGCCCGCTGGATCAGATCACCGCCATCGTTCTCCATGAGACGGTCAGCTGGAACGACAATCCCGCCGGAGATCGGTGGTATCGGCCCGAGAGCCCGAATCTCGCCACACAGTTCTTCGTCCAAACCGACGGCTCGATCGCCCAGCACTACGACGTCGTGCAATACGTGCAGCATGCTGGACCGCGCAACAGGCACTCGATCGGCATCGAGTTCGTCAACGAGGTCTGGGTGCCGGCTAACCGCGTAGCCGGCGGCTCATTCACGCCGCCCCTTCCTGCACGAGACCGTACGCCGCGCCAAGTCATTCAAACTGATCCCGATTGGGGAGCCTTCTCGTATTACGTCGTGCCCCCTCCAAACCAGCTCGAGGCGCTCAAAGCTCTGCTGGACTACTTGCTCGACGCGATCCCATCCGTTCCAACTGTCTGGGCCGGGCTCGTTGGTTACCCCTACGCAGACGACAACCTCTTCCTGATTTCGAGCTTGCCGGAGCTCTTCGGCTGCGACGAACCGTTCTGCAACCGCGCCGGCGTCTATTGCCATTACAACCTCGGCGCAGGACACACCGACGGCAGTTTCCTCGCGCTCTATACGTGGTTGCGGCATCGGGGATTGGATGCAGGCGATGCCCCTGGAAGCGCGTACGCGACGGCGATCGATCTCGTTCGAAACGCCGCATCCGTTCCGCCGCCGCCGCAGCAGCCGCGCCACCGATACGTCGACGTCGGTCCGTATCTGTAAGCCTGAGACGATCCGTCCCAGTCAGCGTCCGCCGGGCCGACGCAGCTTGCCGGTTGGTGGTCGTCGAGACCCGACACGCGCGGCGCAGAAACGGTCCGGCGAGACACATGGCCATCGAGACAATCGTCTCCGGCGGAGAAGGCAAGGCTTGCGATTGATCGCTGGCCGCTCGCTGGGCCGGTCGCGAGGGTCTGCAGCTTCTTGAGCGCGCGCCCTCAATCAAACTCGCCGGGACTCGAAGGCCTCCTCGATCCACGGGTCCGCATGCAGGGCACGATATGGACCCATTAGCGACCGAGCGGTCGCCGTTGAATCGGTAGTAGATGCGGCTACGGTCGGGTCGCGTCGGGGTGTTGTGCCTTGATGTCGGTGAGCGCAAGATTTGCTGCGGTCCGTGGCAGGTACTCGAACGTCAAGTAACGCTCGATAACGTGGAAGCGCACGACCGGGCGGCCGGGGAGCGCGATGTATCCGTGCGGGCTCTCTGTTTGGACCGGATAGAAGGTCTCAGGGTCGACGTACGCATAGCTCGGCTCACGCGAGCAATAGGAACAGTCAGACGGTGGATCGATGCGGATACGTTCGACGGTCCTCCCGTCGAGCGGCGTCTTGCCTTCGTCATGCGCGGTTCCGGCGCTGATGGCGTCGCGAAGCCACGTCACGGGGTCCGGCAGATCAGTGAACTGCACCGGCGCAGCGCGCAGCGTGTTCGGTGACGTAAAGGTGAGCGTTTCGCCCGAGTCGAGAGTCCCGCCCAACTCAGATGGCGTTCCGCTCCAGCAAGCAAGCGTGTCCCGATCGTACTTTCCCGGGTCCAGCGGGAGGTCGTCCAAGAGGGCGCGGTATCTGTGCGGCGGCGTTGCGTCGATCCAGATCTCGTTTGGCCCTCGTGTGACGGTGCACTGAGGATCCAGTGAGGTCACCGTCACTTCCCACCTCTCGTGAAGGACCGTGTCGGCGCTTGGCGTGAGTGCCGCCTCTGCTCGCGCGAGGAAGCTCGGCGAGTTGCTCCACGGCGCGGTGAAGACAAGTGCCAGGACAGCCGCGATCGACAGCGGCGCAGCAGCCAGAAGGAGGCGCTTTTGCGCGAGATGCCGCCGCAACGGCCTGCGATCGGCAGGCACAGCGGCGTGTTCGTACCGGCGCTCCGCGGCAGCAAGAAGCTCGTGCTTCAGATCGGCGATTGGATCGCTCATGAGGCCTCCTTGTTTCGAAGCTGGGCATGCAGGGCAGCCAGGCCGCGACTCACGCGCTTGCGAACGACGCTCTCGGAGCAGCGGAGGTCGGCTGCGATTTCGGCGTAGCCGCGTTCGTCGAGGTGGTGGGCTTCGATCGCCTCACGCTGCTCGGCGACCAGCGTCTCGAGTAGCTCAACCGCTGGCGTGCTCGCCGTCGTCTCGATGATCTCGATCGCCTCGTCGTCTAGCCGGATCGGCTGCATCGCCAGCGCGCGCCGAGCCTCGTCCTGAACGCGATTGCTCCGCAGCGCTTCGCTCAGCTTGTGGCGCGCGATCGCGAACAACCAGGCGCGCGGCGGCTCCGGCCCCGGCTGATAGCGAGACACGGAGGCAAGCGCGGCGGCGAAGGTCTCGGCGGCGAGATCAAAGGCTTCCTCCGGGCCACGTGTCCGCCGACGGAAGAAGGCGAGCACGGAAGCGAAGTGCCGCTCGTAGAAGACGCCGAACGGCTCAGAGGACGTCCGCGCCGCGAGCAAGAGCTCTGCATCGGAACAGTGCTCCCAGCGATTCACGCCTCTTGTATGACGATTCCTGGCCAGTTGTGACGGCACCGCGCCGCGGCAGCCGCCAGGCCCCGGCTGGCTCACGCACCAGTCGCGGGTTCATTGCGTCCCCCACCCTCCGGCAAAGAAAAACCCCCGCAAATGCGGGGGCCCGATAGCGGGGGGAGGATTTGAACCTGCGACTCTCCGGGTTATGAGACCAGCCCTCCGCTCCCGGTCGCTACGGGAGAGTGAGAAGCCCGATACCCGCGGCGACGGCCGCCGCCCCCGCCATCCGCACCCAGCCGACACGCTCGTTCAGGAAAATGCCCGCGAGTGCGGTCGCGATGATGACGCTCGTTTCCCGCACTGCGGCGACCGAGGCGGCCGGGGCGAGCTTGAGTGCGGCGAGCACGAGCGCGTAGGCGCCGAACGTGGCGAGGCCGGCGACGACGG
>WNFU01009628.1_pt1 | contig 10863 bp, 12 predicted proteins | sample 5400121 | NCBI WGS metagenome assembly WNFU01 (sample SAMN13153360, study PRJNA577476) | soil metagenome | isolation source: 100 cm soil or saprolite under grassland replicate 1 | place: USA:California | collected 2016-06-15
GCCAAAAGCGCGATGCGTCATCCCGGTGTAGAGCGGTCAGGAGGCGTTCCGGTCGCTGTGCAGCCGCGTGCGCCAGCTTCGTGGGCCACAGGGGAGCACGTGCGCGTGATGCAGCAGCCGGTCGAGCAGCGCTGCGACGGCCGCGGTGTCGCCAAGGAGCTTCCCCCAGTCCTCAACCGGGCGATTCGAAGTGATCAGGGTTGATGCTTTCTCATACCTGCGCATCACGAGTTCCAGGAGATCCTCGGCCGCGGTCTGTGGGAGCTTGCGCATCCCCAGATCGTCGATGATGAGCAGTGGGACCGTCGTGACGTGGGCCACGTACTCCTTGCGGGTGCCGGCGAGCTGCGCTTCGGCAAGGTCGTCGAGGAGCGCATGAGTCTCGCGGTAGAGGACGCGATGGCCTTGCTGGATGACGGCGAAGCCGATCGCTTGAGCCAAGTGGCTCTTGCCGCTTCCGGGCGGTCCCAAAAACAGGGCGTCGGCGTGGTGCGTGATCCACCGCGCGGTGGCGAGCTCGAAGACGAGGGCGCGATGCATCTTCTTGTTGAACTCGAAGTCGAAGGTATCGAGGCGCTTGCCCGGGTCGCGGAAGCCGGCCTGCTTCACGCGACGCTCGAGCAGGCGATCCTGGCGGCGGACGAGTTCGTCCTGGACGAGGCGCGAGAGGAAGTCGAGCGGGACCAGTTTCTCGGCCTGCGCCTCGAGGAGCCGGGCCTCGAGCCCGCCGGCCATGCCGGAGCAGCGGAGTTGGCGGAGGGCGCGCTGCAGTTCGATGAGGTTCATGGGGTCGCCTCCTGGGTTTTCCGCGCGATGACGTCGCGGTAGTGGGTGAGTTCGCGGATGAGCGGATCGACCTGGCGCAGCGTGAGCGGGGCGGGCGTCTGACGCTCGAGGTAGCGGCGGACGAAGCGATAGTCGGCCACGCCGAGCTCCAGGGCGGCGGCGCACGCCGGCTCGACGACGGCGACGCCGTGCTTCTTGACGAGGGCCAGGACGCCGAGGATCCGGCGGACCCCGACTTCGCCATCACGGCGATGAATGCCTTCGCAGAGCGTGCCGATGTGACGGCTGTGTCGACGGCTCCAGGGCTCCCGCCGGTCGGGCCCGCGTCGGAGAATGGGGGGTTATGTCCTGCTCGCCCGGACGCCGCGAGGACCCCACGCGCCCAGCACCTCGTCACGCCCCGGTCATGCTGACTACGCTCCTCGTTCCAGCGTTGGGCACTCGCCTTCTGGGGGGCCGAGGTGTCCTCGAAGCCATGTGTCCTTTGAGAGGGCCCGCCGCGCTATGTCCCCTCAGCGCCTCCTGGGAGTGCGACGAGCGCCACGGCGTCGGTTCCGAACGGGCTTGCCGAATGCCACGGCCCAGCGCTTGCCTGGATCGTCGAACTTCACCGTCTTCGCATTGAAGCGCTCCGGATCAAACCGACCGCCGAGCCACTGCAACATGCTGTCGTGCTCCTCGTGGGAGGGGTGATGGCTATTCGTAGGACGCCGTCCGGCGGAGCGGCGCCGAGAATGGTCGCGGCGCTCGCTTCGTCGCGGCGGCGATGCGGTCACGGTGGGCGGCAACCGCCGTCGATGATGTGACCAACCCTGCGAGCTCCGTGAGCCACCCGAGGTCCTGTCGGTGTCGCGCGCAGTGGCGCTCGAAGGTCCCCAGCGTCTTCGTGCACACCAGTGTTTGCGGCGAACCTTTGCGCTCGGTCACATGTGTCATATCCAGTCCGTGGCGCTCGATCTGCTCATGCAGATGCTGGCGGCGATCCTGGCGCACGCGAAACCAACGGGTCTGCTCGACCGGATCCAGGGCGAACTTCTCCAGCTCCCGGCAATCCTGGCACCGGCAGACGAGCTTCACCTCTTGGCCCCAGTCTGGTGGTGGCTCGGGCGGTTGCTCGCTGCGGGCGAGCAAGAACTCGGCCGCGTGAGTCCAGAGCCGCTCGAACACCGTGTCAGACGACGCCGACCCTCCGCGCTGTTCGTGCAGCGTGACGAGCGCGGGAACGATCACCCGGCCGGGATGGAAGACGGGCGCATTCCCGACGATGGCGGCGCTGGCGGCCTCGCGCAGCGACGGCGCCTCCAGGACGGCCAGGCTGTTCAGCAATTCCGCCACCATCGCGCCATCGACCGGCCTGGCCTTCTCCGTGCGCCACCACTCGCCGTGCGGGGGCGTGGCTGGCTTTCGGGCCAGGCCCGGCAGCGCGTCGACAATAGCGGCGCCGAGGTCGCGCAACGCCGTGCGCCATTCCGCGGTGGGATTGGTCGGCAGTGCGCGAATCAGGGCGGCGAGCAACTGAACGCAGGCGCAGTGGAATGCGCGCATGTTCTCGCGCGCGAGGCTCCCGAACAGGTGGCCGGCTTTCGTGGCGCCGAGCCGGGCCGCGGCGGCGACCAGCGCCTCGTTCTCGCTACCGTCGTAGTGTGCCGTCACGACTCCGCCGATGAACTGCTCCAGCAAGGGGATGCTGTCCAGCCGACAGAGGAGTTGGATCATCTCCGCGCGGCTCGGGGCGTGGCGGCTGTCTCGATAGGTCGCGCCGGGAGGCGCCGCTTGCCAGGTTGCGATGATCCGCTCCGCGATGGCGGCCACCGCTCGCTGTTCGTCCTCGGCGGCGGACGCCCCGGTGCAACCCTCGATCCGGTCCCTGAGGTAGGGAAGCGCTGCCCCGACGCCCGCCTGGAGCAGCACGTCGGCGAAACGATCCCGCGGCCAGATGAGGAGCGCCGCGCGGTGGTAGGCGCGCTCGAAGCTCGCGCCCTCGTTGCCGGTGGCTTCCGTGAGCCGTTGCTCATCCGGGGTTTCACCGTCCAATGCGCCAGCCGGCAGCACTTCGCCGTCCTTCAGGGGTAGCTCGCCGAAATCCAGCGCCCGACCGGAAGAATCTCGCCACTGATCCACGTACCGCCGAGCGTCGGAGACCTCGATCGCCTCGAAGTCCTCGCTGTCGGCGTCCTCCATCACGTCCTCATCGTGATAGCGCCCGCGTCCTCGTGAGCCCGACCAGTAGTCGTAGCTCGGCTCGGCGGGCCCGTATTCCTCGATATGCACGATACCCAGATGCGCCGCGCAATCCGCCGCCGTGGCCGCCTTGCGCAGGACCCTCGCCAGCGCCAGGTCGGCGTTCTTCAACGTCGCGAACGACAGTTCCGCCGGGCTGTAGTGATGTTCGAACAACCAGGCGAGCTTGGCCGGCGCCCTGTCCCCGGAAAACGCTGTCTTCAGAAGCGCCGCGGCCGCCGTCACCTCCTGGTGGTAGAGCGGCGCGGTCAGCGGCCGGTCGCGCGCGCCAGAGCGGCGCTGGATCAAGTTGTAGATGAGACAGACCCGGTTGCCCTGGGTCACCGGCTTCACCTCGTGTTCGCAGTCCGCATAGAACGCCGCGAAGGTCACCTCGGATACCTCTCGGCTGCTCAGATCCAGGGCGACCTCGCGTCCGGCGTGGCGGATGATGAGCTGCCCGCCGCGGTGGGGACAGGGCAAGACGATCACCAACGTGGCGAACATCCCCGGAGCCTTCTCGGTGTCGCGATGCGCCTGGAAGAAACTGCCCGGATCGTAGACGAGCAACTTGTACAGGTCAGCCGTGACCGGCACATGGGCGCAGCCCAGCCCTCTGGCCACGACGTCGAGGATCTGCCGGAAAGATTTGTCCCAGGACTTTCCGCCCACGCGGACCTTGTCGGCGGGCACCTGCCACACCTTGCGTACCGACGTGTCGACGATCGTTTCCGTGCCGCGGCCGTACGGCGCACGCTCCGCCTGCCGGATGAGTTGCCGGATCTGCGTCCCCGGGACGGGAAAGGACAGCACACCGGCGCCGTCCACTTCGACGCGCGGCATCGGGAGTTCGAGGGAACCGTGCGCGAAGAAATCGCCCGGTCGACGGACCCGCGCCAGAATCTTTTCGAGGCGCGCGAGACCCAGATTGTAGGGGACCCGGATGCTCTCGTGAGCCACGTCGGCGAGATTATTCCGTCTCGCGCTCCGCGACAAGCCTTGCGTGCGTTTGGCACATCTCATCAACTGAGCGCGGCCCCGCAGTACCAGCAGCCGCTGGACCCGCGTCCTTCGTGGTTGTGGAGCGGCCGGAGCTGAACCACGCCCGCCGAGCGAAGGAGGCGATTACGCGCTACCGCGGCTCTGACGCGGCCGCAGCACCTGACGTGACCGGATCTGGCGCATGAGCGATCGTTGCCTCGGTGCGCGTCGGACTGGTCACGTGCCCCCAAGGTCGCGCGATGTTTCGTGTGCCTGGTCAGCGCCTCGCCCGCCACAGGAAAGGCTCGCCAAGGAACGGAAAGCAACGTGGAACGGGCACCACCGGCGATGGCAGGGAGTCAACCCTTCGGGGCACGCCTTGGCCTGACGCCGGCGCTCGGCTGGACCAAGTGCGGTCGCCTGACAGGCTCTCGCTTCCACCCCAGCCCGCCGGGGACCGACCGGATCCGAGGCTTGGGCGAGAGTGCTCGAGCCTATGTCCTCGACGAGCGAGTCCCGCAGGTCACGGCTTTGCCTGCCGAGGTCGTCGTTTCCTCCGCGGGACGCTCATCGTGCTGTCCTCACGAGATGTCTCAGCGCCTTCAGGCATCGGGAGAGACTATCCGCGGAGCGGGCGGCCACCGTTGGGCGCCAGCCGTGCCGTTGGTCGGTGGCAAACTCGACCAGCCGGGATGTGTAGGCGGGGCCGCCCGCCCGCTTCGCGGCCGTGGCAGCATGTCAGCTCGGATCTCCTGCCGTCGCGAGCGACGGGCCAGGTCGACCATAGCCCGCTTCGGGTCCCTCAATGACTCCGGGTCCGGTGGAACGTCGCGGGGGGGAACGCGGAGGAAGCTCGCGAGCCGCTCGCTGTCCGCCATGAGCCATGCCTCGATCGCCCGCACTGCCACCCGAAAGCACATGCGGGGAGACGGCAGGGGGAGCCAAGTCCGGACAAACGGTGGGGCGCAGTCGGCATCGCGGTCGAGATCGACGAGCACGAGCGACGGACTGAACCGCGCGGCGTTATTGTAGCCGGGGGCCGAATCTCGAAGGCGGTCCTTCCCGTACGACACGTAGACAGAGGCGGTTTCCGCGCGGACGTGGCGGACGAGGCGGTTGGCCACTGCCTCGTCCACGAGCCCTTCGACAGCGCCGGAGATGAAGACCTCAGGAGGCGGCGTCATCGCCAAAGAGCATCAATTGCTCGGCTGACTTTGGCCGCGTTCGCGGAATGACAGCATCTGCGAGGCTCATGCGGCCACCCTCGAGGAGGGCCTCGATGTCACGGAAGGCGCTCGCGGGCCGCACGGACGTTCCCTCCTCGCTCGGCGTGAGCAGGAGCACTTCGTCCAAACCGATGCCATCGTCTCTGAGCAGGTCCGTCGAATGAGTGCTGACGATGACCTGGCGGCCGGTCCGATGCTGCATGCGGGCCAGCATCTGAGGGATGAAACGCACGACGTCGGGATGGAGAGAGAGCTCGGGCTCTTCCAAGAGAAGGGGGCCCATGCCGTCCAGCACCACCCAAAGCAACCCGAGTAGGCGGAGGGTGCCGTCAGAGAACTGCTCCTCCGTTTGCCAGGCTCCCTGGGGCCGCCAGTGTTCGTACTTGCCTCGCAGGTGGGGTGCGCCCCGAGCGTCACGCCACAGCTCCAGCTCCTTGAGTTGGGGCACGGCGACACGTAGAGCATCCTGGATGCGTCGGAGCCGGCCCTTGAGCGTTTTCTCTACAGTGCGCGCGACCTGCTCGAGGAAATCTCCGCCATAGGGATCGTTTCTGCGACCCGCCGACCGATCTGGTTCCCGGATCAGCTGAGGGACAATGTGTAGGTAGCGGACCGAGGCAAAGAGTTCGGCAACGGCCCGGAACTTACGGTTGACATTGACCTGCTGTAGATACGTCTGAGTGAGGCGCTCCGGGTCGGCCTTGTCGTCAGGATCCGGTCGTAGGAAGAGGTCGGAGCCATTGAAGGCTACACGCTCTCGACGGATGACCGGGCGCTCTCTTTTGTCCTGCGTGAGCCGCAACTCGTAATCCCAAATCCGCGTGTCGTCGCCGTTGCCGAGCGAGACCCGGACTACTACGTCCGAGGGATTGCGGGCAGCGAGGCAACGCAGTCTCGAGACACCACCGCGCCTGCGAACGGCCTCTTCCAGGCGGCCGCCGACCGAGACGATGTCGTGGAGGAACCGGAACACGTCGAGGAAGTTCGACTTCCCGGAGGCATTGGGTCCGACGAGAAAGACCCGGCGCTGCAAGTCGGTCTGGGTCCTGACGAAGTTCCGCCAGTTCTCTAGATGGATGCTGCTGAACCGAAGGGTCTGCGTCAACGGGGATCCCCTGCTCGCGCCCGGAGCTCCTCGGGGTTGTAGTTGACGCCGGTGACGCCGAAATCGGGCTCGCGGCTAGAACGGGCCCGTGAGGGATCGCAGGGTTTGGGCCTGGTCGCCGTCGATTTCGACGAGAGCCAAAATGAAGTCGTCCGGCTTGCTGAGCGCCTTCAAGGGTCGGGTGGCCGGCGCCAGGATCTCGTTCTTGTCACGGTGGCAGTCCTGACCTCGATAAATCGGAGCGTGCCCGTCCCTGGGACCCGCGGCTCAACGTCGTAGCCACACCGCTCTGAGCTGACATCTCGTGGCTCGAACCCAAGCTGGCGTTCAGTCGCGATCGCGGCTTCCATTTCTCTGGGAACGGGTACGCGAGGGCGCCGTCCAACGTTGCGCCTGGCCCACCGTCAGGCCCGTCGCCGAAGACCGTGACTCGCGATCCGAGGCGCTTCACCCTGAGCGCGTGGATCAATCGCTCGAACGACCGCGAGGACGAGCCGGGGAAGTCGTAAGGGTTCATGGCGCTCTCGGCACCCGTTGCGACCTCGACTCCGCTCCTCTTCAACTTTGGCCAGGTCACCGCAAGTGGCCGGACCCAAATAGGATAGGGCGCTCAGGCATTCGCGTCTACAGAATACTGCCGCCGGTAGCGGCGCCGGGACTTTCTGAAGTACGCCGGCTTCAAGCACGGAGCGACGGTCCTACTGTAGTTGGTTCTCGCCTCAACGATCGAGCACGTCGAGCGCCTTTCCATCGGAAAACAGGAACAGGACCGACGGTCCGGGCGACGGCGTGAAGGACCCCACGCACGACTTTGACCGCCCGTTCGTCGCGCCGTTCCTGTATCACGACCACCGGAACGTGTACTACGTCACCACGACGCGGGAATGGGTGACGCTGACGCAGACAACCTGGGTCGGCGCGACCTCTGACGAGCCGGCGATGTACCAGCCGCCGCCGATCGTGTTCGGAGCTCGAGAGCCTGGCCCGCATCGCTGACGGGCGGGACTTCGCCGAGGGGCTCGACGCCTTCTTGTCCAGGCGGTCGCCCCGCTTCCACGAGTGACCGCGCCCGCCGCGTTCTCGGAGCGATCAGCGGACCCGCAGCCCGGTGTCTTCGGAGAACTCCACGAGGAGCGCCTGACCCGGCTGGATGTCTGCCTCCTGCTCGAGCTGCCACGTGCGCGGGGCTGCATGTTCGGGGGCCTGGTCGGCGAACGTGGCGTCGATCAGATGGCGGCCCGGCGAGATGGCGAGCTCCTCATAGCCGAAGGTCGGGCCGTCGTGACGCAGCCCGCCGGGAGAATACGCCTTCTCGAGCAGCAGCCGTCCATCGATCGCCACCCGGAGCATGGTCGGCACGCGCCGGCCGATGGGCGAGCGCTCCCGGTTCTGGGGGCGCATGTGTCGGGGTAGCTTCTCGATCTCTTCCTTGGAGAGGACTGCGCCCGCGTGCTCGAACTGGGCCACGTGCTTGAAGGCGACGCGGATCACCGCCGCGCCGGGGTCCGAGGCCACCCAGGGGAAGGCCGCGAGGGCCCCCAGGCCCCACGACACGGCGGTGAGGAGGAGCGCGAAGCCGATGAGGCGCGCGATGGGCGGGCGCCGGTCTTCCAGGACGGGCCGGGTCACGGACGTGCCTCCTCCGGTAGCGGCGCCTCGCGGGAGAGCTCCTCCTGGAACAGGCGGGTGTCGCGGACGAAGCGCCCTACCTCCACGGGCGAGTACCAGCGCACGCGCAGCCGCCCTTCGGGGACCTGCTTGAGCGAGGGCAGGCGCTGGCCTGTGAGCCGCTCGGCGAGCCAGCGGCTGCCCTCGCGGTAGGGGCAGTCCTCGGGGACGCAGCCCGCCACGAAGATACCCTCTGCGCCCGCGGCGAGGGACTTGGTGATCATGTCGGGGTGGAGCGTGCCGACGCACGGCAGTCCCATCACCGTGACTCCGGGGAGCCCGTCGAGCGAGCCGTCCGGTCCGAGCCGGCCGGCGAGCGGCTGCATCAGCCGGCAGGCGTAGACGAGCACGGGCTGTCGGCCTGACGCGGCGGCCACGCTTCTGAGCCTTGCCGTCACCGCCTGGCCCAGCAGGCTCACCGGCTGGTCGCCGAGCAGGATGCGGCCCCTCGCCCGAACGCAGCGCTGCGCCCTGCGGACGGGACGAGGGGGTCCCACTACGCCCCTCCGCTCGGGAGCGCACACGGCGCCACCCGCAGCCGCCAGGGCGTTGTCAACTCTCCAAATCATGGGGCGCCCGGTGCGAGGACACCGCCATGCCGCTCGCCATTGTCCTGTGCCCAACCTCCGGCGCGGCGGTAGACTCAGGCCATGCGGTTATTGCCCCACGAGACCGAGGCGATCAAGGCCGCAGTGCTGGAGGTCTTCGGCCCCACCGCGAGGATTCGCCTCTTCGGGTCCCGAGCACGCGACGATCTCAAGGGTGGTGACATCGATCTCTTCGTGGAGGTGGAGCCGGGTCAGGCCTCAATCGCCAACGAGCAACGGCTGCGGGAGCGCATCGCCCCCGCCGTCGAGGATCTCCGCACGGACGTCATCCTTCATGAGCAGGGAGCGGCCTTCACGCCCCTCGAGCGGATCGCGCTCCGCGACGGCGTGCCGCTGTGAACCCCGAAGAAGCGGCGCTGGCCCGGCAGGCCCTTCGCTCCGCCGAGGGCTGCGCCCGGCGTCTGGCGCGCTCTCAGGGCAAGCTGGCCGCGCAGTTCCCGCTGTCGCCCGCGCGAGTGACGGCGCTGCCACCTGATGTCGAAGATGACCTGGATGCGTTCCTCAAGCGCTACGAGCAGCTCGTCAACGCGATCCAGGATCAGCTGTTTAAGGCGGTCGCGATCGTCGGGGGCGAGGACGTTCGAGGTCTGGCGCGCCGCGAAGTGACGGAACTGATGGACCGCCTCGGCGCCCTGCCGTCGGCGGCGAGCTTCCGCCTGCTCGTCACCATCCGCAACCGGATCGCCCACTCGTATCCGGACGATCCCGAGCGCCAGGCCGGGAACTTGAACGCCGCCTACGAGGCCGTCCCCGACCTTCTTGCTGCCCACGAGGGTGTCCGGCGCTACCTCGAGCGGCGCTTGCCCGGAAGCTGACCGCGCCTCCCCGCCAAGAGATCCCGGCCCGTGCGCGACGGAGTGGAGACCAGCCCCTCCAGAACGCGACCGCGGTCATGGGGCACGCCATCCGGACGGAAGAAGGAGAAATCGGTCACGTCGAAGATGCCCTGGTGGCGCACGCGATGATCCAGAAGGCCTTCCGAGCAGGCGCGGCAGGCTGAACGACGCCCAGCGGGAGCCAGGCGGACATCTTCTGAGGAAGTTCGGGGAATCGGGTGCGCGCGGAAGCGAGCGTCCGGGCACCCTTGAGTGGCGGCCGTAGCGAGCGACGATCTCGACGCGCTCGCCGCAGAGTGGATGAACGGGCAACCGGATCGTCGCCATCGACCCGCTCGTGTGCACGTCCGTCCGCGGGGGCTTCGTCTTGCTCGGCTGGGTCTTGGTAGTGCGCTTTGTCTTAGTCTGTCTGGGGCTTCGGCGGGGCGTTAAACATGAATGTCCATTTCCACACCCTCGTGCTGGACGGGGTGTTCACCGAGGCGCCCGGGGGCGCGCTGGCATTTCATCCGGCGCCGGCGCCGAGCGACGCGGAGGTCGCGGCGGCGCTGGCGACGATCCGCCACCGCGTGCAGCAGTTGCTGGTACGCCACGGCCTGGAGCCGGCCGACGAGGCGACGGGGCCGGCGGATCGGCTCGCCGAGGAGTCCCCCGTGCTGGCGGGGATCGTCGGGGCCTCGGTGCAGGGGCGGGTGGCGCTGGGCTCGCGTGCGGGGGCGCGAGTGCGGCGGCTCGGCGACGCGCGCGACACGGAGACCGTGACGTCGCGCGGGCCCCGGCAGGCGCATCTCGAGGGCCTTGAAGTCTTGCCCCTGCAGTGCCTTGAAGGCCTGACGCTGGGCCGGGCTCATGTGCTGTGGGCGCAGGAGCCAGAGATACTTGGAGCCGGTGAGCCGCCCGTCGCCGCCCCGCTTCAGGGCCCGATGCTCGGCGCGCCGGACCTTGTCGACGGCGTCGTGGAGATGTTTGACGACGTGGAACTTGTCGAACACGACCTTGTCCCCGGCCCTCCGGCAGGGCGGCTCGTGTGGACTGCACGTAAGGCTCCCACATCTCCATGGCCACGGCTTGGATGCCCGCCTGCTGGGCGTCGGTGAGCGTCGGCCTGAACCCATCCAGGCTCTCCTGCTTGCGGTCGTCGGCCAGCTAGAGCACCCGGCTCCGGTCCAGATCCGCGACGACGGTGAGATACCGATGTCGCTTGGCGATGGCCTTCTCGTCGACGCCCAGGCGCGAGACGACGGTCTGCTGGCGCCGGGCCAGCCCTCGCTTTACCGCCCGGCCCTTGATGCCCCACCCCTCGCCCCAGGTGAGGCCCAAGAGCCGGACGGCACCGTGATGGAGCACTCCCGGAGCAGGTCATGGCCAACCGCTCGAACAGGGCGGTGAACTGCGAGCCCCGCTCGCCCACGGCACCGGGAGCTGCTTGACCC
>WNFU01014229.1_pt1 | contig 10861 bp, 10 predicted proteins | sample 5400121 | NCBI WGS metagenome assembly WNFU01 (sample SAMN13153360, study PRJNA577476) | soil metagenome | isolation source: 100 cm soil or saprolite under grassland replicate 1 | place: USA:California | collected 2016-06-15
CGCTGACGCCGGCGTTGGGTGCTCTGGTGTTCGCGGAACCGATTTCAATTCGGCTCGTTATTGGTGTCGGGCTGATCTTGTGTGGCCTCCTTTTCGTCGCTGGATGAGCAATGCAGTCCGCGCCGGGCAACAGCATCTGGGTCGTCATCGCCGCCTATAACGAGGCGAGGGTGATCGCTGCGGTCATCGGCGATCTCTTGCGCGCCGGTTACCGGGTGGCGGTCGTCGACGACGGGTCGAGCGACGCGACCGCCCGCGTCGCCGCCCAAGCCGGCGCCGCCGTGGTCAAGCATCCGATCAATCTGGGGCAGGGCGCGGGGCTGCAGACCGGCATCGAGTTTGCGCTGCTCGAGGGGGCGGACATCATCGTCACCTTCGACGGCGACGGACAGCATCGCGCCTCCGACGTTCCCGGGCTGGTCGATGCGCTCCAGGCGCAGCGCGTCGATTTCGTGCTCGGCAGCCGCTTCCTCGGCGCATCCGTGAATCAGCCGCTGTCGCGACGTTTGATGCTCAAGGCGGCGACCTGGTTCACCCGCGTGACGACCGGGTTGAGCGTCACCGATACCCACAATGGGCTGCGCGCCATGACGCGCCGGGGCGCGAGCCGCATCCGCTTGCGCCAGAACCGCATGGCCCATGCGTCCGAGATCCTCCATCAGATCGCCGAGAGTGGGCTGAAATACGTCGAGGCGCCAGTGACCATCGAGTACAGCGCCTACTCGCTCTCGAAGGGACAGACCCTCGGCGACTCGCTGATGATCCTGACCGATTTGTTCGCCCGGAGGCTGCAACGATGATCGCCCAGCTCGTCCTCACCGCCTTGTCGTTCGCCATCCTGCTCTATGCCTGGACGGAATATCCCCGGTCGCCGGCGGTAGCGCTGTTCGCGTGGCTCGCCGCGCTGGGCGGGCTTTATTTCGTATGGGTGCCCTCGCATGCCACGCAGCTCGCGGCGCTGGTCGGCATCGGTCGCGGCGTCGATCTCATCATCTATACCTGGGTCGGGATCAGCCTGCTGGTTCTGCTCAACCTCCACCTCAAGCTGCGCAGCCAGATGGAGTTGATCACCGTGCTGGCGCGCGAGATCGCGATCGCCAATGCAAGAGCGAGCCAATCGAAGGGTGAGTAGGGCTAGCTCCGAAATTGCCCCAACCGCGTCCGGTTCCGCTCCACGAGGGACGCCGCCGTCCGCGCGATAATCCAGGCGGCGCCGGCGGCAAACGGGCCGATCAGAATGAGATTGTAGCGGGTGTACTGGTTGGCGACGGCGGCGTGCAGCCCGAGCATGACCAGCGCCGGCGCCGCATAAAGCAGGAACAGGGGCTTTGAGCGGCGAAGCGCCTCGACGCAGGCCCAGGCGAACAGCGGCACCAGCACGAGGCCGAGCAGCCCGCCGACCCACATCCCGCACCAGGCGAGCGGCACGCTGGCCAGGAAATAGCGCCACCAGCGTTCGCGCATCTCTTCGCGAACAAGGTCTCCGATCAGCGGATCAAGCCGGCCGTGCGTCTCGACCAACTTGTCGCGATGCAAGCGGCCGACGTGGAAAAAGCTCTTGGGCGTGTAATAGACGAACCTTTCCATGGCCTGCGGGCCGAATGCCCAGTCGACCGCGGGCTCGCCGATCTCCGGCAGGCAATACGGGAACGCCAGCACGAATTCCCGCGCGCTCATGTCGTTAAAGGCGAAGCGCTCGATCAGCGCGGCGGAGCCGTATTCTTCGCTCAATGCGAATTTGCCGACCGAGACCTTGTTGCGGACGACCCATGGACCGACGACGGTGACGAAGGCCAGGACAAACGCCAGCAGGCTGATCGCTGCCGATCGCCTCGGCGGAGGGACGACGTGGCGCGCGCCGAGGGCGATCAGCACGGGTAAGACGAGCGCCTGCACCTGGAACGACGGACGCGCGAGACACAAGAGTCCGAGCGCAATCCCCGCCAGCACGAAGTAGCGGCGTTTGGACGAGCTTAGTCCCAGGGCCATCGCCAACATCATCAGGCTGTACAGAAAGAACGTGACGCTCTCGGTCATCACGAACGAGAACAGGTCGGCGTCGGGGAGGAGCGCGATGGCCGCCAGAATGCCGCTGAGCCAAAACACCGTGGCGCTCGTGAAGATGATCTCCGCCGCTAACGCGATCGCGAGCACGCCGAGCGCCAGAAACGCCGCATGCATGAGGTGCATGGGCCGCGCGTAGACCTCGCATTCGGCGCCGTCGCGGACCTTGTGGTTGGCCTCGACGCTGCAATTGACCGCCCTGGCGAAGCGGGCGTCGACCTTGGTCGCGCCGACGATGAGCCACGGGTAGAGCGGCCCGAAGAACGTGCCCGGCGGCGGCGCCGCGATCGGGCTGCTCACCTCGTCGAACACGCCGTTACTGAACACGCCGTGGCGGTTGAGGTCGTAGGCAATGGTCAGATAGAACGATTGATCGAAGTCGCTCAGCCATTTCGGCGGCCGGGTCAGGATCGCCGTCGCCAGTACCGCGAAGATGAGGAGCCCGAAAACGATCCTGGCGCTGATGTCGAACAGCCTGTCCCGCATGGACGGCGACGGTGCCACAGGGCAGCCGCCAATGTCGACGCCCTCGGCGTTTTACGGCGAAAAACTGCTCGCGCTTGGCCCCGGGTAGGAACCGGTTCGCCGTAGAAAACACGCCAAGCCCAGTCTACAGTGGCTGGCCCGCCATGCAGACAAGATCACGCAAATGACCCGTAAGCGTCCTGAGGATCTGCGCAGCCATCGCTGGCTCGGCGTCAGCGACATGCGCTCGTTCGGCCATCGCTCGCGGCTGCGCCAGTTCGGCTACGACGCCGACGACTGGGCCGGCCGGCCGGTGATCGGCATCATCAACACCTGGAGCGAGATCAACGCCTGCCACGCGCACCTGCGTGCGCGCGCCGAGAACGTCAAGCGCGGCGTGCTGCAGGCCGGCGGCTTCCCGATCGAATTGCCGGCGATGTCGCTGGCGGAGCCCTTCGTCAAACCCTCGACCATGCTCTATCGCAATTTCCTGGCGATGGAGGCGGAGGAGCTGTTGCGCAGCCATCCGCTCGACGGCGCCGTACTGCTCGGGGGCTGCGACAAGACCACGCCCGGGCTGGTCATGGGTGCGATCAGCATGAGCATTCCGGCGATCTATGTGCCGGCCGGCCCGATGCTGCGCGGAAATTGGCGTGGGGAATATCTCGGCTCCGGCTCGGACGTGTGGAAATACTGGATGGAGAAGCGCGCCGGCAACATCACCGAGGAGCAATGGAACGAGATGGAGGGCGGCATCGCCCGCTCGTTCGGCACCTGCATGGTGATGGGCACGGCGGCGACCATGATGGCGATCGCCGAAGCGCTCGGGCTGACGCTGCCGGGCGCCTCCTCGATCCCGGCGGCCGATTCCAGCCACCCGCGCATGTGCGGCGTCGCCGGCCGCCGCATCGTCGACATGGTGTGGGAGGATTTGACGCTCGACAAGATCCTGACCCCCGCCGCCTTCGACAACGCCATCAAGGTGCACATGGCGATGGGCGGTTCGACCAATGCCATCATCCACGTGGTCGCGATGGCGCGCCGCGCCGGCATCGCGCTCGACATGGAGCGCTTCGATCAGATTTCGCGCCAGATCCCGGTGCTCGCCAATGTCCGGCCGTCGGGCAAGTATCTGATGGAGGATTTCTTCTATGCGGGGGGCCTGCGCGCGCTGATGCTGGAGCTCAAGGACAAGCTCGATCTCTCGACGTTGACGGTCACCGGAAAGACGGTGGGCGAGAACATCGCGGGCGCCGAGGTGTTCCTGCGCGACGTCATCCACTCCCTGTCCGACCCGATCTATGCGGAAGGCGCGACCGCGGTTCTCAAGGGCAATCTCGCGCCGCGCGGCTGCGTGATGAAGCCCGCGGCCGCCGACAAGCGCTTCCTCAAGCATCGCGGGCGGGTGCTCGCCTTCGAGGATTACAACCACATGGCGCGCGAGGTCGAGCGCGACGACCTCGACGTCACGCCCGACCACGTGCTGGTGCTCAAGAACGCCGGCCCCAAGGGCGGCCCCGGCATGCCGGAATGGGGCATGCTGCCGATCCCGAAGAAGCTGGTGCAGGCCGGCGTGCGCGACATGGTGCGAATCTCGGACGCGCGCATGAGCGGCACCAGCTACGGCGCCTGCATCCTGCACGTCGCGCCGGAGAGCTTCGTCGGCGGCCCGCTCGCGCTGGTGCAGACCGGGGATGAGATCGAGATCGACGTCGCGGCGCGCCGCATCCACCTGCATGTCGGCGATGACGAGCTCGGCCGCCGCCGCGCCGCCTGGCGGCCGCCGGCGCCGCGCTACGCGCGCGGCTATGGCGCGATGTTCTCGGCCCATATCGGTCAGGCCGACGAGGGCTGCGATTTCGATTTCCTCGCCGGCACGGCGCCGACCGCGGAGCCGGAGATTCATTGACGACAACTGGAGCATTCAAACATGTGCAAATCTTGTGAAAATCGAATGATCGTTCGGCGGGACTTCCTCGCATTGGCGGGGGTCGGGCTCGGCCTCGCGGCCAGCGGCTTTGCTTTCGGCACCGGCCGCGCCCTTGCGGCCGCTGGTGGCCCGAAGACGTCGAAGACGCCGGAAGACGCGCTCGCGAGCTTGCAAGCCGGAAACGCGCGCTATGTCGCCAGCCCAGAGCTGTGTACCGCCGATCTCAAGACGCGCCGCGCCAGTCGGGCCGAGCACCAGGCACCCTGGGCCACCATCGTCAGCTGCTCCGACAGCCGGGTGCTCCCTGAGCTGCTGTTCGGCGGCCTCGGTTTGGGAGAGCTGTTTGTGGCCCGCAACGCCGGCAATATGGTCGATACCGCGACCATGGGCACGATCGAATATGGCGCCGCTGCTCTGGGTGCGCCGCTGATCCTCGTCCTCGGCCACGAGCGATGCGGGGCGGTGGTTGCCGCGTGCGATGTCGTGTCGAACAAGGCGACTTTCCCGGGGTCGATCGGACCGATGGTCAAGGCAATCGTCCCGGCGGCAATGGCGGTCCGCAACCAGCCGGGCGATTTTGTCGACAACACCGTTCGGGAGAGCGCCAAGCGGACGGCGGTCCAAATCGCGACCAAGAGTCCTATTGTTGCGCCGCTGGTCAAGAACGGGAAAGTGAAGGTCGTCGCCGGCCGCTACGATCTTGATGACGGAAAAGTGGAGTTCTTCGCGTAGGGCGACAAGCGCTGGCACTACTCGGCTTTGATGTTCGCCGCCTTGATCACCTGCGCCCATTTCTCCTGCTCGGTCTTCATGTAGGCCGTGAACTCCCCGGGCGTGCTGGCGATCGGCAGCACGCCCTGCTTGACCAGCTTGTCGAGCATCTGCGGCGCCTTGATGATGCGCAAGACCTCGGCATTGAGCTTTGCGAGCACCGCCTGCAGCAGTCCTGCTGGCGCGATCAAGCCGAACAAGAGCGAGGCCTCGTAGTTTGCGACGCCGGCCTCGGCCACCGTCTGCACGTTGGGCAGTACGTCGTTGCGCTTGAGCGAGGTCACTGCGAGCGGCTTGATCTGGCCCGACTGGATGTAGGGTAGCGCCTGGAACACGCTCAGCACGCTGAGTGGCACATGGCCTGCAATGGTGTCGTTCAAGGCTGGCGCGCCGCCGCGGTAAGGCACATGGAGGAACTTGGTGCCGCTCAGATGCGCCATGAGCTCCATCGAGAGCTGCTGGATCGAGCCGACGCCGGGCGTCGCGTATCCGATGGTGCCGGGCTTTTCCCTGGCAAGCGCGAGCGCACCCCTGATGTCGTTCGCGGGAAAGCTTGGATGCGCGAAGATCAGGAGCGGCGACGATGCCAAGAGGCTCACCGCAGTGAAATCCTTGATCGCGTCGTAGCCGGCGCTCGGCGACACCAACGGATTGGTGATGTGACCGGACACGATCATCATCAGCGTCTGTCCATCCGCGGGCAGCTTTGCCAGTTGCACCGCCGCGATCGCGCCGTTGGCGCCCGCGCGGTTCTCCACGATCACCGGCTGACGCCAAGCCTTCTCCAGCTCGCTGCCGACATCGCGCGCGATGATGTCGGTCGTACCATTGGGTGGGAAGCCGACGAATATCTTGATCGGGCCGCTCGGGTAGGTTTGTCCTGCGACAGGAGCGACCGTCATCGGCAGCACGAGGGTCGCCCCAAGCAAGAGCCATTTGCTGCAAGTCATCGCCCTCAGCCTAAGCCGCATCGCCTGCCATCCCGGTTTAGTCGGTTGCCTGCCCTGCGCCGAGCAGGCACAGTGTCGATTGCTCGCCGAAAGAATGAACGCAGCGGCGCGTCGTGGCAAGGCCAAGGGGAAAGGGGGATGAAGCTGGTGAGCTTTGTGCAGGCGAACGAGGAGCGGCTCGGTTTCCCGCGCGGGGATCCCCATCGTCGACGCGCTGCTGGCGTCCGACGATCAGGTCGTGTTCGGCAACACGCTCGCCTTCATCAAGGGGGGCGAGAAGGCGGTCAAGGCCGCGCAGAGCATCGTTGCCAATCCGCTGAAGTCGGTCCTGGTCGCGAGCTCTCGCGACCTTCGGAATCGGGACACTAGCCCGGATAGGGAAGAACGCTGAGGAGAACATTCATGCATCGTCGCAGGTTCCTGCGAGGCGCGGTCGCGACGCCCCTCGTCAGCGCACTCGGCTCGACCATGGCGCGCGCGCAATCCTGGTCCACGCGCAACATGACCATGATCGTGGCGTTTCTGTTTGGCGGGCAGGCCGATCTCGCGGCGCGTCCCGTCGCGGCGGCGCTGGAGAAAATCCTCGGCCGCTCGGTCGTCGTCGACAATCGCTCCGGCGCGGGCGGCATGCTCGGCAATGCGGCGGCGGCGCGCGCGGAACCCGACGGTCACACGCTGCTGATGGCGCTCTCCTCGATGACGTTCCTGCCGGAAGCCGAACGGCTCTATGACCGCAAGCCGTCCTACGAATACGACCAGCTCGTGCCGATCGCGCGCGTGCTGGCCGATCCGGGCGTGCTGGCGGTCCGCAACGACTCTCCTTACAAGTCCCTCGCCGATCTCGTCGCCGACGCCAGGAAACGACCGGCTCAGATTTCGTTCAGCTCGTCCGGCAACTACGGCGCCGCGCACGTTCCGTTCGAGATGTTCCAGCAGGCCGCCGGCATCAAGCTTCTGCACGTGCCGTACCGCGGCGGCGGGCCGGCGCTCACGGCCTTCATCGGCGCGCAGGTCGATATCACCGCGCAGGCGCCCGGTCCGATCCATCCCCATGTGCAGAGCGGCGCAGCCCGGCTGCTGGCGAACTGGGGCGGCAAGCGCACCCCGGAACTTGCGGACATTCCGACCATGATCGAGCTCGGCTATCGCGACGTCGAGTACTATATCTGGGCCGGCGTGTTCGCGCCCAAGGGTACGCCCGCGGCGGTCATCACAAGGCTGCGCGACGCCATGCGCGAGGTCATGGCCAACCCGCAGGTGACCTCGGTATTTGTGAAGGCGAACAGCCCTCCGGCCTACATGGACCAGCCGGAATTCGCGGCGTTCGTTGAGACGGACGCCAAGCGGCTCATCCCGGTCATACGCAAGATCGGACGGTTGGACGAAAAATGAAATTCGGACTGTTCGACCACGTCGAGGACGGGGAGCGGCCGCTCGCCACCCTGTTCGACGAGCGCCTGACCTTCGTCAAAGCGGCCGACGAGGCCGGCATCTATTGCCTGCACGTGGCGGAGCATCACGCCACCCCGCTCAACATGGTGCCGGTGCCCGGCGTCTATCTCGGCGCGGTCGCGCGCGCCACCAAGCGCCTGCGGCTCGGCCCGCTGGTTTATCTGCTGCCGCTTTATTCGCCGCTGCGGCTGATCGAAGAGATTTGCATGCTCGATCATCTGAGCTACGGGCGGCTCGAGGTCGGGGTCGGCCGCGGGGTCTCGCCGTTCGAGCTTCGCTATCACAAGGTCGAGCACGACCAGTCGCGCGAAATCTTCATCGACGCCTATAACTGCATCAGCGCCGGGCTGACGACGGACCAGCTCACCTATTCCGGGCCGCACTTCACCTATTCCAACGTGCCGATTGCGCTGCGGCCGCTGCAGAAGCCGCATCCGGCGTTTTGGTACGGTTCTTCCAACACGATCGGGTCGACCTGGGCGGGCGAGCAGGGGCTCCACTTCGTCACGCTCGGACCGATGCCGACCGCCAAGGAGAATATCGACGCCTTCAAGGTTCGGCAAGCCTTCGATGGACATCCATCTCAAGAACATCAATTGGCTGCGCGCCAAGCACGGGCAGACCGGCTTGACCTCGCGCCTCAACGTGCCGCGCGGCGCCGATTTCGAGGCCTGCCTGGCGGATGGCACGGCCATCGCCGGCAGCCCCGAGACGGTGCGGGTTGAGATCGAGCGGCAGGTCGCCGAGCTCGGCGTGAACTATATGCTCGCCTACCTGTTCCTGGGGACGATGTCGCTCAATGAGGCGCTGCGCTCGCTGCAGCTGTTCTCGACCGAAGTGATGCCGAAGATCGCGCATCTGTGAATCCCACGACGTAGGGTCGGTGTGCCGCCGTTGCCCACCCCACGCTTCTGTGCGACATTCCCGGCCCTGCGACGACAAGAGGAAACACCATGATCAACGGCAGGGTCACCGGAGTTCGCAGCATCGAGCTCGGCGTTCGCGATCTCCATCAATCGGCGGACTTCTACAGTAAGGTTTGGGGTCTCGAAGAGGTCGCCTCGGAAGCCGACAGCATCCACTTGCGGGCGACCGGCGGCGAGCATCATGTGCTGACGATCCGCGAGCGGGCGAAGCCTGCCCTCCTGGGCGTGCATTTCGCCGCCGTCGATCGCGCGGCGGTCGACCAGCTCTGCGCCAAGGCGAAGGGCTACGGCGTCGAGGTCGCGGGCGATCCGGCCCCGCTCGCCGGCGGCGCCGGCGGCGGCTACGGCTTCCGCTTCCGCACGCCCGACGGCATGCCGATGAGCATTTCATCGGACAGCGTGCAGCATCCGAACGTGGTGCTGGACCGTTCGCGCCCGACCAAGATCAGCCACGTGGTGCTCAACAGCGCCCGCACCGACGACCAGGTGCCGTTCTTCGTCGACGTGCTCGGCTTCAAGCTTTCCGACAGCTCGCACATGATGGAGTTCCTGCGCTGCAGCGCCGACCATCACAGCGTCGCGATCTTCCGCAACAACGGATCCTCGCTCAATCACGTCGCCTACGAGGTGCCGAACATCGACGGGCTGATGCGCGGCACCGGCCGCCTTAAGCAGAACGGCTTCGATATCGAATGGGGCGTCGGCCGCCACGGGCCGGGCAACAACGTGTTCTCCTATTTCATCGAGCCGAACGGCTTCGTCGCCGAATACACGACCGAGCTCGACCAGCTCGATGACGCCACCCACGTGCCACAGGATGCCGAATACTGGCAGAAGGTGACCCCGATCCCGGACCGCTGGGGCACCGCCGGCTTGCCGTCCAATCGGATGCGAGCCGCGATGTCGGGCGCGCTCTACCTCGGCGAGGAGCAATCCGATCAGCGCTGCGAAGACGTCATCGGGCGCAAGCTCGGCTGATCGACGATCCCTATTGCTCGACTTATTATCCTGATCTCAACGCGCGCCGGCGGAGTGGTGTCGGCGCCGCTATTTCAAGCGCGACTCGCATGAGCGACGACATCCCGTTCGACAAGACATTCGACCTCGCGCCCGGCAAGGTGGAGGAGGTCGCGCCCGGCGTGCGCAGGCTGCTTGCCAACAATCCGAGCCCATTCACGTTCAAGGGCACCGTGAGCTACATTATCGGCCGCGGCCGCGTCGCCATCATCGATCCCGGTCCGCTCGACGAGGCCCATATCGCGGCGCTGCTCGACGCCGTGCGCGGCGAGACCGTGACCCACGTCTTCGTCACCCACACCCACCGCGATCATTCGCCGGCGGTGCCGCGGATCAAGGCGGCGACCGGCGCGACCGTGCTGGCCGAAGGGCCGCATCGCGCCGCGCGACCGCTCAATGTCGGCGAGGCGCCGCGGCTCGAAGCCAGCAACGACGTGGATTTCCGTCCCGACCGGGCGCTGGCCGACGGCGAGGTCGTCACCGGCGCCGGTTGGACCATCGAGGCGGTCGCCACGCCCGGCCACACCGCCAACCACATGGCGTTCGCGTTCAAGGAGGCCAGCCTGCTGCTGTCGGGCGATCACGTCATGGCGTGGTCGACGCCGGTGGTGGCGCCGCCCGACGGCGCCATGAGCGACTACATGGCCTCGCTCGAGAAGCTCGCGCGCCGCTCGGAGCCGATCTACCTGCCGGGCCATGGCGGCGCCGTGCGCGACGCGCCGCGCTTCGTGCAGCACTACATCCGCCATCGCCGGGGCCGCGAGGCCTCGATCCTGCACCGGCTCGGCAAGGGCGAGGCCGATATCCCGACCCTGGTGCGCGCGATCTATATCGGTCTCGACCCGCGGCTGGTGCAGGCAGCGGGCCGTTCGGTGCTCGCCCATCTCGAGGATCTGGTGACGCGCGGGCTGGTCGAGACCGACGGTCCGCCCTCGATCGAGGGCCGCTACCACCTGCGGTGATTTTTACTTCTTCTTGTCTTTCTTGGCGGGCGGCGCGCCCTTCTTGCTGGTGGGCGGAGCAGGCTGCCGCGCCGCCTTCTGCGCGGCGATCGCATCCTCGACGTCATCCAATAGGCTGCGGATGCGCGAGGCATTGGCGCCGAAATCGAACGTGCCGTAACGCGAGGAGGAGCGCACGTCGATGCGCGAGCCATCGCCGTCCGGCCGCACGCGCACGATCACGTCGTCGCGGAAGCCCATGATCGGCGTACGCGCCACCGCCTCGATGCGGCCATCGCGGCGACCGGCCTGGGGCGTGCGGGCCTCGACGATCCGCCACCGGCG
>WNFU01019512.1_pt1 | contig 10861 bp, 10 predicted proteins | sample 5400121 | NCBI WGS metagenome assembly WNFU01 (sample SAMN13153360, study PRJNA577476) | soil metagenome | isolation source: 100 cm soil or saprolite under grassland replicate 1 | place: USA:California | collected 2016-06-15
GGTTCGCCTGGGAAAGTCGATTCAAGGGATGGTATTGTCTACGATGCAGTCAACCTTGGATGGAAAGAAGTTCATCTTGTGGAAGAAATTTCCAAGCGTATTGGCCCTGAGCTCCCAATCTGGATTCAAAAAGATACGAATCTAAACGCGTTGGGTGAATATTACTTTGGAGCTTGCCAGGGCTGTGATGATTTTGTCTACGTGGGCGTGGGATCCGGGCTGGGGGCTGGGATCATCTGCAACGGTCATCTCATTACCGGCGGCGATTGGTACGCAGCAGACGTGGGACATTTATCTGTCAACCCGGAGGGGCCGTTATGCGTCTGTGGCGGGCATGGATGCGCAGAACTTGTTGCTTCGGGACCAGGGCTGCTGCGTGTGACACGGCAATACCTTGCCAACGCTTCAGTCGAAAGTACGCTTACAAATCAGATTGAATTGACACCCGCAGATGTGCTGGCTGCTGCCAGTGCTGGTGATACACTTGCCCTGAAAGCTTTCTGGGAAGTTGGGCACGTATTGGGCATCGTGATGTCGGCTTGCACAGTCATTCTGAATCCTTCGCGCTTTGTAATTGGCGGTGGACTGGGCTTGGCAGGATTCGATTTCATCGTACCCACGATACGCGAAGAAATGATCCGGAGGACACTTCCGAATCATCGGGGTCCCATGGATATCGTTCCCTCGCGGGTCGAGTCGCCAGCCATTGGCGCTGCTTGTCTGGTTTGGTATGCACGATCCGGAAAGATGATGATGAGTTTGAATAAATAAAGGGAAGGAGGTGATGCTTGCAAGTCAATGCACAGTAAGTTTGTTCGGCAAATGTACAATAGCTAGCTCAATTTGAAAGGAGAAGAAAGAAAATGCGCAAGACATTTACGATCATCAGCCTGTTGGTTGCTTTCACGCTGCTCTTGACCGCTTGCGGCGGAGGTGCAGCGACTCAGGCCCCAGCGGCTACTGAGCCCGCAGCAGGCACTGAGCCACCCGCTGCTGCAACTGAAGCCCCAGCGGCAACGGAGGCTCCCGCCTCTGGTGAGGCAGTTACATTGACAATCGAAAGCTGGCGTAACGACGATCTGTCTATCTGGACCGATAAGATCATTCCCGCCTTCGAAGCCAAATACCCCAACATTCATGTGGTCTTTTCGCCTACGGCTCCTGCAGAATATAACGGTGTGCTCAACACCAAATTGCAGGGTGGCACTGCCGGCGATTTGATCACCTGCCGTCCGTTTGACGCCTCTCTTGAGCTATTCCAGCAGGGTTACCTAGCTTCACTAAACGACTTGCCGGGCATGGAGAATTTTGGCGATGTTGCCAAAAGCGCTTGGATCACCGATGATAACAAAGATGTTTTCTGTGTGCCTATGGCTTCCGTGATCCACGGCTTCTTCTACAATAAAGATATCTTCGATAAATACGGCATCCAGGAACCGACGACTCGCGAAGAATTTATGGCGGCATTAAAGACCCTCAAAGACAATGGTGAGACTCCGCTTGTGATGGGCACCGCCGACCAGTGGGAAGCTGCCACGATGGGCTTCCAGAACATCGGCCCCAATTACTGGAAGGGTGAAGAAGGTCGTCAGGCCCTGATCAAAGGCACGGCCAAGTTCACGGACGAACCGTATGTCAAAACCTGGCAGGATCTCGCTGATTGGGCTCCTTACCTGCCCGAGGGTTACGAGGCGGAGAAATATCCTGATTCTCAGACTCTCTTCACGCTCGGCAAGGGCGCGATTTACCCGACCGGCTCATGGGAAATTAGTCAGTTTGAAAAGGATGCGAGTTTCAACCTCGGCATCTTCAAGCCGTATGTGGAAAATGCTGGTGATCAATGCTATATCAGCGATCACACCGACATTGCCATAGGTATGAATGCCAAGACGGCACATCCCGAAGAAGCCAAGACCTTCTTGAGCTGGGTCGCGTCTGACGAATTTGCCGCACTCTATGCAAATGCGCTGCCGGGCTTCTTCCCGCTGAGCAACGCCAAGGTGACGTTGGATGATCCGCTTGCCAATGAGTTCCTCAGCTGGCGGCAGGAGTGCACATCTACGATTCGCAACTCGTACCAGATTCTTTCGCGTGGTGAACCCAACCTCGAGAACGAACTCTGGCGCGTAAGCGCGGCTGTGATGAATGGCTCTATGACACCCGAACAGGCTGGTCAGGAAATCCAGACTGGCTTGGAAAAGTGGTATAAGCCTCAATAAGTTTGTCCTGCGTCTTCATCCCGACGGGTGCTGTCCCACAACAGTCCGTTGGGATGAAGACTCTGGTGAACATTCCCCCCGATTTATTTACAGGAGGCGCCTCGTGCAATCCTCAAAGCGACGATTCCACATTCCCGTTCATGTCTTAGTATTTCTTGCACCAGCAGTTTTACTTTACACGATATTCATGGTGTTCCCCCTGATCAATTCTCTGCGGTTGAGCTTCTTCGAAATTGTGAATCAGAACCAGCAGAATTTTGCGGGATTGCAAAACTACATCAAACTATTTACCAATTCAAACTTTGCGCCATTTTTCTGGAGAGCGTTACGTAACAATTTTGTTTTCTTTGCGGTGCACATGCTCGTACAGAACCCAATAGGGCTGTTGCTTGCTGCACTGCTGGCGGAGGGCGGACGAATACGTAATTTCTTTCGAACGGTCATTTTCATGCCAACCATCTTATCGGTCGTTATCATCGGATTTGTTTGGCAATTAATTCTTAATCCATTATGGGGTGTTGCTGAAAGCATGTTGGAAGCAGTCGGGCTGGGTGCATGGTTCGGTCCATGGCTGGGCAAACCGGAGACAGCCTTAGTGACTGTCTCTCTGATTTCCGTTTGGCAATTCGTTGGTATCCCAATGATTTTGTTTTATGCCGCACTGATCGGTATCCCAGATGAATTGATGGAAGCCGCGCGCGTAGACGGTGCCACCAGCTGGGACACGTTCTGGCGTATAAAATCCCCTCTGATCCTGCCCACCGTTGGCATTGTTGGCGTTCTCACGTTTGTCGGCAACTTCAATGCTTTCGATCTCATTTATACAATGAAGGGTGCCAACGCGGGCCCTGACTTTTCCACAGACATTATGGGGACATTCTTCTATCGGACGTTCTTCGGTCAACAACTTCAATTGGGGAATCCAACCATGGGTGCGACGGTCGCCGCGATGATGTTTTTGATCATCCTCACCGGCGTATTAATTTATATGTTCCTCTGGGCCAGACGTGTCCAGACTTATGAGCTGTGAGGAAAATCATGAAATCAACTTCTTTATCTCAGATACGCTATTCCCTTGAACGTTTTGTACCCCTGCTCATCCTCACCCTTTACTCTCTCATTGCGCTCTTCCCCATCGTATTGATCGTGATGAATTCATTCAAAGCCAAGAAAGCGATCTTTGGTGCACCATTTGCATTCCCTACGTCAGAAACATTTAGTTTAATTGGTTATCAAACAGTCACGGACAGAGCCAATTTTCAAAATTACTTTCTCAATAGTGCTATTGTTACCTTCATGGCATTGATATTAACGTTGTTCATTGGTGCTATGGCAGCCTTTGCACTGGCGGAATATCACTTTCCTGGCAACGCGCTGACCGCGCTCTATCTTTCCATCGGCATTATGATCCCCATTCGTCTCGGCACAGTAGGTATTTTGCGCCTGATGGTCAGTCTCAAACTTGTGAACACATTGACCGGTTTGATCTTAATTTATGTCGCACAGGCATTACCGTTAACGATCTTCATCCTTTCACAATTTATGCGGCAAGTGCCACAGGATTTGAAGGATGCAGCCCGCATTGACGGGGCAAGTGAATACCGTATTTTTGGCATGGTCCTGCCGCTTATCCGTCCTGCACTGGGAGCCATCGGAATCTTTACGATGATCCCTATCTGGAATGATTTATGGTTTCCGCTCATTATTTCCCCCTCTGCCAAAACCGCGACTGTGACCCTCGGCGTTCAACAATTCCTCGGTCAGTTCGTCTCCGATTGGAATGCAGTGCTTTCCTCGCTGACGCTCGCAATGGTTCCCATCCTTATCCTTTACATATTATTCTCACAGCAAATGATCCGCTCTATCACCGCCGGGGCAATCAAATAAGGAGGCAATCATGAAAGTTGGAATTGTCGGCGTTGGATTCATGGGAACGACCCACGCGGCGGGTTGGGCGGAAACACCCGCGGAAATTGTTGGTTTCAATGCTGAGACCCAAAAAGAAGCAAGCGCCTTAGCAGAGCAATATCACGCTAGGGTTTATCCAACGCTGGAGGAAATGCTTCCGCAGGTGGATGTGGTCGATATTTGCTCCCCCACACATTTGCATCACGAAATGGCTTTAAAAGCCGTGGCAGCCGGAAAGCATATTGTTTGCGAAAAACCACTGGCGCGCAGAGCAGCTGAAGCGCAGGAAATCGTCACTGCTTGTCACAAGGCAGGTGTGCAACTTCTCGTTGCACACGTTGTGCGTTTCTTCCCTGAATATGCCCTTGCCCATTCTGCTGTCGTGGAAGGACAGATCGGCAAGCCTGGTGTGATCCGTTTGCATCGTGGCAGTTATCGGCCCAAGAAACCAGCGGGCAACTGGTTCCTCGATGAAGAAAAATCTGGCGGCATTCTGATGGATCTGATGATCCATGATTACGATTATGCCCGCTGGGTGGCCGGTGAAGTGGAATCCGTGTCTGCGCGGCGCGTGACCGAACGTCATCCCGATGCGCCCGTTGATTATGGCTTAGTCATTCTCAGCCATCGTTCTGGCGCGTTGTCCCATATCTCGGGGGCGTGGGCTTATCCACCTCCTACCTTCCGCACGCATCTTGAAATCGCGGGAGACCGCGGCCTGATCGAGTTTGATTCGGATAGCACAGCACCTATTCAGAATTTGATTCTCAAAACAGGTAGAGCAGACGCACCGGATGTTGCCTTACCCTCCAGCTCGGTGAGTGAAAGCCCTTACACGACCCAGATCAAAGAATTCTACAGCGCTCTGGCGAACGGAAAAAGCACGCGTGTCAGCGCGACCGATGGACTGATCGCCGTTCAAATTGCGGAAGCGGCCATTCAATCTGCTCATAGGGGTCAGCCAGTCACGTTGCAAGCCTTGGTGGAGGCATCATGATCAAGATCGGTATTCTTTCGTTTGCTCATCATCATGGCGAAGCCTATGTTTCCAACTTGCGCCGCATAGAAGGTGTGGAGTTGCTCGGTGTGTCGGATGACGATCCGATGCGAGGTCAGAGGATTGCCGCTCAAAACCAAGCGCTGTATTTTCACACGTACGAAGACCTGCTGGAAGCCAAACCCGATGGTGTAATCATCTGCACTGAAAACAACCGTCATCGCCCATTCGTTGAAATGGTTGCCTCACTTGGGATTCACATACTTTGTGAGAAGCCAATTGCGACAACGCTTGAAGAGGCGCGCGCCATTGTGGATATCTGTAACAAAGCCGGTGTCATCTTGATGACGGCATTTCCTATGCGTTTCAGTGCTCCCTTATTGGAAATCAAGGCGCGACTTGATCACGGCGACTTTGGTGACCTCTATTGTTTTAATGCCACAAATCAAGGCGAGTTACCGACCAAACATCGCGCCTGGTTTGTGGATCCTAACCTGGCAGGTGGCGGCGCGATTATGGACCATACTGTCCATCTTGTCGATATCATGCGCTGGTTCACAGGGTCCGAGGTAGAGAGCATGTACGCCCGCAGCAACAGGATTTTCCATGCAGAGGAAGTGGAAGTGGAAACCGGCGCGCTGGAGATGTTGACCTTTGAAAATGGTGTGTTTGCCACCATAGACGCAAGTTGGTCTCGTCCGCAATATTGGCCGACGTGGGGTGGATTGATGTTTGAAATGGTCACTCAGCGCGGCGCCGTGATTGTGGACGCATTCCGCCAGAACTTGAATGTTTATCGCCATGAATGGCAGCGTTCGAACTGGGAATATTGGGGCTCCGATATGAATCACGCCATGCTGAGTGAATTCGCATCAGCCATTCGCGAAAACAGAGCCCCTAAAGTGACAGGCGTGGATGGTTTGAAGGCTGTGGAGGCGACGCTGGCTGCTTATGAATCAAACCGCACGGGTCAAACAGTTCAAGTCAAAACAGTATGAATACTTCTGAGCAGCGTTTCCTTATCCGTAATGCGCGTTTGTTCACTCCAAATCACGCGGGATTGATGGGCTGGCTGCTAATTGAACGTGGACTGATTCGTGCGCTGGGCTTTGGTAATACACCGGATTTTTCGCATGGCACTTCGATCCAATCATTGGATGCGCAGGGCAATAATTTGTTGCCAGGATTTATCGATCTGCATGTTCACGGCGCAATGGGACATGAAGCGATGGATGCGTCGCCTTCTGGCCTAGAGCAGATGGCGCGTTTTTATGCTTCGCATGGTGTTACTTCCTTCCTCGCAACAACCTGGACTGCGAATCGCGCCTCGATCATGAAAGCGCTGGAATTGGTGGAAGATTCGGCGCGCTGAGAAAGAGGAAGCACTGGAGTTTCTCGAATCTGGCGTGATCCGTCTGCTTGCTCTGGCCCCTGAATTCGAGGAAAATTTGTGGTTAATCGATGAATGTGTGCAACGGGGGATCACCGTGTCTGCCGCGCACACGACCGCAAACTATGAACAGATGCAAAGGGCCGTTGCACATGGTGTCACTCATCTGACCCATTCCTACAATGCCATGCAGCCATTGGGTCATCGTGAGCTGGGTACGATTGGCGCGGCGATGGCGTTTCCTCAAATGTCCTGTGAATTGATTGCCGATAACATTCATGTTCATCCGGCTGCGCAGAAAATCCTTGTGGATGTGAAAACGCCCTCAGGTGTCATTTTGGTGACCGACGCGATTCGCGCTGCCGGACTTTCAGATGGCGATTACAGGCTGGATGAGCGGTCCGTTCATATTCAAGATGGGGCCGTACGTTTGCTGGATGGCACGCTGGCAGGTTCTGTTCTAACAATGGAACGCGCCTTGCAAAATGTGTGCTTCGCAACCGGGCGCGCACTGGCAGAAATGTGGATCACCTCCAGCCTGAACGCGGCGCGGGCGATTGGTATTTCTGCTCAAAAAGGAAGTTTGGAAGTTGGCAAGGATGCGGATCTGGTTTTGCTGGACGAATCTTTCCACGTCCGTTCGACGATTGTTCAGGGAGAAGTTGTTTTTTCAAATCGTGAGAATTTCACCATCGCTTGATTGCCTGCTTTTAGTGCGAGATTTAACTTTCAGGAGTCTCTAACATCATGTCATTCTGAACGACCGAAGGGAGTGAAGAATCCCCAGGAAATTGAGCCTCTCGGCTCAATTTCTTGGGAGACTCTTCGCTACGCTCAGAGCGACACACTGTCGCATGCAAGCGCGACAGCGTGCAGGATATCTCCTCTTATACAGAGTATCAAAGATTGAGCCACATTAGTTGCGGAAGGCTTCTGTGGCTGAGTGACTAACACTTGCTAATGTATGAACGCCTGGAAGGAAGTAAAATAGAAGTCTCACCCAATCTGTGAACATTTTCTATGGAACCTGTAGCAGCGATCCAGTCCAGTGTTTCTGACATGCCCAACGGTTATCAGCAGGCTATGCACGAGGCGTGGAAACGATTCACAACCAACCAGCAATTGGATCCAATTGTGCCTCCTCTGATTGCGGCCTCCTGGCAAAGGTGTTGGGGAAAAGTAAATCCCAATAACACCATGGAATTTACCCGCATGGGTTCGGACTACATGCTGGCTTCTCAAACGGCTAGTTTTGATCTTATTGCCATTGCCCGCCCGGTCATGGAGGATGTCTACCAATGTATTCAAAACTCAGGGACGGCTATCCTCCTCACCAATAGCATTGGTTGCGTGCTCGATCTGGTGGGAGACGATGAAATCCTAAAAATTATGTATGGCTGGGGCTGTGGCGTTGGAAGTATTCTTTCTGAGGAATTAATTGGGACTTCCTCTTTTGGACTGGCATTGACCGAACGTATGCCTGTGCAAGTGGCAGGGAGAGAACATTTTGTCCATCAGTTTCATATTGCGACCGGCGCCGCAGCTCCGATGTTTGATATCAGCGGTCGTTTGCTGGGCGTGTTGGGAATCGTCATGCCCGTCGAACGTTACCACATCCATTCACTTGGATTAGTCGCCGCTGCAGCTCGAGCGATTGAGAACCAGCGCCAGTCCGATATATTGTTTGCCGAGCAAAACAGCCAACTCGGTCAGTTGAATACGATCCTTTCGGCGATTTCCGACGGTATCCTGGTATTAAATGCCGATCATGTAGTGGTTCACGCGAATAACGCCGCCAGCCAGATGTTAGGCATTCCATCGAGATCAATGATGGGAAAACGGGCTGATACATTGCTCTCCATGCCACCATTTTTAAGCAAGGCTGTTTCAGAGCGAACCCCACTCATTGATGTGGAAGGCATCATTAACGTTGATCAGCAGCAGATCAATTGTCTGATTAGTCTCGATTTCGTATTCAAAAGTCAGAATGAACTACAGTGGATCATTGTGACCTTGCGCTCTGGGAAGAAAGTTCGCAAGCTGGTGCAAAGGCAGGTGGGTGCCAATGCTACTCTGACATTGGATGATATTCCTGGTGATTCACCGCAATTGCACCGGGTACGCAGTTTTGTGAGATCAGCGGCTGGCGCGCAGGCTAGCATATTGATCCGTGGGGAAGTAGGAACGGGCAAGAATGCCCTTGCCAGTGCTATCCATAATGCTGCTGATCGCCGGGAAGGACCCTTTGTTGTCTTTTCCTGCTCTTCAATACCAAATGAACTGGTGATCAGCGAGTTGTTGGGTTACGAAGAGGGAGATGAAAGCAGACATCTCAATGGACGGCCCAGCAAGTTCGAACTGGCAGATGGAGGTACCTTATTCTTTCAGAATGTGGATGTTCTGCCGTTGGAAGCGCAGTCAGTTTTGCTCAATGCCCTGGAGTTGGGAGTGATCCAACGTTTGGGAAGTCAGCGTGCTGTGGAGATCAATACGCGCGTGATCGCATCTACTTCAGCAAGTATGGAGGCATTGATTGCTCAAGGAGCTTTCCGCCCGGATCTGTATTATCGCCTGAGTACATTCACTGTGACGCTTCCGCCTCTGCGGGAACGCCCACGCGACATTCCACTTGTAGTAAATCGCATCCTGACCCGTTTTGAAAGACAACTTGGCTACAAGGTCTTGCTTGCCCCTGAAGTGATGGATGTGTTCAAAAAATATCTCTGGCCTGGTAATATCCGAGAAGTGGAAGCGGTTTTAGGACGCGCTTCCACCCAAGTGGCAGGTACAGGCTTGATTGGTTTGTCAGATATACCGGCTAACGTACGCAGGATGGAAGCCACTCCTCAGAATTTACGACCGCTTTTGCAAGTGAGTTCTCTCGGTGAGATGGAGCGCGAGACGATCTTGCTCACCGCCCAGATGCAACGAGGAAATGTTTCCCGCATGGCGCACGCCTTAGGAGTCGGCCGCACTACTTTGTGGCGTAAGCTCAAGTCATATGGTATTGACCCGGAAGAATACCGACGGCAGAATTAGAAGGGCCGCTTTACAGCCAGTGGGGAATTAAGAATTTAGCAAGGAACATTGCAGATCTATTTTCGTGCTGTTTCACTATGAAACAGCCATTTCTTAAAAAGTGTTCCTAAACGAAACACTTTTTATTTAATTCTTTGACTTTTCCCTGCACACTTCATAGAATGAATTTTAGAGCTTTTTCCCAAATTCTTTGTGGAGTAAATCTGGTGTCAGTTCATCGTTTTCTCGTTGAAGAAAAAACAATATTGCATTACCAGAATATTCTGACTGTTTACCCTTTCTTAGTCGTTCCCCGCCGAAAAGCTCCCTCACTAGGCGGTTTGTTTTTTAAACCAGGAGATTGCATCACGCACATGAAACAAAAGGAGGTCCAAAAGCAAGATATTTGCCAAAAAAACCGTTTCAGTAATCCCCTTAGATCCATTCACTAATCAAAATTCAGGAGGCTTAAAATGCATATATTTCTTGGCGAAGTCATCGGCACGATGTTTCTGATCCTGTTGGGTGATGGCGTCGTCGCCAACGTATTGCTCGCAAAGTCGAAGGGCCAGAACTCAGGTTGGATTGTCATCACCACTGCTTGGGCCATGGCGGTTTTCGTCGGCGTGTATACGTCGCTGGCTGTAGGAGGCAATGCGCATCTTAACCCGGCTGTGACAATTGGCTTGGCCGTTTCTGGCGCGGTTCCGTGGAGCGCTGTCCCGGTTTACCTCGGCGGCGAGTTCATAGGCGCGGCCCTCGGTGCAATATTGGTGTGGCTGTCTTACCTACCCCACTGGGCTGAAACTCAGGATCCAGGCCTTAAGCTGGCTGTGTTCTCCACTGGCCCGGCGATCCGAAACACGACCGCCAACCTAATTTGCGAGATCATAGGCACCTTTGCCTTGATGTTCGGTGTATTTCTGATCAAGGGCGCACAAATGGTGAGTGGCGGTGCGGTTAGCACTATATCCCTCGGCGCACTGGGAGCGCTGCCCGTTGCATTGCTAATATGGGTTATCGGTCTATCTCTGGGTGGCCCAACAGGTTACGCTATTAACCCAGCCCGCGACCTCGGCCCGCGCATCATGCATACTCTCCTGCCAATTGCCGGCAAAGGTGACAGCGACTGGGCTTATTCCTGGATCCCGGTTGTGGGCCCCATTATCGGCGCGGCCATTGCCGCCCTACTTTACCTTGCAATCCCACACTAAACAGATCTTTTGGATTGGATAAGGAGACGTTCATGAAAAAATTGATTAATAAACCCGAGAATGTGGTGCGAGAAGCATTGGAAGGCATGGCTTATGCCCATGCAGACCTAATAAA
>WNFU01009633.1_pt1 | contig 10860 bp, 12 predicted proteins | sample 5400121 | NCBI WGS metagenome assembly WNFU01 (sample SAMN13153360, study PRJNA577476) | soil metagenome | isolation source: 100 cm soil or saprolite under grassland replicate 1 | place: USA:California | collected 2016-06-15
GTCGTTTCTAGTTCGTCGAGGGCCGTCTCGGGCTGGAGGGCGGTGACATCGGCGACCGGAAAATCGAAGGCGACGAGTTCGGTCATCTGATCGGTGTCCGGATCGTCGACGCGGCAGATCAGCACGCGGATATGGCTCATGGGCTGCTCCTTCGTCAGTATGGCTGTTCCATGCTACCACAACGGAGCTGATGTCAGGCCGCAACTTGTCCCAGCGCTTATGCGCGCTTACCACTCAGGTGTTCACGATGTGGTGAACCCTGACAGTTAGTCACTTCCTGCTGAGCGCCTCGGCGATGGCCTGCTCCATCGTCATGGCGCGCCCCGCGGCCCAGTTGGCGGCATAGGCTTTGGCATCCATCTGCCCGCGCAACTCCGCTACTTCACGATCATATTCCGTTCGCTCGAGCGCGGTCATGGGTGTGCCGAGGGCTTCCCGCAGCGCCTCCGCCGCGCCGAACAGGCGCGCCGCGCGGATGAGTTGGTGCTGCGCCCCCGCGATGAAGGCGTAACATTCTAGTTGGTGCGCGATCGCCGCGCGCTGGCCGAGGTTCTGCCATACCACGATCGACTGCTGGTACAGACGCCGGGCTGCATCCAGGTTGCCCGCGCGCCGCTCAATGTGCGCCAGTTCGCTCTGAACCAGGTTGACCAGGTACCGATCGCCCATCTCACGAAACAGCCCCGCCGCTTCTCGGCAGCGCGCCCGCGCCTCGTCCCAGTGGCCCATATAGGCGGCGATGCGCGCCAGGCCCCGCAGGGATTGGGCCGCCCCCCAGTGTGCTCCGGCTGCGCGCGACAGGCGTGCGCTTTCTTCGCAGGCAGCGCGCGCCGCCGCGACATCGCCTCGCGTGACCAAAAGGATCTCGCTGCGCACACCGAGTGCGAAGGCCAGCATGAGCGTATCGCCGCTCTCGCATGCGAGCGCAATCGCCTCCGCCTGGGCGCGCTCGGCCACAGCCATGTCGCCCCCAGTATTCGCCGCACTTCCTAACCAGGCCAGCGCGAAGCCCAGGCCACGGCGATCCCCCAACTGCCGGTACAGGCGCACACTTTCTTCGCATGCAGCCAGCCCCGCCACGCTGTCGCCATGCTGCAGTGCCATATTACTCAACCCGATCAGGGCTTTGGCACGGGCCGCCTCGCGCCTGCGGGCTGCCTCACCGAGCAGTTCGGGCAAGGCTGCCACCCGATCCAGCAGCTCTTGCAGCCAAGAGCGGCCTTCCGTGGCATGTCCGCGCCGCACCCAAAACTCGGCCAACGACCCGGCCAGGCGCAACGCCGCATCGACATCGCGTTCCAATCCCCACCGCAACGCTGCGCGCACGTTGTCGTGTTCGATCTCACACTGATCCAGCCTGCGCAATTGCTTGAGGCCAAGCAATTGCGGCTCCCACGTCTCCGCAAACCGCAGGTAATAGTCCAGATGACGGTCGCGCGCCTGCGCCGCCGCACCGATCTCCAGCAATTTGTCGCAGGCATACTGCCGGATGGTTTCCAACAGGCGATAGCGCGCGGCGCTGTCCTGTTCCTCCACGACCACCAGCGACTGGTTGACGAGTTGCGCCAGCACATCCAGGATATCGAGATCGGGACCCATGGCCTCAGCAGCTTCAAGCGTCCAACCGCCCACAAACACCCCCAACCGCGCGAACAAGGTCTGTTCCTCCGCCGTGAGCAGGTGATAGCTCCAGTCGATCGTGCTGCGCAAGGTTTGCTGATGCGCCGGCAGGTCACGGGCGCCGCCGGTCAGCAGCGTGAGCCGCTGGTCCAGCCGCGCCAGCAGCACCGGCGGCGCAAACAGCTTGATCCGCGCCGCCGCCAGCTCTAGAGCCAGCGGCAACCCGTCCAGGCGATAGCAGATCTCGGCCACGGATGCGGCCGTCGCGTCCGTCAGCACAAACGTGGGTTGCACCGCTTTCGCGCGCGCGACGAACAGCACCACGGCCGCGTAGTCGGTCAAGGTCGCCAGCGGCGGCAACCGCTTCCGATCGGGCACGGCCAGCGGTGGCACCACGTACTGGTGCTCCCCCGAGAGCTGCAGCACCGCCCGGCTGGTGATCAGCAGCTTCAGCTGTGGCGCCGCTGCCAGCAGCTCGGCGACGCGCGGCGCCGCCGCCAGCAGCTGCTCGAAGTTGTCCAGCACTAGGAGGAGCTGCTTCGCGCGGAGATAGTCCTTGACACTGTCGAGGAGCGGCTGGCTGCCGGTCTCCCGCACGCCGAGTGTCTGAGCGATGGTGGCAATCACCAGGTTGGGGTCGCGGATCGGGGCCAGCGGGACGTAGCACAGCCCGTCGGCAAAGGCATCCTGGAGGTTGGCTGCGACGTGCAGGCTCAGGCGCGTCTTGCCGACGCCGGGCGGGCCGATCAGGGTCAGCAAGCGGATGTCAGTGCGCAGGAGCATGCCGCGCACCGTCGCGACCTCCTGGTCACGGCCGATCAGCGGGGTCGGCGACGCCGGCAAGTTGGTCGGACGCGGCTCCCGTGGTGCGAGTCGCGCGGGGGTGAGCGTCCGGGCGAGGGAGACGGATGGATCTGACGATGCATGACGTGGCGGATCGGCCCGCGGCGGCACGCCCACAGCCTGTTGTTCCACAACGACGAGCGCGTCCAGCGTGCCTGCCCGGATGCGCTGGTACAGTGCGGTCGTCTCCGCCGCCGGCTCCACGCCGAGTTCGTCGGCCAGGACGCGGCGGCAGCGCTCGTACTGCGCCAGCGCCGCGCTGCGTTCGCCGCTGAGGGCGAGCGCGCGCATCAATTGGCGATGGGCTTCCTCACGCCAGGGGTCGAGCGCGAGCTGCTGCCAGGCGGCGCGGCGGGTCTCGGCATACGCCCCGCGCCGCTCGTGATCGGCCGCCAGCTGATCGAGAGCCTCCAGCACCTGCTGGTGTAACCGCTGGCGCACCACCAGCGCCCACTCCTCAAATGACGGGCTGTTGCGCACGAAGAACCCCGCCAGGAAGTCGCCGCGGTAGAGCGCGGCCACCTGTGCCCGCCGCTCCGCGCACGGCGGACAGGTGTCCAGGGTCGCATGCGGGTGCTGGTCGCACGCAGTGAGGAGCGCGCTGAAGGTGGCCACGTCCACGTCGTGGTCGCTGGCCCGATTGAACTGCACTGTCTCGCGGCTGATCAGCAAGAACTGCGGATCGGCTGCAGCGTCACTGATCGCCAGGCGCAGGGTGGCGAGTGCCTGGCGCAGATTGTTGCGGGCGGTCTGATCAGGTTGTTCCGGCCAGAGCAGCCCGGCCAGCATGTCGCGGCGCTGCGGGCGGTCAGCCTCGACCGCCAGGTAGGCCAGCAGCGCCCGCACCTGGTCGTAGGCCAGGCCGCTGATTGGCTGCCCGTCCAGCGTGATCTGGAGCGGGCCGAGTAGGGCGAGCGACAAGTGGGCCATAGTGCCTCCCCGCGTGGGAGCACATGCGCATGAGCAAGTGTGCGGTCTATTATACCTGTTTGGCGGCTGGATGTCCGCTGTTTTTGCGATCTGTTTGCGTTACGTTTGCGTTCTGTTGACGCTGGCGCGGTATGTTGAACTCGTCAGACACACATGCGTACGGACGTCACGCATCACACGAGACGGGGCTGTTTGTATCGAACACGTCGTGAGAACGAGCGGAGCCATGCTCGGTTGGGCGCGGCACGCCCTGACCATCGCGGACACCAGCCCACCGCTCGTGTCGCGGTACAGCACTGGAGGAATACCATGGCAGTCGAGACCAATACACACCTGATTCGGCGACTCGTCGAAGAGGTCAGCAACGCTGGACGGACCGAGCTGATCGCCGAGCTCTTCCTGCCCGGCTCCTTCCTCGCCGGTGCGTTTGCGAACAAAATGAAGGAACTCCGAACGGGATTCCCCGACCTGCGGATGACCATTGAGGAGATGGTCGCCGAAGCTGATGATGTGGTTATCGTCTACAGCGCACAGGGAACGAACACCGGCCCGTTCATGGGGCAGCCACCGTCGGGCAAGCCGGTCGTCTGGACCGGCATCCATCTCTATCGCATCAAGGACGGTCGAATCGTCACCGCCCGGCTCTGTAACGACCGACTGGGGATGCTGCAGCAATTGGGCATGCTGCCAGCCGAGAGCCAGTAATGCAGCATGACGAATCGCAAGCTCTGCGCACATGGAAGTGCGTGATGAAAACGCGAGGACGATCTCGGATCGGCGCGGCAGCGATCGCCGCAGGAGTGCTGGTGCTGATGAGCGCCAGCGCCGCGAGCGCCCACCATCGCGCCACACGGGTGGAAGGCTCGTTCAGCATGACCGTGTTGGCGGCGAGGCGTGCACATCGCCGATCAGCCTCTGCACCCACGGGACGCTGAGTGGCGACCTGCCCGGCAGCTACGATGCCGTGTTTGACAGCCTGCAACCCGCGGGTGACCCGAACGACCCCACTTTGAACGCGGATTGATGCGGCGGCGCCGCGCCGCATCAATCCTTAACTCGTTGGGCGGTTCTCACAAGTAGTGAACTCGACATACTATGTCAGGGAGGCTCAAATGCTAGCGCACGTCCATCTGCATAGGGTATTTCTTTGGATTTCGGTTCTCGCGTGGGGCATCGGTGCCGGAGCACAGTTATTCGATCTTCGTGTTCTTGTCAATGCTTGGAGCGCGGCACCTCCGCAATCATTGGTTTTTCTCCCTTACGGGCCTCACTTCCCGGTTACTACAGGAGAATTCTTCTTGCCGGTCTCGCTAACCACCCTCGTAGGCTCCATCGGAGCACTTGTCACCGGCTGGAACACTCCATCCCGGTACCGGGTAAGGCTGTGGTCGTCCGCCGTGCTCATTCTTGCGGTCTGGCTTCTAACAGTGGTCGTCATGTTGCCTATGAACGCCGCGTTGTATGCGGCTGCCCCCGGCTCGACACTTCCTCCTACGGACAATCCAGATGTCGTCCAGCTCGCTCACCGCTGGGTAGTCTACGATTGGCTCCGCGTCGCTATGCTGGCTGGTGGGTTCGTGTCCGCTGTCCGCGCCATCAGTTTGCCTATCTCGGGGTAAAGTAAGCGAAGACTCTGTTGGTTAAACCGTTTATTAACCTAGATGTAGTGGCCTGTGAGGGCACTTGCCCCATAAAACCGCAGGCAAAACAGCGATCGACGCCGCTGGGTAGTCTACCCTCTTCATGTTGATGTCTCATGAGCGATGCATCACTCGGGAGGAGGGACGATAATGGAACAAACCACCCTCGTGCATCCCAGCGCATTCTGCTGGAATCCGAGCTGTCCTGATTATGGGAAGGTCGCTCGCGGCACTATCCGCCGGTTTGGCCATACCCAAGCCGGCACCCAACGCTATCAGTGTCGCACCTGTCACGGCACCTTTGTCGAACCGATCGGAACCGTCTTCTATGGCCGGCATCACACCCAGGAGACGATCATTGAATGTTTGGCTCTGCTAGCCGAACGGAACAGCTTGGCGGCCATCCATCGGGTTAAGGGGGTGAAAGAAGAAACCGTCGTGGCCTGGCTGCGCCTGGCCGCCCAGCACGTCGAACGAATTGAAGCCATTCTGCTGGCGAACTATCGGCTCACCCGCGCCCAACTCGACGCCATGTGGATCTATGTCGGCCACAAGGGCGAAAAAGGGGGCACCAAGCAACGGACGAGCGCGGTACCTGCTGGCGCGGCATACCGCTGGATACCGATACGCGCCTGCGTGTTGGGCGCGCGATCGGCAAGACCGAGGAACTGGTCGCCCACGAGTTGATGGCCCAACTCAAAGACCGTGGGCATCCGGATGCGCCGCCGGCGATGGCGACGGATGGGAAAGGTGAGTATCGGGAGGCGCTCCTCGAGACCTGGGGGCAGGTGCCCGAATAGAGTGGCGTCGGCCGACCACCGACCGTCAAACGCCCCCAGCCGGAGTGGCAGTATCTTCAAGTCGTCAAGACCCGGTCGGGCAGTCGCCTGATCGGGGTCACGATCAAGGTGATCGACGGTGAGCCTGAGACCGTGGAGGCGCTGGTCGGTGCGCATACTGCCTATGTAGAGCGGACGAACCTGACATCGCGTCAGATGAACGGGCGCTTGGTGCGCAAAACCCGGTCGTATTCCAAGCAACTGGACGCCCTCACGGCGTCGTGTGCTTGGGAAGACTGGGTCGTGGGTCTTCACGCGGCCGCTCAAGACGCTGGCGATCCGGGTGCAGGAAGGGCAGCGCCGCTGGCAGAGGCAAACACCCGCGATGGAAGCCGGATTGACCGATCAGCAATGGACTGTTAAAGAGCTGTTGTTGACCGTCGTCGCCCCACAGGCTATCAACATGAAATAGGGAGACGACCGGTCAGTGGTGGGCGGCTCGCTACGATTTTAGCGCGATCATGCTGGGCAACCTTCTGGCGTTGTTACGCCTAGAAGTTGGTGCAACCGACCGCTGGCGAAGTACATCTGCCGCTGTTGGTATCGAGCAGGTGCTGTCAGCGCAACGCCAGGGGCAATTGAATTGCTGTATTGCGGGCAGCAGCGTTTCAGATCTGCGCGCGGCAATGCAACAGGCCATGCACTTGGGGCAGCAGGTCTGTGCGGCGATAAGCGCTCAGTATGGCTGGCCCTGGCCTCAGCAGCTTGCGGAGCGAGTTACCAGTTTACTGAACGCGCCACCCAGGAGCGCAGAATAACAGTATAGCAAGAACCGCCAACCTGCGCTGCAGCCCAACCCGGCATTGGTGATGACCGGTCGCCTCTCTACGCGGGATCGGATAGCAGGCGACCTGTTATCTGGTCGGGAGTGAGCGCCCGCCCATGGAATGTTGCAGCGGACGCGGCTTTGCGGCGAGCAAGATCAGGGTGTTTTAGCGTCTGAATTCACCCAATGCTCGTATCAGTTTATGGATGCGGCGCTGCTGAACACCAAGCCGTTGGGCGGATTCCATCAAACGCTACTCTACGTGCGATCCTTCAAATGATATAATCATCGTCGACGCTTTCCACCAACATCCACATCCGCGCGATCTGCCATTTGTTGTCAGCTAACTGTGCTGGGGTGTTCGATGACTGTTTCCGGTTTGCACGACAAAATCGTTCTCATCACCGGCGCCAATAATCCGCTTGGTATTGGTGCTGCAACCGCTCGCGCTTTTGCCCGCCAGGGTGCCACTATTGGCCTGACCTATCTCCGCATCACGCCCGAAAGCCGTGGCTTGAATGCCAGTGAAGTCGCGCAAGCCACCACACCAAGTTTGTCTTTCTACCACGCCATGCGCACGAAATCTGCTGACGATGTAATTCGCTCCATCCGCGACCTGGGTGGGCGTGCCGAGGCGTATGAAGCCGATCTGAACGATCCTGCGGTCATTCCCCAAATCTTTGACTGGGTCGAAACGGTGTTTGGTTCGGTTGACGTGCTCGTGAACAACGCTTCGCATTACGACGATTCTGATACGGTGTTCACAACCTCTGTTGAAACACTTGATCGCGCCTTTCGTGTCAATATGCAAGCAGCCGTGTTGCTCATCGCGGAATTCGTGCGCCGGTATCAACGTCGTAACGGCCACTGGGGCCGGATCATCAATCTCAGCACCGATGCAGCGCAAGTGTTTGCAGGACAGATCGCCTACGGCGCGAGTAAAGCAGCGATCGAGGCATTGACCCGGAGCATTGCGATAGAGGTTGGACCGCTTGGCATTACGGTGAACACGGTTGCACCTGGTCCCGTGCAAACCGGCTACATCTCGGCGACCTTCGTGGCCCAACTCGTTCCAACCATCCCATTACGGCGGATTGGCCAACCAGACGATATTGCCGATGTGATCGTCTTTCTGGCATCGGAACAAGCCCGCTGGCTGACCGGTCAAGTCATTAAGGTCTCCGGTGGACATGCACTGTAGTCAATTGACAAACCGAAAAGAGCGCCTCTATCCGGAATCCGCGCAACACGGCATTCCAGTTGACCGCTTCGCGCGCGAGATCCTAGCCATTTCAGCGCCTTCTTATGCGGCGCGCGACGGCAACTAATACGCAATCCGTTGGGCCGCCATCCATCAAGGCCGTTCCTGCTATAGCGATCCTACCAGAGCAGTACCGCGATCCGCCTGAAGGCTCGACTCCGTTTTACAACTCACGTAGGATCGCTAGAGAAACTTGTCAAGCGTGGCTGCATATCTCCTATTTCCACTCCAAGTCGCAAGGATGCAGGAAGGATAAGCGAATGACAACCTTCCCAAACGTACAGGCCTGGCTCGACCAGGACAAGGTCATCATTCTGGATGGCGCGACCGGCACCGAACTCCAGCGCCGCGGCGTGCCCATGCACGGCTTTGCCTGGAGCGCAGCCGCACTCGACACCCATCCCGAAACGATCCGCGCAGTCCACGAAGACTACATCCGCGCCGGCGCAGACGTGATCATCACGAACTCCTTCTCGACGGCGCGGCATGTGTTGGAGCCAGCCGGGTTGGGCGACCGTGTCCGAGCGTTGAACCAGCGCGCCGTCGCCCTGGCCCAGGCGGCGCGTGAGAACGCCGCCAATGGCCGCCCCGTCGCCATCGCCGGCTCGATATCGAGCTTTCGGGCCGATGTCACTCCAGCCGCGCAGGTGGAGGCGAACTATCGCGAGCAAGCTCAACTGCTGGCCGAGGCCGGCGTGGATCTCATCGCACTGGAGATGATGTATAGCGTCGAGCAGGCCACCCCCGCTATCCGAGCCGCCCTTACGACCGGCCTACCCATCTGGGTCGGCTTCAGTTGTCGGGTGGCTGGGGATGGCGCAGTCCGACTCTTGGACGGTAGCCCCTTCGCGGCTGGACTGAGCCAAAGCCTTGGCTTGCTTGCGCACCTGCCCTTCGGCGGCGCGGCGGTAACGGTGATGCACACCCGGACGGAGCACATCGCCCCAGCCCTGGAAATCGTCCGGCACCACTGGTCTGGGCCGACCGGCGTGTACGCACATTCCGGCGAGTGGATCGATCCAAACTGGCAGTTCGTCGATCTAATCTCCCCCGAAGGGTATCTCACCCTCGCGCAGCAGTGGGTCGAGATGGGCGCTCAGATGATCGGCGGTTGTTGCGGCATCGGGCCAGAGTACATCCGGCTACTGAAGGAGCGGCTGCGGTCGTCTCGACCGCCGACCACTGACAAACGACAGCCAGGCGTAGCGTGACATGTCAGCGGTCGGCGATCACAGCAACAAACGCGGTACTTCTCGCGAATCGACCGACTATGCCAAATGGCGGCCCAACCGGCGCGAGCAGTCCGACCGCTTCGCGCGAGATCGTGCGGTTTTTGAGAGCAACCTATGCCGCGCGCCTCGGCGGCAGCTGAAGCGCAGCACGTTCGGCGGCTTATTCCACACCTTCATCACTGCGCTGCCTCCTTCCCATTCCGGCAGAGAAATGGTACCCTGACGATGATTGCAGTTTCCCATAGTGAGCAAGAGGTGCCAATGATGCCACACCTGCATGTCTATGAGCATCAGGAGTTCCCATCCCATCTGAAATGGCAGGCGATTTCATTCATACGTGTCCAATGGCCTTCGGTTTTCACCGGCCCATTGCGCTGGTTGACCGAACCCTACCCACCAGCGATGCACCCGATCCATTTTGTCCTTCGCGAAGGCGATGTGCTCATTAGTTATGCAGCCGCGCTTCGGCTTGCCCTATCGCATCAGGACACAACCTATCAGGTGTATGGCTTTGGAAATGTCTTTACCTTTCCACCCTATCGCCACGAAGGCTATAGCCAGCAGGTGCTGCACGCTGCGGCACAGTATCTTGATGCGAGCGCGGTGGATCTGGCGATGCTGTTCTGTCAGCCAATACTTGAGCCATTTTATGTCCAGAGTGGCTGGGAAGCTTGCCATACTGCAGAAACACGCATTGGGACGGCTGATTCGTATACGCTCGATCACGATCTGCGCATGATGCGGTTTATCTCGCCGCACGCAAAGCAAGCACGTAGCGCGTTCTTGACGCACCCACTCTACATTCAATGGTCATGGTAAAGGCGTGAGATGGAGAAAATCGACTGCGAAGCGGCAAGCGCTAATCCCGTCCACACGTAGTTGCCGCCGAACAGGCATTCCAGCTGACCGCTTCGCGCGCGAGATCGTTGGTATTTTGGCAGCTGTGTCCAGCGCGCTCGCGGCAACTGAATGCCAACCCGTTGGGCAGATGTGAGCAGAAGGGGTGCTGGGTATGATCCTCCCAAAAGATCGCGACCCGCGTTTCGTGACGATCCGCCGCGGTGGAACCCTCACCGATTCGGATCACCAGCTCCTCGCTCTGTGGGCGGCAGCGTGCGCGGAGCACGTCCTTGACCTCTTCGAGAAGGCTCAGCCTGATGACCCGCGACCGCGTCAGGCGATCGCGCAGGCCCGCGCCTGGGCGCGCGGCGCGATCACGATGTCCCAGGCTCGCGCGGCGGGTGGCCATGCCATGGCTGCGGCAAGAGCGCTGAGCGGAGCCGCTCGGCACGCCGCATACGCTGCTGGCCAGGCGGCAGTGGTGGCGCATGTCGCCGCGCACGAGCTCGGTGCGGCCGCCTATGCGATCAAGACCGCACGTGCTGCCGCGCCCCAAGGAACGGGCGAGCGCGCAGGGCGACTCGAGTGCCACTGGCAGCGCGACCAGCTCCCGGAGGCGATTCGCGCGCTCGTCCTCGACGACCAGCGGTTGCGGAACGACATCTGCTGGTCGGTGTTCGACTGCTGAGCGTGCGTCGAGGCGCCAGCACTATCCAACAAGCGCATCGAGCCGACGCGCCCGCAGATTTGTTCGTGCTCATCGGTACGGCCGGTTGCGGGCCTGCCGGTGCGCTTGGCCGTTCGACGGACTGATCCGTTCAGGAGGCCTGTGATGGCGCTCACCGATTGGTATTGCGAAGACGTTCTCTCTGGCAAGCTCGCGGTACTG
>WNFU01009634.1_pt1 | contig 10860 bp, 11 predicted proteins | sample 5400121 | NCBI WGS metagenome assembly WNFU01 (sample SAMN13153360, study PRJNA577476) | soil metagenome | isolation source: 100 cm soil or saprolite under grassland replicate 1 | place: USA:California | collected 2016-06-15
GCGGTCTGGTGCGCGGCGACTCGGTCGCGCTCCTGTGCTCCAACCGGACCGAGTTCGCGGAGGTGCTGCTTGCGACGCAGCGGGCGGGGCTGTGCTTGACCACCGTGAACTGGCATCTCACCGGCGACGAGGCGGGCTACATCGTCGCCGACTGCGAGGCGAAGGCGTTCGTCGCCGAAGCCTGCTTCGCCGATACCGCGACCGGGGCGGCGGCCGCGGCGCTGAGCGCGCGCGTGCGCCTGGCGATCGGCGGTCCCATCGACGGGTTCGAGGATCTCGCCGGCGCGTCGGCGGACGAACCGGGCGACGACCTCGCGGATCCGGCGCTCGGGTCGCAGATGCTCTACACGTCGGGGACGACCGGTCGCCCGAAGGGCGTGTATCGCGACGAGGCGTCACTCGCGACCGCGGTGACGCTCGCCCGCGCCGCGTACCGCGACGGCAACGTGCACCTCTTGACCGGCCCGCTGTACCACGCGGCGCCGCTGCTGTTCTCGCTCAACGCGCCGCTCATCGCCGGTGTCCCGGTCGTGATGATGCCGGCTTGGGACCCGGAAGGGGCGCTCCGGTTGATCGAGGAGCACCGGGTCACGCACACGCACATGGTTCCGACGATGTTCCACCAGCTCCTCGCGCTTCCCGACGATGTGCGCGCCCGCTACGACGTCTCGTCACTGCACAACGTGCTCCACGGTGCTGCGCCGTGCCCGGTCGGCGTGAAGCAGCGGCTGATCGAGTGGCTGGGTCCGGTCGTCAACGAGTACTACGCGGCCACCGAGGGGCTGGGCACGTGGGTCGACTCGCGCACCTGGCTGCGCAAGCCCGGAACGGTCGGGAGGCCCGTGCCCGACGACCAGGTCCTGGTGGGTGACGACGAGGGGAATCGTCTACCCGCCGGCGAGGTCGGGCTCGTGTGGTTCAAGGCGTCGGAGGTCCCGTTCGAGTACTACAAGGACCGCGCCAAGACCGAGTCCTCGTACCGTGACCGTCACTTCACGCTGGGCGACATGGGATACGTCGACGAGGACGGCTTTCTCTTCCTCACCGATCGCAGCGCCAACCTGATCATCTCGGGCGGCGTGAACATCTACCCGGCCGAGGTCGATGCCGTGCTGCTCGAGCATCCCGCCGTCGCGGACGCGGCGACGATCGGTGTGCCGAATCCCGAGTGGGGCGAACAGGTGCTGGCCGTGATCGAGCTCCGATCGGGCGTGCCGGCCAGCGCCGAGCTGGGTGACGAGCTCGTCGCGTTCTGCCGCGAACGCCTGGCGCATTTCAAGTGCCCCCGTCGGGTCGAGTTCGTCGACAAGCTGCCCCGCCAGGACAACGGGAAGATCTACAAGCGGGTCTTGCGCGATCGGTACCGCGAGCGCGCTTCGACCTGAGCGTCAGGCCCGTCGAGGCGTGATCGACAGGTCCCGGCGAACGTCTTCGAGCGGTTCGTCGGCGCGTGCGAGGTGGTCGATGGTCGCGAAGTCGGCCGAGCATCTCGAGCCGCGGAGAATGGCGTCGGCGAGCTCCTCGGCGGCGCCCGGCCGCGCGAGCGTGCCGACCTTGTCCACGATTTCCTCGGAATCGAGCAACCCCGCTTCGTGCAGCGACAGCGAGACGCAGAAGTTCGAGAAGTGGTGGTCGCCGTCGGTCGCGCTGACGAGCATCGCCTGGAGCGCGAGCTCGCCGGGACCATTCGGCTCGTAGCCCGACAGGACATGCGTGAAATCGTGAGCGACGAAAATGACGTCGCCGCCGCCCGGCTCGCCCGGGAACTTGAGGTTGTAGCGCTGGTAGAAGTCGAAGTACGCGCGCCCGAGGCTCGCGGCCGGGCAATGCTCCAGCTCTCGTAGCCGCGCCGCCATCTCGGCGTTCTCCGCGCCCGCGAACTCGGGCTCGATGTCATATGCGTCGTGGTAGCGCTGGTAGTCGGCGTTGAGCTCCGCCCGCGCCGACCTGAGCGCATCGCGCGCCACGATCTGCATCTTCTCGTCGACGCCGAGGGCGGCGGCGTACTCCTGGACCCGGTCGGCCATCGCTTCGCTCCCCGGGTGACGGCTGAACTCGAGCACGATCATGAGTTGGAGCACTCGATGCCGCGCCTTCGGGTCGGGGATGGCGGCGGCCAACCCCTCCGGGTCGAGCGGGTCGAGGTCCCCGGGATCGAGCTCGACGTCGAAGTATCCGTGAAGAAGCGCGCCGATGATGCCGAGTTGCTCGTCGGTCGGGCCTCCGTCGACGGCTGCGGCGCCGAGCAAGCCGCGCGCGACCGGATCGGCGAGCTCCTTGTGTACGGGCCGCATGCGTTCCCCTGCCCTCGCTGTACGGCGACGTGGCCATCGTGGTGCACCCCGGACCCGCGGGCAAGCGCACGTCTGCCCGCACCCCCCGTACGCTCACGCGGGGACGGCGGCTTTGCCGACCGTCACCGCAGAGCCGGAGCTTGCGACGGCGCCAGGAGGAAGAGTGCAGGTGCTGCTGACCGAGACGGCGTCCCGACTGCTCGACGAGCGCGCCGGCCGCGTCGACCCCGCCGTCGAGCCGGTGCGGATGCATCGTGACGGCCGTCTCGAAGTCGCAGGGAGTGAGCTCCCAGCCGACGCCCTCGCGCCCGAGGTGGCGTGGGCGACCGGCGATCTGTTCTTCCGCGGCGGTGCGGCCCCGTGGTTCGAGCTGCTCCTGCGTCTGGACTCCCTGCGGTGGTTCCAGTCTCCGGCCGCCGGGTACCTCGGCCTCTATGACCGACTGTTCGAGCGCGGCGTGCGGGTCACCGGCGCCCACGTGAACGCGATCCCAATCGCGGAGTACGTGCTCCAGGCCGTGCTCGCGCACTTCCAGCGCGCCGATGAATGGATCGCGGCACGGGCCGCGCGCGAGTGGCGTCCCCACGAGTTCCGCGAGGTGTCCGGGACCACGTGGCTGGTCATCGGCGTCGGCGCCATCGGATCCGCCGTCGCCGAGCGCGCCCGGGCGCTCGGCGCACGCGTGCTCGGCCACCGGCGCAGGCCCACAGGCCGCGAGCCCGTACACGAGATGCTCGGGCGGGACGAGCTGCTCGATGGCGTGGCGCGCTGCGACGTCGTGGTGCTGGCGGCGCCGGCGACGTCCGAGACAACCGGCTTCGTCGACGCGCCCTTTCTCGGCGCGATGGCCGCGGGATCGGTGCTCGTCAACATCGCCCGGGGCGCGCTCATTGACGAAGCGGCGCTCCTCGCCGCGCTCGACCGCGGCCGACCTGAGGCGGCGATCCTCGATGTGTTCGCCACCGAGCCGCTGCCCGCCGACAGCCCGTTCTGGGACCATCCCCGCGTCGTGCTCACGCCGCACTCGTCGGCCGGCGGGCTCGGACGGCACGGCCGCGCTGCCGACTTGTTCGTCGAGAACCTCGATCGCTACCGGCACGGCCGCGCGTTGCTGCACGAGGTTGTTCGCGGCGACGGCGCGGGCACCGGCACGTGGCTGAATGAGCGCGCCCGCTCCTGACGCGCCGCGCTTCGCGGTCCTCGACGACGCGGTCGCCGCCGCACGCGAGGTGCTTCCGTCCGAAGTCCTCGCCTACTTGGAGGGCGGTGCCGAGGACGAGCTCACTCTGGTCGAGAATCGGCGCGCATTCTCCCGCTGGCTCCTCCGGCCTCGGATGCTGAGCGGCGCGCCGGGCGCGGACCCGGCGACGACCTTCCTCGGGATGCCGATCTCGATGCCGTTGCTCGTCGCGCCGTTCGCCGGCGACACGCTCCTGCACGCCGACGGCTACCGGGCCGTGCTCGAGGCCGCGGCCGCCCACGGGACCATCGCCGTGGTCCCCGAGGTGACGGGCAAGGAGACGCTCGAAGCGCTGGCGGCGGCGTCCCCGGCGGCGCGCGTGTTCCAGGTGAGCCTGCGCCACCCCGAAAGCGTGCTCGTCGAGCTCCTGCAGCGCGCCGCCGACGCCGGCTACTCGGCGATCTGCGTGACGATCGACGTGCCCGTCGTCGGCGTGCGCCGCCGCGAGAACCGCCACCCCGGCGCGAGCGTTGAGATCTCCAACTTCGAACCGGGCTCGATCGCGGGTGCCTTCATGGACGACAGCGGCGAGCGCGAGCCGCCGTGGACGTGGGCTCGCCTGGCGGACGCCATGGCGAACACGCCCCTGCCGTGCGCGGTGAAGGGGGTGCTGACGGCGGCGGACGCCCGGGCTGCCGTCGGCGCCGGGGCGGCCGCGGTGTACGTGTCGAACCACGGTGGTCGCCAGCTCGACGGCGCGCCCGCCACGCTCGACCAGCTTGGGGAGGTCGTCGACGAGATCGGCGGCGAGGCCGAGGTCGCCATCGACGGCGGCGTGCGCAGTGGCAGCGACATCGTCAAGGCCCTCGCCCTCGGGGCCGATGTCGTCCTCGTCGGCCGGCCCGTCTGTTACGGGCTGGTGGCCGGCGGCGGCACCGGCGTGCACCGGGTGCTCGAGATCCTCCGCCACGAGCTCGTCACGGCGATGACGCTGCTCGGCCGCACTCGTGTTGCGGACCTCGATCGCAGCCTCCTCCAGCCCGCCCGTCGATAACCTCGGCCAGGAATCCGATGCCGAACGATGTCGCGTTCAACCACCTCGGCCACTGCGTGACCGACCTGTCGCGCTCGCGCCGCTTCTACGAGGAGCTCCTCGACTTCGAGGTGGAGCGCGAGCTGCATCCGCCGGACGACCCGTCGAGCACGCTGCTCCGCCTCCCGAAGCCGCTCGGCATGACCGCGCTGTACCTCCGCCGCGACGGGCTGGTGCTCGAGCTCCTGCACTTCGCGGGCGGGACGGTACCTGCCCGCGAGCGCGTCATGAACGAGCCGGGCCTCACCCACATCTCGGTGAGCGTCGACGACGTCGACGCGGTCTGTGGGCGCGTCGCCGACTACGGCGGCGAGGTCCTCACCGACACGAACATCGGCGTCGGGATCTTCGTCCGCGATCCCGACGGGCAGCTGATCGAGCTGTTGCCGATGAGCTACCGGGAGCACCTCGACGCCGGCGAGGCCTAAAGGAGGCTTGGGGGTTAGTAAGCCGCCCAGGCGTTCCAGAACTGCACGAACACGAACACCGCCAGGCCGAGGCTGTCGAGCCGCACCCGTTCGCCGGTGACCTTGAACCCGAGGAATCCGGCCAGGAAGAGCAAGACGGCGATCCCGTAGAGGATCGTCTGCCATCCGGCGCTCAACGTATCGACTGCGAGCACACCAATCTCCCTTCGACGCGCCGCGCCACCCCGCGTGACGGGCAGATTGAGTGTCCGCGAGTGAAGACGCCCACTCAAGCACCCTTGGGGTGCAAAAGGGACGCCCGCGCTCAGCCGCGCGCGTTGATCTTGGCGAGTACCGCGTCGGCGTAGCCCTGCATCCCGAACAGGTTGGGGTGGATCGGCGCCGCCGGTGTCGTCGGAACGGCGGGCTCGACCCAGCGCGTCAGCGGCAGCTGGCACGCGTCGTGGCCGATGCTCGCCGTGTACGCGTCGACGAACTTCGCGTCGTTGGCGTCGGCCTGCCGGGCGAGCATGGCGTTGAGCTTCTTCTCGATCCCGCGCAGGTAGGGGACGTCGTCGGGCGTCATCGGGAGCTGCGGCCAGCAGCCGGGGCCGCTCTCGGGGAGGATCGCCAGGTACGCGACGACGTAGATCCGTGCCTCTGGCGAGCGCTGGTGGATGCCGTCGAGCACGGCGGCGACCTTCGGTGCGGTCATCTCGATGCGTTCCGCCAGCTCGTCGTGGCCGTTCACCACGTAGTGGTCCTGGCACGGGTGACCGGTCGGGACCAGCGAGGAGCAGTTCTCGACGATCTCGGAGAAGCCGATGTCGTTGCCGCCGATGCCGAGCGTCACGAGCTGGGTGTCGGCGTCGAGGCGGTCGAACTGCGGCGGGTTCGGACCCGGCGACACGCCTTGGGGGTTGGTCATGTCGTCGGTCTCCGCGCCGCTGCAGCTCGCGTCGCGGAACTCGCTCACCCCGAGCGCGGCCGCGACCAGGTGGGGATAGTTGTGGTCCGAGCGCAGGCATCCCAGCGGGTCGGGCTGCTGGACGGGGATGATCGGGCCGGCGGTGTACGAGTCGCCCAGGGCGACGTAGCTCTGCGGGGGCGTGCGCGCCTCGACCGTCCCGGGAACGAGGAGCCCGAGGAGCGCCGCGGCCAGCGGCACCGCGACGATCCGACCGAACCTGGCCATGCTTCCCCCCGGAGTCGCCAGACCTGGCAAATGGTGCGGAAGGAGCATAATCGGTAGGATTCGCCCCCGCACGTCGGCCTGACGGGGGGAGAAGCTGATGCGGGGCGGGCGACGGGTCGAGCTGCTGCTGGTCGCGCTGGTCCTCGTCGCGGGCGCCGCGGTCGGCCAGCTCGCCGAGCCCGCCGCCGGCGACCTCCTGCCTCCACAGCCCCCCGTCGGGCAGTGGGATTGGCCCACGTACGGGCGCTCGGCCCAGCACACGTTCTCGGCGCCGACCACGCTCGACCAGACGAGCGCCCGCACCCTCGCGCCGGCGTGGTTCTTCCCGACCGGCGACGCGGTGACCGCCAACCCGGTCGTCGTCGGGTCGACCGTGTACGTGGGGTCGTGGGACGGGTTCTTCTACGCGCTCGACCGCGCCACCGGGCACCTGCGGTGGAGGTTCCAGATCGCGCCCCAGCCCGCGGTCGTCCCGCGGCCGGGTGAGTTCCCGCGCGACCCGAGCTCCGACGGCGGGCTCATCACGTCGAGCGCGTGGTTCCAGCCCGGCGCCGACTCGCGGCCGGACCTCGTGATCTTCGGCGGCGGCTACACGCTGTACGCGCTGCGGGCGGCCGACGGCATCGAGTACTGGCACCACGACTACACGGGGCTGCCCGAAGCGCCCGCCGACCCGGCCCACGACGAGGCGCGCATCTTCTCCTCGCCCGTCGTCGTCGGGAACCGGGTGCTGTTCGGGGTCACGTCGGACGGGCAGGACGGCCACCGCGGGTACTTCGTCGCCGCCAACCTGGCGACGGGCAATCCGTTGTGGCGGTTCGAGACCAGCGTCGACGACAGCGGTGCCGTCCTCAACGACGGCTGCGGCGGCGTGTGGTCGTCGCCGACGGTCGACGCCACGCGCGGTCTCGCCGTCTTCGACGTGGCCGACTGCAACTTCGAGGCGCGGGGGCCGTACAACGAGCGCGTCATCGCGCTGCGGATCAGCAACGGCACGCCGGCGTGGGTGTTCACACCGCCCCGAATCGAGCAAGGGGACCCGCCCTGCGACTGGGACTTCGGTGCCACGCCCAACCTCGGCACCGCGCCGGACGGCAGCCCGTTCCTCGGCGTCGGCGGCAAGGACGGCACGTACTACCGGATCGATCCCGCCACCGGACGCCTGGTCTGGATGAAGAACGTCGTGTTCGGTGGTGTCGCCGGCGGCTTCATCGCCACCACTGCCTACGACGGGCGGCGCGTGTACGGCGCGACCGCGCTCGGCGACATCGGCTTGTGTCAGCCCGGCAACCCGGCCGACCTGCCCGTGCAGGAACCATCCCTGCACGCGTTCGACGCGACCTCGGGCGCGGTCGTCTGGCAGCAGGTCCACGCGCTGTCGTTCGCCGCAACCACCGTCGCCGGCGGCATGGTCTTCAACGGCCATGCGATCGACCCCATGGTTCAGGTGCGAGACGCGACGACGGGGCTGCTGATCACGGTGCTGCCGTTGCCGGCGACCTCCGACTCGGGCGTGACGGTGTCTCGCAACGCGCTGTTCTTCGGGACGGGCAGCTCGGAGCAGGGCACGCCCGTCGGCGTGTACGCGTACACACCGCTCGGGGTCGCGCCGACGCCCTGATGCGTATCTGAGGGACGCTCAGCGTCCCTCAGATACGCACCGTGTGCCTGTGCGAGGATGGCGGCGTGGACGGCGTCCACGATCTCGGGGGGATGCAGGGATTCGGCCCGGTCGACGTCGAGGCCGATGAGCCAACCTTCCATCACGAATGGGAGGCGCGCACGTTCGCCGTCGCGGGTGGTGCGCTCGCTGCCGGCGGCTTCAACACCCCGATGTTCCGTCACGCCATCGAGCGGATGGACCCCGGCCACTACCTGACGTCCTCGTACTACGAGCACTGGCTTACCGCGGTCACGACGCTGCTCGTCGAGGCGGGGATGATCTCCCGCGACGAGCTCGACGTGCGCGTCGGCGTGTTCCCGTTGTCACGGCCGTCCGCGGTGGGCGTCGAAGATGTCGGCGAAGCGGCGTCCCGCGAGACCCCTCGCTTCGCCGTGGGCGATGCCGTGCGCGTCCGCGACCTCCACTTCGGCGGTCACACCCGCTGCCCCCGGTACGTGCGGGGCCGCCGCGGTGTCGTCATCCGGATCGATCCTGCGGCGCCCATTCCCGAGGTCGAGGCGCACCGCCGCGAACGCGTGCTCGACCCGACCTACGGAGTGCGCTTCGACGCCGGCGAGCTCTGGTCCGATGCCGCGGAGGCGAACACACCGGTGCACGTCGACCTGTACGAGCGCTACCTCGAGCCGGCGTGACGTGAGCGACGACCACCGGCACCATCCCGAACCGCTGAGCGACGTCGAGCGCCGGGCCCGCGCGCTCGAGGAGTTGCTGACCGAGAAGGGGATCGTCAGCGCCGAGTTCATCGACCAGGTGGTGGAGGCGTACGCGCAGGACATCGGGCCCATGAACGGGGCCAAGGTCGTCGCCCGTGCCTGGGTCGATCCCGAGTACAAGCAGCGGTTGCTCGCCGACGGCAGCGCGGCGATCGCCGAGCTCGGCTTCGGCGGGCCCGAGGGCGACCACATCGTCGCCGTCGAGAACACGTCCGACGTGCACAACGTCGTCGTGTGCACGCTGTGCTCGTGCTACCCGTGGCCGGTGCTGGGGCTCCCGCCGAGCTGGTACAAGAGCCCGCCGTATCGATCGCGAATGGTGCGCGAGCCGCGCACCGTGCTCGCGGAGATGGGTTGCGACGTGCCCGAGGACGTCGAGATCAGGGTGTGGGACTCCAGCGCCGAGATGCGTTACCTCGTGCTGCCGGCGCGCCCGCCGGACACGGACGGCGCCGGGGAGGACGAGCTCGCGGCGACCGTGACCCGCGACGCGATGATCGGCGTGGCCCGATTATGAGCGAGCTCGTTCGGCCCGAGGTGCGGCACATGGCGGGCCACGCGGCACTGCCGCGCCAGAACGGCGAGCTGGTCTTCGACGCGCCGTGGCAGGGACGCGTGCTTGCCATGGCGCTCGCCGTCGTGCAGGAGCGCGGGCTCGACTGGGACGAGTTCCGCCGGCGGCTCATTGCCGCCATCGAATCGGATCCGACCCGCCCGTACTACGAGTCGTGGACGGCCGCGCTCACCGACCTCGTGGTCGACCTCGGCGTCGCCAGCGCGGACGACGTCGACACGCGCGCCGCGCGCGTCGAGCGCTGACGCGCCGCGTCGCTCAGCGGAGGATCTCGACGAGGAGGATCCACGCATTCGTCAGTGCCCCGATGTACGCGACGAGCACGGCGGCGGGCCACCAGTACAGGCCGCCTCCGCCTGCGGCGGCCAGGCTGATTCCGGCCACGGCGATCAGGGCGGCGGCGCCGAGCCCGAACGCGCGTCGGCTGGCGAGCGATCCCCGCGGCGGACCGGGTCTGCCGGGATCTGTGGGCTGTGTGACCGCGTCTCGCTGGAGGAAGAGGACGATGGCGAACAGCGCGGCGCCGAGGAGGATCAGCTCGGTGCTCAGCACATCCTTGCGCTGACCGGGGATCAGCACGACGGTCGCCGTCGCGAGGACGCTCCCGAGAAGGATCACCGCCTCGGCGGCGCGGTGGACGAGCTGGCCCGATCCGATGATGTCACGCAGGTTGATGGAGATGCCGACGAACACGAGACCGAGCAGCGCGGCCGACGCGCCGAGCTGCGCCAGCGCGAAGTCTCCCCACTCGCCGATCCGGTACGCCAACACCGCCTCCTCGCGGGAAGAAGCTATCCCCCGCGACGTGCCGTTCGTGTGGTCAGCGTGCCGGGAGACGTCGCCGCCACGCTGTCACGCGCGGCTCGATGAGGATCCCGACGGTGACAAGAGCGGCGAGCACCGCGATTTGCGCCTCGGCGGAGACGGCGAGGCCCACGAACACCGTTGCCAACGCTACGACCCCGATCGCGAGGCGGGTGGCGACCGGACCGGCTCGGAGCACGAGCCTGAAGAGCACGAGACCTGCGACGTAGACCGCGACACCGGCGGCGAGGAACCACGCCGTCGCCGCCGTCGCGGGCTCGCCGTAATCGACGATCGCCAGCTTCACGCCGGCCGCCAGGGCCACGATCCCGCCGAGTACCGGCAGGAACGCGTAGCCGAACGCATACAGGGCGAACCACGGGTTCCGGTCGTCGGGCGCATCGCGCAGCGCGCGCTCGGCGCGTTCGTCCTCGCCGTCGAAGTACAGCCACCAGAGCGCGGCGGCCAGCGCGAGCCCGAGGACGGCCGTCGTGAGGAGACCCGACGTGATCTCGCGCCCCTGGACGCCGATCCCGACGGCGACGATCGACTCGCCGAGGGCGATGAGGACGATGAGCCCGTGACGTTCGACGAAGTGCGCGGGCCGGATCCGGAAGCCGCCGACCGCGGTGACGATCGGGGACGTCCAGTGGAGCACGAACGCGGCCGTCCAGAGCGTCCACTGGGCGGTGCCGTCGGTGAAGACGGCGGCCAACAGCAACGCGGCGGTGATGGTGTTGTACGGGCCCAACCGGGTCATCGCGCGCACCGCGCTTTCCTCGCTCGATCGGAGGAACAAGCCGGTGTGCACGAACGTCACGACGAGGTATCCGATCCCGAACGCGATGCCCGCGTCGCCGAAGGCGTCGGGGATGGCGAGCGCGACGACGAGGAAGCCCGCCATGCCGAGGAGCAT
>WNFU01009635.1_pt1 | contig 10860 bp, 10 predicted proteins | sample 5400121 | NCBI WGS metagenome assembly WNFU01 (sample SAMN13153360, study PRJNA577476) | soil metagenome | isolation source: 100 cm soil or saprolite under grassland replicate 1 | place: USA:California | collected 2016-06-15
TCCACCCTCGGGGTTCCGAGCAGTCCCTGCGGGCGCACGGTCATGAGCGCGACGAGGAGCGACCCGAACAGGATCCAGCGCGCGACCGCAGGCTGCTCGACGAAGCTGTTCTCCCAGACGATCGCGGCGAGATAGACGGCCGGGACGAGCGCCGCCGTCCTCCACCGGCCGCGCAGTCGGGTCAGGATCAGCGTCGCAACGACGAGACTGACGTACGCGAAGTCGGCGAACCGGCCGTGCCCCGTGGGGATCACGACCCAGTTCTGGATCCCCCCCGCGAGACGACCTCCCTCGACGACCGGCCCCCCCGTCCAGGAAGGCGCAACTGCGCCGACAAACGCCTGGACGGCGACGCCCAGGCCGACCACTGCCCCGATGACGGCGGCGAATCTCCACCACGGTCGAAGGTGCAGCACGAGCAGAAGCAGGAGAACGGCGTAGAACAGCAGACGCGCGTTGTTCTGAGGATTCTCGGGTGCAAGAAACTGGAACGAGACGTTGATCACGACGGCGCCCAGGACGACGCCGGTCAGGCTTCCGAGCCCGCCGAGAATAATGATCGCGTAGATCGTGATCAGGATCGGGACGTCGAAGTTTCCCGACGTGACTGCGGTGAGGACGGCTGCGAACACGCATCCGGCGAGACCCGCGATTCCGGCCCCGAATGCGAATGCCATCAGCTTCAGCCGGTTGACCGGAATGCTCATCGCCTCCGCTGCGAGCGGATCCTCCCGAAGCGCACGCCAGGCGCGGCCCGTCCTGGATTCGCTCAGAAGGTGGAGCCCCGCAAGCACGACCACGACGGCCAAGAGGAGGAAGTAGTACTCCTGCTTCCTCGTCGTGAGCTCGTACCCGAAGAAATCGAGTGGATCGATATCGGCGATGCCGTTCGGGCCACCGGTCAGGCCCTTGCCCGCGACCGTCGGGTTGCCGACGTTGACGAACACGACGAACGCTTGGCCGAAGAAGAGCGTCACGATCGCGAGGTAGTCGCCGAGCAGCCGTCGCGACGGAATTCCGAGGACGAGCCCCAGGAGCGCCGTCGCGACCACGACGATAGGGATCGAGGCGGCCGCCGGCCAGTGGATCCCGTACTGGTCGGACGAGAGCTCCGCGTAGAAGTACGCGCCGAATCCGAAGAAGGCGACGTAGCCGAGATCGAGCAGCCCGGCATAGCCGACGACGACGTTGAGGCCGAGCCCGAGCAGCGCGTAGAGCAACGTGAAGATGCCGTAGCTGAAGAGGTCGCCACGGTTCATCCAGAAAGGGAGCGTCGCCGCGACAGCGATGAAGAGGGCGAGGCGCGCAGGAGGGGGCACAGCAGAGCCGAGACGCCGAGTCAGCCCGGCGAGGCCGGCGGGCCCCCGAGCGCGCTCCTCGGCTCGCGCGACCCACTCGTCGACGCCGACGCGCGGGCGGTCGCGCGCGTCGGGCGGCGCAGGAAGATCCGGAATCTCGCGGCCGGAGTCCATCTACACCTTGTGAATCGCGCGCGTGCCGAGGAGGCCGCTCGGGCGCACGAGGAGGACGAAGATGAGCGTTCCGAAGACGATCAGGTCCGACCAGCGGCCGCCGAAGTAACCCGTCGCGTATGCCTCGGCAAGCCCGACGAGCAATCCGCCGAGCATCGCGCCGGGGATGCTGCCGATGCCGCCCACGACGGCTGCCGTGAAGCCTTTCAGGCCGGCGAAGAACCCCATGAGATGGAAGATCTGGCTGAAGAGGAGGCCGAACATCACGCCCGCCGCCCCCGCGAGCACAGAACCGATGAAGAACGTGGACGCGATCACACGGTCGACGTCGATGCCCATCATGGCGGCCGCCTCGCGGTCGTAGGCCGTCGCGCGCATCGCTTTGCCGATCCGCGTTCGGGCAACGAGCAACGTGAGCGCGAGCATCAGCGCGAGTGTGGTCGCGAACACGATCAGCTGGACGAGCTGGACGCGAACGCCGTTTACCACGAAGACGGCGTCCGAGAGCGGCCCGGGCTGGAACAGCTGCGGGTGCGGGGACCCGAGCTGGAAGGAGTTGTAGCTACGAAAGTCGGCTCCGAACAACAGCAGCATGCTGTTCTCCAGGAAGAACGAGACGCCGAGTGCGCTGATGAGCGGAGCGATGCGCGGTGCATCGCGCAGAGGGCGATACGCAAACCTCTCGATGACGACACCGAGCGCACCCGCGCCGGCCATCGCGCCGATGAACATGAGCACGATCAGCGGTGCGATTGCGATGTTCGGCGAGAGCGGCCCGCCGAACGCACTCAGGACGCCGTACCCGACGAACGCCCCGACCATGTAGACGTCGCCGTGCGCGAAGTTCAGAAGCTTGAGGATCCCATAGACCATCGAGTAGCCGAGCGCGATCAGCGCGTAGAGGCTCCCCAGCGTCAAGCCGTTGACCAGGAGCTGCGTGGCGAGCTCGGAATTGAAGGCGAGCGGGAGATCCACGACCCGGGAAGATTCTCAGAACGACGTGCGGCCCATCGGGTCGATGGGCCGCACGCTGCTAACTCATGTCCGCGTAAAGATCAGGCCACGCGGACGTACGCGCCGCTGTTGTTGATTCGGTAGATCCCGAAGTCCGCCGGACGCTCCATGTCTCCGGGCCCAAGCGGCAGCTTCACGCTCTGAGCGAACCGGACCGCGAACCCGAGCAGTGACTGCTTCTTCGGGATGTTCGTCCTGCTCATGAACCGCCTGACCTCGGCACGGCTCGCCGACCCGTTCGCGCAGGCCTTGTCGATCGCGCGCGCGACGACGTCCGCTGCCTGGTAGGTCGGCAGACCGAAGAGATCGCTCTTGCCACCGCCGGGACCGCGCTTGTAGGCCGTGATGGCCTTGTTCTTGAGATCGATCGGGAAGAACGAGATCAGCGATCCGGGGATCTTGAAGTTATCCGGATCGAACAGCCCGTCCGACCCGAACATCCTCGCGTCCTTGCCTGCCGCACGCAGCTGCTGGCCCAAGAGCTGCGCCTTCGGAGCAAGCTGCCAGGGTGTGTACACGACCTGTGTATTGGCCGGGATGCGGGCGACAAGGGATGAGAAGTCGGTGACCGTGGCCTCGCTGACCGACTCGCGCCGAACGTCGAGTCCGGCTCCCTTCAGGATGCTCTCGACCTTGTCCGCGAGCCCCGTGCTGTACGTGTTCTGCGCGTCGACGATGACGACCCGCGTCGCCTTGAGCGTGTTGCGGATGTAGTTGGCGACGCGCGGACCCTGCTGGTCGTCGTTCGGAACGGTCCGGAAGAAGAATCCCTTGCGCGTGCCGTCCGTCGTCAGGCTGGTCCGGGTCGCCGTACCCGAGATGAACCCCAGTCCGCCGTTCTTCAGCGGCGCCGTCGAGACCTGGACCTCCTGGCTACCGGCTGGACCCACCACTGCGAGGATCTTCGAGTTCGACGCGAACCGCTCCGCCACCTGGATGGCCTGCGCGGTGTCCGGCAGCTGCGTGTCGCCGGGCACCAGTTGCAGCTTCTTGTTGTGCGATCGGTTGTAGCGCGAGACGAAGAACCGCCCCCAACCGAGCATCTGCTGGCCGAGCGACGCTGCGGGCCCGGTAATCGGGGCAGCGAATCCGATCGTCCGCGTCTTGCCGCACGAGATCAGCCTCGAGTCGGCAGACGCCGCCGTTGCCGGTGACGCCGCACGATCGACCTTCGCGGACGCCGCGGCAACGCTTGCGAGTGCGGCAAGCGCCAGCAAGGCCGCGATCGCAGTTGCCCTTCTCCTCATTCGATTCCCTCCTTGGTTATTACCCCAGTCCTTCCCCTGTTGGGACGACTCCCGAGACTACTTGTTGTCCTGATATACGCGACTTGCCGGGGAATCGGAAGGATGGAAGACCCCGAGGATGTGCATCGGCTCGGGGCCGACATTCTCGATGCAATGCACCTTCTCGGGCGGCAGGTAGAAGCACGATCCCGGTCGCAGCGGCACCGACTGGCCGCCGAGATGCGCGACGCCCTCACCCGTGACGATGTACCCGAGCTCTTCGTACGGATGGCTGTGGAAGGGGGCCTTGCTCGGCTGCACGATGCCGATGAACTGCGTGACGTCGAGGCACCCGGCGTCCTGGTTGATGAGATATCGAAACGTACGCTCGGTCGAGGCCATGAGCTCGGGCTGATCGCCGAAGCGGACCGTGACCCTGCGACGTGCGTCTGCGACACCTTCTTCAGCCGTCGCGAGCACCGAGACGGCGAGTAGCTCTTCAGGTCCCGGATTCTCGACCGCAGAGGTCTCGCCGGGCGCAATGAACGTCCCGGTCCCAGGCTCGAGCGCGTGACGCGACCCTTCGAGGTCGAGCGCGCCGCTGCCGGCGACGACGTAGAGCAGCTCGTGCCGGCCCTCCAGGGTGCGCTCCCGGGAACGACCCGGAGCGAACCTGATCACGCGCTGCTCGAGATGCTCGCAGCCGTTCGACGCATCGAAGGTGACCTTGACCTCGGCAGTGTCGCCGTCCTCGCGGGCAGGCTCGATCTCGGCCTCGTCGACGACGAAGGTGCTGACCACAGCCATGGAGAGGGAGATTACGCGCTTGTTACGCCCTCGTCTCCACCTCGACCTCGTGGCCCTCGAGGTCGAACACGTAAAAATCACGGCCGGTCACGTGGACGGCGACGTTGTAGACCGCGACCGACCCGATGGCGCCCTCGAAGCTGCCGGCGTGCGCATGGCCGTGGAGGACGACATCCGGCCGATACTCCGCGATCGGCGTGGCCAGTCGATCGCAGCCGAGATACGTCCAGATCCCTTCGGGCTCGCCGTGGAGGGTGTCCGAGGTCGGCGCGTAGTGAAGAAGCACGATCCGGATGGGACAGTGGGCGACCTCCTCGAGCCCGTGGTGGATCGCCTCGACCTCGACGGTCGTCTCCGCGTACAGCCGTCGCAACGCCGGCTCGCCGAAGTCGGGGAGTGCGGATCCCGTGAAGCCTCCGACAAAGCCCTTCGTCCCCACCACTCCGACGTCTCCGTCGCACAGCTCGACCGTCGGCGACTCGTGATCGAGCATGCGCAGGCCGGCGTCCGTGAGCACCGCCGATACCTCCTCGCCGAAGCCGATGTGGAGGTCGTGGTTTCCGAGCACGGCGCAGACCGGGATGCGCAGGCCGCGACACGCATCGGCCAGGACCTCGGCCTGCTCGGGGTCGCCGTGAGTCGTGAGATCGCCGGCGAGCAAGATGAGGTCGGCCTGGGCCTCGACGGCGGCGAACGAGTCCTCGATCCGCGCGCGCGTCACCTCGGACGCATGGACGTCCCCCGCGGCCGCAATCCTGACCATGACTCCATGTTCCACGTCCAGGCCTGACGGGAAACCGGGCCACCGTGACAAGCGATCTGGACCAGGAATTCGAGCGGCTGCTCGAAGCGATGAAGAAGGCCGGCGGTGCCTTGAACGAGGCCGGAGTTCCTTTCGTCCTGGGCGGAGGTCTCGCGTGCTGGGCCCGAGGCGGACCGAAGACGGAGCACGACGTCGACTTCCTGGTCAAGCCGCAAGATGCGGAACGAGCTCAGCAGGCGCTAGCGGCAGCGGGAATGCGCACGGAGCGTCCGCCCGAGGGCTGGCTGCTCAAGGCCTACGACGACGGTGTTCTCGTCGACCTCATCTTCAATCCGAAGAGCGGGCCGATCGACGAGGCGGCCTTCGGTCGAGCGGAAGACCTCGAGGTGCACGCGATGCGGTTCAAGGTCGCTCCGCTGGAGGACGTCCTCGTGCAGAAGTTGCTCACGCTCAGCGAGCAACAGCCGGACTTCTCCAGCGTGCTCGAGCTGGCGCGCTCGCTCCGGGAGCAGGTCGACTGGGAGGACGTACGCGAGCGGACGAAGGAATCCCCCTTCGCGAAGGCTTACTTCACGCTGCTCGAGGAGCTCGAGATCGTTCCCGGATAAGACGCGGCGCCTGGACGAGCACGACGACCGAGAGCCGGACACGGCCGACGATGCCGGTCATGCGCCAGCAGCCCTCCGTCGGAAAAGTCACTCCTGAAGCCCAGAATCGAACGGCGGGTGAAACGCCCTCGACGTAGCCCTCGTTTACATTCGCCGCGAAACCTTCGTGGATGCGCAGCGCCATCAACGGCGAGAGGATGGCAATCCTGCGACCGGCGATCCGGAGTGGTCTCCTCGGTTCGCGACTGCCCCACCACGCGAACTTCCACGAAAAGGACCCGTCCACATCGGGCGATCGAGTAATCACACCAGCCGCTTGAGTGGCGAGACGACCGTTGCCGTATTCAGCCGCAAAAGGGCCACTCGTCGGCGCACCCGGCGGTGCAAATCCGTTCGCAACCGTGACCGGGCATGTGCCTTCGACTGCAGGAGCGGGCGACGACGTCGTAGCAAGAACCGCCGTGACGATCGCGCCGAGAAGGCAGAACGCCCTCACGAGGACATTGTGCCCGGCTCCAAATCTCCTAACGCGGATCCGACGCGAGCCGAACGCCGAAGGCGACGAGCACGGCCCCGACCACGGCGTCCACGATCCGCCGGATTTTCGGCCGACGTAGCACGTCGCCCGCCTTCGCAACCGCGAATGCGTAAGCGGTCAGCCACACGAGCGTCATCGCCGCGAACACCAAGCCGAGGACGAGGAGCACCGCGAACGAGTGGGCGAACTGCGGCAGCAGGCTCGGGAAGAAGATCGCCATCTTCGGATTGCCGAGATTGCTCGTCAGTCCCTGGCGAAACGCACGTTTCGGCCGCGGATCCCGCGCCGAGGCGACGATGCGCTCCCTCTTCGCGGTGCGCCGCACGGCCGACCAGAGCGCCTGAGCTCCGAGGAAGACGAGGTACGCAGCGCCGAACAAGCGGAGCGCGAGGAAGGCGGGCTCGGACGCGACGAGTAGTGCAGCGAGCCCGGCACTCGTTGCGATCGCCCAGCCGCACTGGCCGGTGGAGACACCGACCGCGGTGAAGACGCCGTTCCGGCGGCCCCCCAACAGGGAGTTCCGGATCGTGAGGGCGGTGTCCTGTCCCGGCGTGACGATGACGAGGGCGGCCACGCCAAAGAACGCGGTGAGATTCGTCAGAAGTAGAACTGCGACCACGCCGTCCACCAGTCGTCCGCCCGCGAGACGAGCGTGTGCGCGTCGATCTGCTCGATCCCCTTGCGATTGCGGTACTCGACCAGCCGGGAGGGCGCTTGGAACTCGATCTGGATCTCGGAAGGCCGACCTGGGTCGTACGGCTTGACCGCTCCGAGATCCTTCAACGCCATCTTCGCGCCCTCCTCGATCAGCTCGCGCGCTCTCAGCGGCGGCACCTGTCGAGCGCTGTAAGCGCCGAGTCCCTTCTTGACGGCGACGGTCGTCAGGCCCTCGCCCAGGAGCTCGCGCGCCTCGCGGCACACGGCCTCGTCACCCGTCACGAGCAGAACCGGGCAGGCCCACTGGCCACAGAGCGCGGCGTTGATTCCCGTCTCCCCGACCGATGTGCCGTTGAACTTCAGCTCGCGCCAGGCCTGTCCGGAGACGGTGTGCGCGAGCACGCCGTCGGGCGTTCCGGCCTTCGCGTGCATCCCGACAAACAGCGCCGCGTCGCAGCCCTGCTCCAACAGCTCGGTGTACTCCGTCCAGAGGGGCTGGACATTCGGAGATTCTTAAGGCATATGCGATGTAGCGCCCCCGCAACGGGCGGGGCCTGCCCAGGAGGACGCATGTTTGCCATCTATGTACGGGTGAGCGAAGTCGGTGATCGCGAAGGCCCCGGCTTCGGCTCACCCGAGGAACAGGAAGCCGCCGCTCGGGAGTGGGCCGAGCGCGCGGGGGTCGAGGTCTACTTCATCCCGAACGAGTGCGTCGACCTTGACGTATCCGGTGCGGTGGCAGCCGACGATCGAAAGCTCGGGCGGCTGATCGAGCGGTGCGAGGCGGGCGAGTTCGAGGGGATCATCGTGCGCGACGAGAACCGTTTTTCCCGCGATCCGATCGAGGGCGTGGTGGCCCTCGACCGGCTTGACGCGTGCGGTGCCCGGCTAAAGGCGACCTGGTCGGGCTTCGACTCCGAGAACCTTACGCCCGAGGCGCAGATGCTCTACGAGTTCAAGCTGTCCATGGGCAAGGCTGAACGCGCTCGCAACCGGCTGGCACGCGTCAACGGGAGCCGACGTGCAGCTGACCGAGGCGTCTATCTCGCGTCGTCACCTCCGCTGGGCTATCGCTGGGTTGACGGCACGCGCAGCGTTCGGCCCGACGGCAAACTCGGAGCCGGGCGCATCGAACCCGATCCCGTCATGTCGAAGCTCGTGCGGGAGGTGTTCCGAAGGCGTGCGGAAGGCGAATCGCTCCGATCGCTCGCGGAGTACCTGCGCGGCAACGGCATCAAGATCACGAAGTCCGGCGTCCGGGTGATTTTCGATAACCGCGCCTACCTCGGCGAGGCGACCGTTCCGACCGAGAAGAAGGGCGAGGTGGAGGTACGGAAAAACGCCCACAAACCGATCGTCACGGAGAACCAGTGGGAGCTTGCGCAGGCGGCCGGCGGCACGTACATCCCGCGCAACGGGAAGTGGTCTATGCAAGCGGCACTGACCGGGATGGCGCTCTGCTCTGGCTGTGAGAAGCCGCTGTCGGTACACGGCGGAGGCAAGCGGCACGACACCGGCTTCTACTCCTGCACCTCGGAGAACTGCCCGCAGCGGGTGGGCATCCGGATGGAGCGCATCGACTCCTGGGCAGCGGGGCTACTGCAGGACGCCGTCATCGCAAGCGTGCCCGAGGTGATCGCAGTACTCGAAGGCGACGACCGGCACGCCCGCGCACTCGAAACGGTCAACCTCGCGGCGCTCGAGCTCGAGGAGTACCGACGCGAGGTGAAGGTCTCGGATGTCGGCGCAGAAGCGTGGAGGCGTGACGTAGCGTCTCGGCAGGAGACGCTGAACCTCGCCCGCCAGGCCCTGGCCGCGATCCCTGCACCCAAGCCGGTCAGCCGGAACCGCGCGAAGAAGCTGCTCACGTACGACGAAGCGAAGCCCGGCCTTGAGCGCGAGCAGAACCAGCGCTTCTTCGAAAAGATCGTCGTCCATCCGGTCGGGCGAGGTCGGCGCGTTCCCGTCGAAGATCGCGTGACGGCCTGGTTCGTCGGCGCGGAACGGCCGGCCGATATGCGGACGATCACCACCCCGGTCGGCGATCCCGAGACGCTGGCGATCTTGAAGGCCGCGCACAAGCCGGAAGTGCTGGCTGCCGCACGAGCCGAGAACGCAGCGCAGAAGGCCGCGACGGAGGCCGGGTGATGGCGATCGAACGCGTAGACGGCCCTACTCCAAACAACCGCTCCCAAAGTTCCTGCCACAGCGTTCGTCACGACGACAAGTGCCACGGCGGCAGTGGCGTATGTGCATGGACCGTCGACTCCGGCACCCGCCTCTGATCACGCTCGCCTGCGTCGGGGCCCGCGCGCTCAATAATGAAGTCACGCGGCGCATCGGCGCTTGACGCACGAGCGACGCCTGTCGCCTTCTGGCGGAAGGACGACATGCTTGGTGGCTCTGTGTCTACCCGGGGGTGCGGTTGTCGCGTCGTTCGCGGGCGCGGCGTTCGGCTGGCGGTTCGAGACCGCGCTTCGCGTCGTTGTAGTCGAGCAGCGAGCTGGGCGGGTTGTTGAGCTTGCGTTCCTCGTAGTAGGCAAGCCGAGCGGCGTGACCGTCAGGCGTATCCGGGAAGATCGGCACAGCGTCGCGTTGGCTGGTGGAGGGTGAGCGCGGCGGGTCGGCGGCGTCGGCTTGATCCTCGGCGGCCGCAAACGGACCGTCGCGCTCAGCCTGTTCGCCATCAATGGCGGGCGTCTGTTCGGCGGTCGTCTTCTGCTGCGCGGGCGGGCGCGGCGGCCGGTCGGGCTGCGGCTGGGCTGCCGGCCCGGCCCGTTTGGCGCGGTCGCGGCGCGTGTCTGCTGCGTCTGGGCGGGCGGGCGCCTTGGCGCTGCGGGCTGGGGCCGAGTTTGGCTGGCGGGCGGCGCGTTGGTGCTGGCGCTCGAGCTCGTGGCGGAAGGCGGGCGCGGCTTTCCAGTTGCGAAGCGTGCGGCTCGTGACGCCAACCGCGGCGGCTGCCTGGTGCTGGGTCATTCCCTGGGCGAGCAGCCTCGCCGCCCACTTCTGCTTTCGCGTTCGCTCCTGTCGGCGGCGGCGCTCGTAGGCGCGCTGCTTCTCCGTCCGCCCGCCCCGGCGGGGAGCGACCCGGGCTTCCCGGGCGGTGGCCTCGGCGGCGGCGCGGGCGCGGGCGGGAGCCTCGAGCGTGGCGGGCCGGGCGAGCGCCTCGCGCACCTTCGCGACCGTGAGCCGATACCAGCTGCCATGCAGACGGCACCCGGCGAAGTAGCGGTACAACTCCTCGGCGACCGCGACCGCGTCCCGACGCTCGGGATACGGTTGGCTGAGCGCGAGCTTCAGCTCGACCGGCGAGCCGACCTGCAACTCCCGCAGCCGCTTGCGCGCGTCGGCGGCGACCCCGATCTTGGCCCGCTCAAGCCCCCAGGAAATCACGTACAGGCACGCCCCTGCACCACTCGCCTCGCCGCTCACACCCTCAATTGTACTTTCCGCTTAACACCTTCGAGAAAGGGCCAGCGTTCTTTCCGCTTAGACGCCCGCAAATTTTGCCGCGCCCGAGACCTTCTTACTGGCGCAAAACCTTCCCTTAGGGACGCGCAAGAAACGCTCACTCAAGCCGTTTATGCCTAATTAGCGTTGCCTATATGAGCAACAAGGAAGATCCGAAACGAGGGTGTGGGTCCCAGAAACTCAATCGTGTCGAATTTGGTGCGATCGCGGGTGATCGAGTTGCCGGCTAAGGCACCGCTGATGCTTGTTCGATCGCCCTGTTTAGAGTCTCGTTTTGGGCAGATCGGTGTCGCGATGCTGGCCT
>WNFU01013796.1_pt1 | contig 10859 bp, 10 predicted proteins | sample 5400121 | NCBI WGS metagenome assembly WNFU01 (sample SAMN13153360, study PRJNA577476) | soil metagenome | isolation source: 100 cm soil or saprolite under grassland replicate 1 | place: USA:California | collected 2016-06-15
GTCCGGGTCCCCGGATCGCGACCGTGCTGGGCGGCGGCTGGATCGCATCCGGACCGACCGACAGATCCCGGCAGCCGGTGCCGTGGTTGCCGCCGGGCCTGCGGTTCCGCGCCGACGAGGGTGCCGGCGAGGTGCAGACGCCGCTGATCGGCGCGGCCGCCGGCGAGCTACGGCCGGGCGACCGGGTGTGGTTCCGCCACGCCAAGGCCGGCGAGCTATGTGAGCACGTCAACGAGCTGCAGCTCGTCGACGGCGATACGGCGACGCCGGCCCCGACGTACCGGGGAGAGGGGCATGCGTTTCTCGGCTAGCCGCTCAGTTCGTCACGTGCCGGTGCAGGTACTCGCGGATCAGCGCCTTGGCCTCGGTCAGCACGGCGTCGTCACCCGCGACGTCACGCCGGAAGGCCAGCTTGATCAGCGCGTCCGCGGCCTCCACCGAGATCACCAGCGCGAACCGCAGGCGCGCCCGATCCAGCAGTTGGAACTGGTCGATCAGCAGCTCGGCGAGGCGCTCGGCGATCACGGCGTTGTTGTCCCGGTCGGCGTCCAGCAGGTGCAGGTCGACGACGTCGCCGAAATGCAGGGTACGGAAACCAGGAACGCTCCGGTGCATGTGGATGTACACGTCGATCGCCGCGTCGACGCCATCCCACCACTGGGCGAACGTCTCGTTCGCGAACCGGTCGGACAGGTTCTGCAGGTACGCATCCATGTTGCGCATCGCGAGCGCCTGAACGATGGCGCGTTTGTCCGGGAAGAACTGGTAGACCGAGCCGATGGCGACCTCGGCCCGCTCGGCGAGCAGCGTCGTGGTCAGGCCTTCGTACCCGAACTCGTCAACCAGTTCCGCACAGGCGTCGAGCATGCGCTGGACCCGGGCAACACTTCTGCCCTGCACCGGAACACGCCGCAGCGGTCCGGTGGTGACGGTTGGTGTCGACACGCGTCGCCACTCCCTCCCAGCAGTGATAATCGGAACGTTACTCGGATCAATGAGCGAGAAGCATCGACGGGACGCCGGGGGCCCGCGGCATTCCCGGTTTTGTGCGACTGCCCGCTCGGCGGAGGGACAAGACCGGAATGACCTGGCAGAACTGGGGGCGGAACCAGCAGGCCGTCACCGTTGACGTCCTGACTCCTGGCAGCGTCGACGAGGTGGCCGCGCTGGTCAAGGACGCGTCGGGATCCGGACGCAGAGTCAAGGCCGTCGGCAGCGGTCATTCATTCACGAACATCGCTGTGGCCGACGATCAGCGCCTGCACTTGGACCACCTCGCGGACCTGGTCTCCGTCGACGGCAACCTCGTCACGGTTCAGGCTGGTATGCCGATGTACGCGCTTAACTCTCTGTTGGCCACTCGGGGACTGGCCGTACCGAATCTTGGCGATATAGACGCTCAGACCGTCGCCGGCGCGATCTCCACCGGAACGCACGGGACGGGCGCGGCCCACTCGACGCTTGCGTCGTGTGTCGAGGCGGTCACGATAGTGACGGGAACCGGACACATCCTGAGCCTGGACGCTTCGTCCGATATGTTCCCCGCGGTCCGGCTCGGGCTCGGGGCGCTCGGCATCCTCGTCGAGGTCACGCTGCGCTGCGTGGACGCGTTCACGCTGCTCGCGGACGAGCGCCCGATGCCGCTGGCCGAGGTCCTGGCCCGGCTCGACGACGACATCGCGACCAACGAGCACGTCGAGTTCTACTGGTACCCGTACACCGACCGGGCACAGCTCAAGCGCAACAACACCGTCCCGGTGAACGCCCGGCCGCTGTCCCGGTTCCGCGGCTGGCTCGACGACGACTTCCTGGCCAACACCGTCTTCCAGGGGGCGTGCCGGCTCGGCCGGGCGGTCCCGGCCGTCGTGCCTGCCGTCAGCGCTGTCGCCGCGCGGGCACTGACGGCCCGCACCTACACGGACCGATCGGACCGGGTCTTCTGTACGCCGCGGCGCGTACGGTTCACCGAGATGGAGTACGAGGTTCCGCGGGCGGCGATGCCCGAGGTGCTGGGGGCTCTGCCGGGGATCATCGGCGCACTGCCCTTCAAGGTGCAGTTCCCGGTCGAGGTGCGGTTCACCGGGCCCGACGACGTGTGGCTGTCGCACGGCTACGGGCGCGAGTCGGCCTACATCGCCGTACACCAGTTCAGCGGGAGCCCGTACGAGCCGTACTTCCGGGCCGTGGAGGCGGTGTGCGAGCCCCTCGGCGGCCGGCCGCACTGGGGAAAGCTGCACTACCGGGACGCGGACTCGCTGCGCACGGTCTACCCGAAGTACGACGACTTCCTCGCGGTCCGGGACCGGCTGGACCCGGCCCGGGTCTTCGCCAACGGCTACCTGGACCGGGTCCTCGGCGCCTAGTTATCCACAGCCCCGTCCACAGGGACGACCGAGTCCGGCCCAGTAGGCATGCTGCTCTCGTGGATTCCCTCTTCGATCTCCAGGACGGCGTCATCACGATGGCGCAGGCCCTGCGGCACATGTCCCGCAAGGCGGTACGGCACCGCCTGGCGACGGGTCGCTGGCAGCGGCCCCACCGCTCCGTGTTCGTGACCCACAGCGGTCCGATCGGCACGACCCAGCGGCGGTGGATAGCCGTGCTGTCCATCGGCAAGCATGCCATGCTGGGCGGCATCACCGCTGCCCAGGCCGGTCGACGGCGACTGATCACCCAGACCGCCCTGGACGCCGCCGGCGGAACGCACTCGCTCGCCGAGATCGACTTCGTCGAGCTGTGTCACAGACACGACCTGCCGGAGCCGTCGCTGCAGGTCGTACGCCACGACGCGGCGGGGCGGCGGCGCTACCTGGAAGCATTGTTCGAGCCGTGGCAGGTGCATGTCGAGATCGACGGCGGCCAGCATCTGGACGCACGGCAGGCATGGTCCGGCATGCGCCGCCAGAACGAATTGTGGATCGCGGGCGACCGGGTACTGCGCTTTCCGGCCTGGGCGCTGCGCCACGACCCGGGCGCCGTCATGGCTCAGGTCCGCGCTGCCCTGTGCGCGGCGGGCTGGCAGGAGTCCCAGTAGATCCTGGCCGCTGGTGGCCCCGATAGGGGCCGGCCGCCGCCAAGATCTACGGACTGGCCTACTCCGCGGCCGCCCTGGCTTTCGCGGGAGCGGCTTTCTTGGCCGCCGGAGCGGCTTTCTTGGCGGCCGCCGGGGACGCGTTGGTCGCCTTCTTCGCCGGAGCGGCCTTCTTGGCGGCGGTCTTCTTCGCCGGCGCGGCGGTCTTCTTCGCCGTCGTGGCCGCCTTCTTCGCGGGCGCGTCTGCGGTCTTCTTCGCGGCCGCCTTCGTGGCCTTCTTGCGCGGCGCCGGCCCCTTCGCGCGCTTCTCGGCAAGCATCTCTGAGGCCTGCTCGATGGTCAGCTCCTCAGGCGTCTGCCCACGCCGCAGCGACGCGTTGACCTCGCCGTCGGTCACGTAAGGCCCGAACCGGCCGTCCTTGATCACCATGGGCTTCTCGGTGACGGGATCCGGACCCATCTCACGCAACGGCGGCGCGGCGGCGCGGCGCTGCCGGGTCTTCGGCGCGGCCAGCAACGTGAGGGCCTCGTCGAGCGCGACCGTGAAGAGCTTGTCCTCGCTGTCCAGCGATCGGAACTCGGCGCCACGCTTGACGTACGGTCCGTAGCGGCCGCTCGCGGCCACGACCTCGGCACCCGTCTCGTCGACGCCGATCGTGCGGGGCAGCGTCAGCAGCTTCAGCGCGTCCGCGAGCGACACCGTGTCGGGCGACTGCGACCGGAACAGTGACGACTTGCGCTCGCCGCTGGCGACGTACGGGCCATAGCGGCCCGAGCGCAGCACCACCGGCTCGCCGGTCGCCGGATCATCGCCCAGGTTCCGCTCGCCACCACCGCCGAGGAACAGCTCCTCGACCTTCTCCGGCGTCAGCTCGTCGGGCGCGATGCCCTCGGGGATCGAGACGCGATCGTCGCCCGGCTCCTCCTCCTGCGTGGGGAGCAAGCGCTGCAGGTAGGGGCCGTACCGGCCGACCCGGACGACCACCGAACGGCCGGAGTCGTCGGTGAAGAGCGGGATCGAGTTCACCGAGCGAGCGTCGATGTCGCTCAGGTTTTCGGTCACCAACTTCTTCAGACCGCCGGCCTTGGCGATCGTGTTGTCGCCGGCCAGCTGGCTGCCGAAGTAGAAGGAGGTGAGGAAGTCCAGTGCCGCGTGGTCGCCGCCGGCGATCTCGTCCAGCCGGTCCTCCATCGCCGCGGTGAAGTTGTAGTCCACCAGCCGCGGGTAGTGGCCCTCGAGCAGGCCGACCACCGCGAACGCGAGGAACGACGGGATCAGCGCCTGGCCGCGCTTGGCCACGTAGCCGCGGTCCTGGATGGTCCGCATGATCGACTCGTACGTCGACGGCCTGCCGATGCCCAACTCCTCCAGCGCCTTGACCAGCGACGCCTCGGTGTAGCGGGCAGGCGGCGAAGTGCGGTGCCCGACGGCCGCGAGCTCCTCGGCGGTCAGCGGCTGGTCCTTGACCAGGCGGGGCAGGCGGTGCTCGGTGTCCTCGGACTCGGCGTTCTCGTCGTCGGACGACTCGACGTACGCCCGCAGGAAGCCCGGGTCGGTGATCGTCTTGCCGGTCGCGGCGAAGTCGACCTCCTCGCCCGCGGTGGAGATCGCGCGGATCCGCACGCTCACCGAATTACCGACCGCGTCGGTCATCTGCGACGCGATGGTGCGGCGCCAGATCAGCTCGTACAGCTTGAACTCGTCGGTGGATAGCTCTTTCGCGACCTCGCCCGGGGTGCGGAAGTTGTCGCCCGCGGGGCGGATCGCCTCGTGCGCCTCCTGCGCGTTCTTGACCTTGCCGGTGTAGCGGCGGGGCTGCGGCGGCACGTTGTTCGGGCCGTACAGGTCGGCGATCTGGCGGCGGGCCGCGGCGAGCGCCGTCTCGGAGAGGTTCACCGAGTCCGTACGCATGTAGGTGATGAATCCGTTCTCGTACAGCCGCTGGGCCGTACGCATCGTCTGCGAGGCGGAGAACCGCAGCTTGCGGGCAGCCTCCTGCTGCAGCGTCGAGGTGATGAACGGCGCGTACGGCCGCCGCCGGTACGGCTTCTCCTCGACCCGGGTGACCGTGAACGGCCGGTCCTCCAAGCGGGCGGCGAGCCCGCGAGCGCCGTCACCGTCCAGATGCACCACACCGGCACCGGGCCGGACCTGGCCGGTTGTCGGCTCGAAGTCCTTGCCCGTGGCGATCCGGTCGCCGTCGAGGGCGATCAGCGTGGCGTTGAAGTTCCGCGGCCCTTCCTTGACCTCGCCCTGGACCGCGAGGAGAGCGTTGATGTCCCAGTACTCCGCCGACCGGAACGCCATCCGCTGGCGCTCGCGCTCGACCACGATGCGCGTCGCCACGGACTGCACGCGGCCTGCGGAAAGCCGGGGCATCACCTTCTTCCACAAGACCGGGCTGACCTCATAGCCGTACAGCCGGTCCAGGATCCGGCGGGCCTCCTGCGCGTCGACGAGGTCCCGGTCGATGTCGCGCGGGTTCGCGACCGCGGCCTGGATCGCCGGCTTCGTGATCTCGTGGAAGACCATCCGCCGAACCGGCACCTTGGGCTTGATCGTCTCTACCAGGTGCCAGGCGATGGCCTCGCCCTCGCGGTCCTCATCGGTGGCGAGGAAGATCTCGTCGACCTCCTTCGCCAGCTTCGAAAGCTTGGCGATCTGCTGCTTGCGGTCCTGTGACACGACGTACAGCGCCTGGAAGCCGTTGTCGACGTCGACGCCGAGCCGCGCCCACGACTCGCCCTTGTACTTGGCGGGCACGTCGGCCGCGTTGCGCGGCAGATCGCGGACATGGCCGAAGGAGGCCTCGACGAAATAGTCGGGCCCCAGGTAACCGGCGATCGTCTTGGCCTTCGACGGGGACTCGACGATGACCAAACGGGTCGTCCTGGCGTTACTCGGCACGGCACTCCCAAACTTCCGGTCGCTGGCAGGGGCGACGGCACACAGACCTTCAAACTAACGCGCCGGACGTGCACACATTCCCGGGCCACCCCGGGGCCGGATCGTGACGGTCCGGCCACTGCATGCGTCCGACGGCGACACGGTACACCGGGTACGCGGCGTCGTGTCGCACACATTCCGAGAAGATCATGCAGTGGCGCCGCCGGGCCACAGCGCCTCCGGAGCCGCCTCCGGACGCTCTCCGACCAGTTCAGCGAGGCGTCTCATCCGCTTCCTTCCCAAGATCAGGTAGTAGCGTCCATCATCCGACACCAATCCCGCAAGACCAGCCCTGACCAGCGCCGCATCGGCGATCGCATGATCTTTTTCCGGATCCATGCCGAGCGCGTACCCGCCAGGGTGCGGTTCACCCGCGGCCGCGACCCACAACCGCAGCCGAGGCCCGTTGAGAAAGAGCTGGTCGGCGGCCGCCGGCCAGGCGTGGGCCAGACCGTTCAACCGACTTGAGTACGCCGTTCGGACCTCGAAAGACGCACCACCACCTCCCGGTGGGCTCCCGGCGGCACCGGCGTGCCGGGCCGCCCCGGAATGCTCCTGGGCGGGGGTAGGCCGTACCTCCGCTTCTTGATCTTGGTCTGGATCCCGCGACCCGTGTCCCTGCCCTGTCTGTTCTCGGTCGTCCTCGCCCATTTCGGGGTTTTCGTCGCCCTCGATCGGCTCTCGGCTCAGTTCCTTGCCGGCGAGCTGGTGGTCCTCGGCGGTCGCGACAGGGAGCCAGGTCACCACAAGGCCGCGGCTGACCAGCTCGGCGACGAGGACGTGCACGCGCCAGGCCGCGTCGACGCGGACCGAGACGCGGGCGGTGCCGCCCATGCGTCCGATGCGGCCGGGGCCGGCGAGCAGGCCAGCCAGGTCGGCCGGCGAGGGTTCGGCGGCCTCGACGCCGAAGATCGACAGCTGCCGGCCGGCGCCGGGGTGCGCGTGCGGGCGCCGGTACCCGATCTTGGCGGCCGGAGTCGGCGCGGGGAGAACCTCGCGCGGGATCAGCGGCCAGCCGGTCTCGGTCATCGCTCAGCGGCGCTCCGTTCTCAACGGCACTCGGGCACCTCGTCGAAGGCGTCCTTCAGCTCCTTCGAGTCGAGGTTGCTGGTGTCGAGCTCGCTCTGCGCGTACTCGGCATTGAGCTTGTCCACTACGGCCGCGACCTGTGTATAGAAGGTCTTCGTCGGAGTGGTGGCGAGCGCCTCGATGCCGGCGCGGGCGCGGCCGTAGGCATCGCGCATCGCGCTGAGTGACGCCGTGAAGCTGGCCGCGATCTGCTTGCCGTGCTCGACGTCGGGAACACCGGCCCTCTGCACGCCGGCCCGCGCCTTCTCGCTCGCGGACTCGGCGCCGCCGAACAGGCGAACGAGATTCTCCTTGGCCTGCGCCGGCGTGGTCTCGGCAGTCATCTGCTGCTGGGTGCGGGTGGTCAACGTGCCGATCTCGGTGCGCCACGGGGCGAGGGCCGTGCAGACGGACGCGGCCCAGGCACGCGGTCCCGGCGCGCTCGAACAGCTACCCAGCGTCACGGCGAGCGCGAGGAACGTAAGGAGGGATATCGGTCGAGCCGCACGCATGGATGCAGCGTACGGGGACGGTCCGACACTCTCCTCAAGCGGACAGGGACACCCGGCAATGGGCCGGGTGTCCCTGTCGTGTGCTCGGCGAACTCAGGCGCTGATCCGCTCCGATGGGGACGGTGCCGCCGTGGCGGCCTCGCCCATGGAGATCGGCTTGCGCTTGCTGAACACGACCGCGGCCACGATGATCAGCGCCGCCACGACGGAGATGGCGATCCGCAGCGGCGTGTTCTTGTCGGTGCCGAAGCCGTACGCGACCACGGCCGGCGCGATCAGCAGCGAGACCAGGTTCATCACCTTGAGCAGCGGGTTGATCGCCGGGCCGGCGGTGTCCTTGAACGGGTCACCCACCGTGTCACCGATGACCGTGGCGGCGTGGGCGTCGGAGCCCTTGCCGCCGTAGGCGCCGTCCTCAACCAGCTTCTTGGCGTTGTCCCACGCGCCACCCGAGTTGGCCAGGTAGACGGCCATCAGCGTGCCCGTGCCGATCGCGCCGGCCAGGTAGGACGCCAGCGCGCCCGGGCCCAGTCCGAAGCCCACCGCGATCGGCGCCATGATCGCCAGCAGACCAGGGGTGAGCAGCTCGTGCTGGGCGTCCCGGGTGCAGATGTCGACCACGCGGCCGTACTCGGGCCGCTTGGTGCGGTCCATGATGCCCGGGAATTCGCGGAACTGGCGGCGGACCTCCATCACGACCGCTCCCGCGGAACGCGAGACGGCGTTGATCGCCAGGCCGGAGAAGAGGAACACCACGGACGCGCCGACCAGCAGGCCGACGAGGTTGCGCGGGTTCGCGATGTTCAGCAGGTTGGCGAGCTCGCCAGCGTATTCGTGTACGAGCCGAACAGCGCCGTCGCGGCGAGCACGGCCGTCGCGATCGCGATGCCCTTGGTGATCGCCTTCGTGGTGTTGCCGACCGCGTCCAGCTCGGTGAGGATCCGGGCGCCGTTCTCGTCGACGTCGCCGGACATCTCGGCGATGCCCTGCGCGTTGTCGGAGATCGGGCCGAACGTGTCCATGGCCACGATGACGCCGACCGTGGTCAGCAGCCCGGTGCCGGCGAGCGCCACCGCGAACAGCGACAGCGTGATCGACGAGCCACCGAGCAGGAACGCGCCGAACACGCCGGCACCGATCAGCAGCGCCGAGTAGACGGCGGACTCGAGGCCGACGCTGACGCCGGCCAGAATGACCGTTGCGGCGCCGGTCTGCGAAGACTTGCCGATGTCCTGCACGGGACGCCGGTTGGTCTCGGTGAAGTAGCCGGTCAGCGCCTGGATAGCGGCGGCCAGTACGATGCCGATGACGACGGCGCCGATCGCGACCAGCTGCGGGCTGCGGCCGCTGGCCGCCACGGCCTGGTCGATGCCGGCGTTCGTGCCGAAGCCGGCGAAGCTAGAGGGCAGGTAAATGAAGCTGACGATCGCCACGCAGATCGCGGAGAGCACGGCCGCGATGTAGAACGCCCGGTTGATCGCGGTCAGGCCGTTGCGGTCCGAGGGGCGCAGCCGGGTGATGAAGACGCCCACGATCGCGATGACCACGCCGACCGTCGAGACGATCAGCGGGAAGATCAGGCCGTCCTGACCGAACGCCGCCTGGCCCAGGATCAGCGCCGCGACCAGCGTGACCGCGTACGACTCGAAGAGGTCGGCAGCCATGCCCGCGCAATCGCCGACGTTGTCGCCCACGTTGTCGGCGATCGTCGCGGGGTTCCGGGCGTCGTCCTCGGGGATGCCCTGCTCGACCTTGCCCACCAGATCGGCGCCGACGTCGGCGGCCTTGGTGAAGATGCCGCCACCGACGCGCATGAACATGGCGAGCAGTGCGGCGCCGAAGCCGAAGCCCTCGAGCACGGTGGGGGCGTCGCTGCGGTAGATGAGCACCACCAGCGCGCCACCCAGCAGGCCAAGGCCGACCGTGAAGAAGCCGACCACGCCGCCGGTGCGGAACGCGATGCCCATCGCCCTCTCGCGGCCGCCGGGCTCGCCCGCCGCCGCGGCCACGCGCAGGTTCGCGCGGGTCGCGAGCGACATGCCCGCGGCGCCGATGAAGGAGCTGAACGTCGCGCCGACGATGAAGAACACCGATCGGCCGATCTTGACCGCGACCTCGCTGTCGGTGTTGTGCACCGGCAGCAGGAACAGCAGCACGACCGCGATGACGACAAAGATCGCCAACGTCTTGAACTGGCGGAACAGGTACGCCGTCGCGCCTTCCTGCACGGCGCCGGCGATCTCCTGCATGTTCGTGGTGCCCCGCCCGTTGGCGAGCACCGACCTGACGAACGCGGCGGCAAAGCCCAGCGCCACCAGCGCGAAGACCACCGCGACGATGACGAATGTGACGTTCGAACTGCTGAGGGACACCCCGCCGCTCTCCGCGGCCAGGGTTATCGAGGTCCCGGACATCAATGTCCTCCTGTACACCGACAGCGCCCGGGCGGCGGACGAAACCGCCAGGCGCATCCCCTCCTCGGGGGAAACGACAACTGGGTCCCGCGGACGCGAGACCAGGAGCAGTACGTGATAACCCGGGTACTGTATCGGCCGGTCGTGGTGACGGTCACACCCGGTTCCGGCCGTGCCGTGGTGATGTTCGCCGCTCTGTGTGCTTAGGGTCCCCGGCGCAGGCGCGTTCTAACGCCGATGCACCGGCCACACCATGCGAACTTCGGTGCCCGGGCCGTCGTCCACCGGCCGTACCTGAAGGTCATCGACGAACCCGGCCAGCAGCGCGAAGCCCACGCCCGTGGTCAGTGCCTCGTCGGTCAGGGACTCGTCGGCGAGTTCGTCGGGCGGCAACTTTGCCAGGCCCACCGAGGCCTCGATCGGCGCGTGGTCGATTACCCGGACCGCGTACGAGTCCGCGTCGGTCATCTCGACTGTCACCAGGTCAGCAAGGCCGTACTGCCGGTGCAGCGCGACAGCCCGGGTGCATGCCTCGCCGATCGCCAGCCGCACTTCATCCAGCAGTTCCTCCGCGACGCCCGCCCGCCGGGCCACCGCGACGCCGATCAGCCGTGCCGTCCGGACATGTACCGGTGCCGGCGAGAAGGACAGTCGGACCGTTGCCATCACGCCGCGGGACCGCTGCCGTCGCGCTCGTCGGACGGAGTCGAGGTCGCCGCCTCGACCGAGGGATAGATCGGAAACACCTGGTCGAGGGCGGTGATCCGGAAAATCTTGAGGAGCGGTTCCTTCGCGCAGACCAGCCCGAACGTGCCGTTCGCGGCGCGGAGCCGCTTCAACGCTCCGACGAGTACGCCGAGGCCGGTGGAGTCCAGGAAGTCGACCCG
>WNFU01023786.1_pt1 | contig 10858 bp, 9 predicted proteins | sample 5400121 | NCBI WGS metagenome assembly WNFU01 (sample SAMN13153360, study PRJNA577476) | soil metagenome | isolation source: 100 cm soil or saprolite under grassland replicate 1 | place: USA:California | collected 2016-06-15
CCTGGTCGACCACGCCCTCGCACAGGCCGCGTTGCAGGTTGCAGACGAGCTCGGGATACGCCTCGGCGAGCTCGCGGAACGGGCAGTGGAGGAACTCGACGCGGGTCGAGCCCTCGTACTCGCCGTCGGCGGCGTCGGCCGCGGGCTCGAAGCCGAGCTGAGCGAGCTCGTCGTCGAGCGCTCGCATGCAGCTGCGGGTCCGGGCGCGCTTGCCGGCTTCGGCGCCCCATGCGTGACCGGTGTCCGCGGCGTCATCAGGATCGGCGCCGACGCGTTCGGCGAGGCTGGCGAGCAAGCCGGCGAGCAGGGCGTGCGCCGGGGGGTCGAAACCGAGCCCGGGCGCGCCGTCGGCGAGGAAGTACAGGTGCTGGGGACGTCCGACGGTGCCGCGGTGGACGGCCTCGGCGTCGATCAGGCCCGCGTCGCGCAAGCGCTCGAGATGCAGGCGGACGGTGTTGGCGTGGAGACCCAGCCGGTCGGCGAGCTCGGGTGCCGACAGCGGCGCGGTCGACGCCGAGAGCTCCCGGTACATCGCGTAGCGGGTCTCGTCCCCCAGCGCTTTGAGGACCGTCAGCTCGTCGGGCTGATTCGCCATCAACCTTTCCCTTGGTCAGCTTGACCGTACCTCCGCCCGGGCATATTTTCAAGGTGACCGCTGGTTTTATTGGGGCAATGGCCATTCACACGCCCGATCCTGACGACCCCGGTGCGCCGGTCCATCGACCTGCCGAGGGTCCACCGCCGAGCCACGACGACGTGCGCCGCACGCTCGAGGGTGTCATCGACCCCGAGCTGCACGCGAGCATCGTCGAGCTCGGCATGCTGCGCGACGTCCGCGTCGGTGACGACGGCGCCGTCACCGTCAAGGTCGCGCTCACGACCGCCGGGTGCCCACTGCGGAGCCAGATCCAGGACGACGTCGAGTCGAAGGTCCGCGGGCTGCGGGGCGTGACCGACGTGCACGTCGAGTACGGCGAGATGACTCAGGACGAGAAGTCGGCCGTGATGCAACGCGCCCGCTGGCAGGCGCGCGAGAACGCACCCGGAACCGAGGTGCTGCCGACGACGCGCGTCCTGGCGATCGCGAGCGGCAAGGGCGGCGTCGGCAAGTCGTCGGTGACCGTGAACCTCGCGGCCGCTCTGGCGGCACAGGGCCGGACCGTCGGCGTGCTCGACGCCGACATCTGGGGCTTCAGCGTGCCGCGCATGCTCGGCGTCGAGGGCCGGCTCGGCGGGTCCGACGGCAAGATCGACCCGAACGAGATCGAGGTCGCGCGCGTCGACGACTCGTCCGGCGCGCCCGGGCGCATCAAGGTCGTGTCGATGGGGTTCCTCGTCGACGAGGAGGGCACCGCGCTCATGTGGCGCGGCCTCATCCTCGCCCGGGCACTCGAGCAGTTCCTCACCGACGTCCGGTGGGGCGAGATGGACTACCTGCTCGTCGACATGCCACCCGGCACGGGCGACATCCAGATGGCGCTGGCGCGCCTGCTGCCCAGCACCGAGCTCCTGGTCGTGACGACGCCGGCGCTCGCCGCGCAGCAGGTCGCGACGCGAGTCGCCGACATGGCGCGTCGCAGCTACATCAAGGTGACCGGCGTGATCGAGAACATGAGCGCGTTCGCGGCACCCGACGGGTCGCGTCATCCGATCTTCGGCGAGGGCGGCGGCGCCGCGCTCGCCGGTGAGATCGGCGTGCCGCTCGTCGGGCAGATCCCTATCGAGCCTGAGGTCTCCGCCGGCGGCGACGCGGGGAAGCCGGTCGTGCTGACCACGCCCGACGGTCCTGCGGGGACCGAGTTCCGCCGCATCGCGAGCCGGATCGTCGACGAGCTGCTCCCCCCGCTCGACCTCAGCTCGTGCACGGCGCGGATCTTCGATCTCGCCGATGCGAACCTCGCGGCGAAGGACGCAGCCGCGCGCTAGAACAGACCGATGGACGACACGCTGCTGGTCGGCGTGATCTTCGTCGCCATTGGTGCGGTGATGCTCGGGCTCGGCATCTTCTTCTTCGTGCGGACGCGACGGTTCCTGCGCACGGCGGTCGATGCCACCGGCACGATCGTCGAGCTCATCGAGTCGTCCGGCTCCGAGGGCGGGACCGTGTACCAGGCGATGGTGGAGTTCCAGACCGCCGACGGGCAGAGCATCCGCTGGCAGGAGTCGATGGCTAGCAGCCCCCCCGTCGGTCAGCCGGGCGACACGCTGAGGATGAAGTACGACCCCACCAATCCGCGCAAGGCGCGGATCACTAAGCCGACCCGGCTGTGGTTCATGCCGGTGCTGTTCGGCGGACTCGGTCTGTTGTTCTTCGGGACCGGCGTGGTCTTGGCTATGGCCGGCATCGTGGCGGGCTGAGCGACACGATGACCGAGAGCGCCGACGTGATCGTGGTGGGGATGGGCGTCGGGGGCGAGCTGCTCGCGGAGCGGATCGCGGACGCCGGTCTCGACGTCGTCGGCATCGAGGCGCACCTCGTCGGCGGCGAATGCCCGTATTGGGGCTGTGTCCCCACGAAGATGATGACCCGCGCCGCAAACGCGCTCGCCGAGGCGCGGCGCGTCCCGTACCTGGCCGGGACAGCGACCGTCGAGCCCGACTGGGCACCCGTCGCGGCGCGCATTCGCAACGAAGCGACCGACACGTGGGACGACCGCGTCGCCGTCGAGCGTTTCGAGGGCAAAGGCGGTCGGTTCGTGCGCGGCTCGGCGCGGCTCGACGGCCCGCGCCGCGTGCGCGTCGGCGAGCGGACCTTCGAGGCCCGGCGCGGCGTCGTGCTCGCCACCGGTACGCAACCGGCGGTCCCGCCCCTTCCCGGCCTGCAAACCGTCGACTACTGGACCAACCACGAGGCAGTGGAGGCGAAGGACGCACCGGCGTCGCTCGTCGTGCTCGGCGGCGGCGCGGTCGGGCTCGAGCTCGCCCAGGTGTTCTCCCGCTTCGGCTCGCACGTGACGGTGGTCGAGATGATGGACCGGCTGCTGCCTCCCGAGGAGCCGGAGTCGGGCGAGCTCGTTGCGGCCGTGCTCGCCGCCGAGGGGATCGACGTGCGCACCGGCGTGGGAGCAAGCTCCGTGGCCCGTGCCCCGGATGGCGTCACGGTCGACCTCGCCGACGGGACGCAGCTGACCGCCGAGCGGCTGCTCGTGGCCACCGGCCGGCGGACCGACCTCCGCCCCCTCGGCGTCGCCACCCTCGGGCTCGACGAGAACGCCCGCTCCATCCCGGTCGACGACCACCTGCGCGCTGCCGACGGGCTGTGGGCGATCGGCGACGTCACCGGGCTCGGCCCCTTCACCCACATCGCGGTGTACCAGGCGCGCATCGCAGCCGCCGACATCCTCGGCGAGCACCTGACGCCGGCCGACTACCGCGCGCTGCCCCGCGTGACCTTCACGGATCCGGAGGTCGGTGCCGTCGGGCCCACCGAGGCGCAGGCGCGCGAACGAGGCGTCGACGTGCGCATCGGGCTGGCGCAGGTGCCGACCACGACGCGCGGCTGGATCCACAAGGTCGGCAACGAGGGCTTCTTCAAGCTCGTCGAGGACGCACGTCGGGGTGTGCTCGTGGGCGCGACGTCGGTGGGGCCGCACGGCGGCGAGGTGCTGGGACTGCTCGCGCTGGCGGTGCACGCCGAGGTTCCCGTCGCGCAGCTGCGCTCGATGATCTACGCGTACCCGACGTTCCACCGCGGGATGGAGGACGCGCTCGCCGACCTCGCCGAACCGACGGCGAACTAGGCGAGCTCCCAGGCGGATTTCACGCTGCCGCCCTCGACCTTGCCCTCGGCCTTGAGCTTCAGCAGATGGGCGTGGACCTGCTTGCCCGCCCACTCCTGCAACTCCGGCGGAGTGTCGGTGTAGACGCGGGCCACGATGTCGGCGATCCGGAGCGGGCCGCCCTGCAAGGCCTTGAGGATCTGACGCTCGCGTGCACGCCGGTGCTTGAGGTACTCGTCGATCCTGGCTCGGGGCTCGTCGATGACGTCGCCGTGTCCGGGCGCGATGCGCGTCATCCGCCGCTTCCTCAGCTTCTCGAGCGACGTGAGATAGACCGCCATGTCGCCGCCCCGGGCCGGGTTCACGACCGAGAACGTGCCGTTGAGAACGGTGTCGCCCGTGAACAGGACGCGCTCCTCCTCGAGCAGGAAGCAGATGTGGTTGGGGGCGTGACCGGGTGTGTGGATCACCTCGAGGCCGAACTCGGTGCCCTCGATGCTGTCGCCGTCGCCGACGGTGCGGTCGGGCGTGACGACCGGGTCGCGCTTCGAGAACGCGACGACCTCGGCGCGTGTCGCCTTGACGAGACGCTCCGTGCCGGGCGCGTGGTCCGGGTGGGTGTGCGTGAGCAGCACCCAGCGGACCCGCTCGCGCATCGACGCGCCGACGATGGCGTCGATGTGCTTCTTGGTGTCGGGCCCCGGGTCGATCACGGCGACCTCGTCGATGCCCACGAGGTACGTGTTGGTCCCGGGCCCGGTCATCGGCCCCGGGTTCGGCGCGACGATGCGGCGCACGAGCGGCGACAGCGCGCTGGGGACGCCGGGCGTCATGTCCGGCATCACGCCACCCCCTGATAGCCGGGATCGCCCGGCAAGAGGATGCGCGCGCCGCCGGCGTCGGCCACGACGCGCGGCTCGGCGGCTTCCACCGCCTCGAGCAGCTCGCACGCGGTCGGGAACCGCGCCAGCTGCGCGAGGTTGCGTTGCGTCGGCAAGTGGATCTCGAGCTCGCCGCGCATGGCGCCGGCGAGCGCGTCGGCGGGACGGATCCAGACGGACGCCACGGTCTCGCCGTCGTCGTGCAGGTAGGCGTGGCCCTCGGGCGCGGCGGCCACGAAGAACCACGTGTCGTAGCGACGGGGCGACCCGGCGGGCGTGATCCAATGCGAGAAGAGATGGAGCGCGCCCGCGTCGAGCACGAGGCCCTCTTCGTGGACGACGTCGAGGAACGGGCGCTCCCCGCCCCCGACCGCCCGCCGCGCCGTCTCGAAACGGGCCGCCGTAAAGGGTTCGTCGACGTCGACGGGCTGGCCGGTGGCGGCCGATCGTGCCAGCAGGACCCCCGCCTCCTCGAATGCCTCGCGGATGGCGGCGACCCAGAAGCCGAGGCCCCCGGCGTGCAGACCGATCTGCGTGCTGGCCTGGGCGTCGTCGCGGCCGTGGCAGCGGGCGAGCAGCTCGGGGGCCCGGTCGTCGGCGTCGACGGCGCCACCCGGGAACACGTAGGCACCGCCCATGAACTCGACGGCGACGTTGCGCCGCAGCATGAACACCTCGAGCTCCGGGGCGTCACGAACGAGCATCACGGTGGCGGCCTCCCTGAGCTCAACTGCTCGCCCTCGCGAGCTCGGGCTCGTGCGGCGACGGTTCGATTGCGTTGCGCACTTCGCCACCATTCTACGTGGCGGGTCGCGTCGTCCCTGCGAGGCCCGCACGACGCCGAATTACGCTACGCCCGTGGACCCACGGCGAGCGCTCCCCGGTGTCGATCAGGTGCTGGACGCGCTCTCGGGGCTCCCGCACGAGCTTCTCGCCGCGTGCGCCCGCGACGCCATCGCCGATGCGCGTGATCGCGTGGCGGGCGATGCGAGCTCGGAGGACGCGGTCGCCGTCGATGACGTGATCGCCGACGCGCGCCGGCGCGTCGAACAGATCAGGGGCCGGCTCTTGCGCCCGGTGGTCAACGCCACCGGCGTGATGGTGCACACGAACCTCGGGCGCGCGCCGCTGGGTGACGACACGCTCGCGGCGTCCCGGTCGATCGGGCGCGGGTACTCGAACCTCGAGTACGAGATGAACGAGGGCCGGCGCGGGTCGCGCCACGACCATGCCGGTGGGCTGCTCGCGCGTGCGTGCGGCGCCGAGTCGGGGCTGGTCGTGAACAACAACGCGGCGGCAGTGCTGCTGTCGCTCGCGGCGCTGGCCCGCGGCCGCGAGGTCGTCGTCTCACGCGGCGAGCTCGTCGAGATCGGCGGCGGGTTCCGCGTCCCGGAGATCATGGCGGAGTCGGGCTGCCGGCTGGTCGAGGTGGGCACCACGAACCGGACGCGGCGCGCCGACTACGAGAGCGCCATCACTCCCCGGACGGCGCTGCTCCTCAAGGTGCACGCCTCGAACTACCGGATGGTGGGCTTCGTCGAGTCCACGCCGGTCGTGGACCTGGAGACGCTCGGTCCGCCGGTGATGGTCGACGCCGGCTCGGGCCTCCTCGACGACACGACGCCGTGGCTCCCCCGCCGGCCGGGATGGTTGCGCGACGAGCCCGGCATCCGCCAGGCCGTCGAGGCCGGCGCCGCGGTGGTCACATTCTCCGGCGACAAGCTGCTCGGCGGGCCGCAGGCGGGCGTGATCGTAGGCCGCGCCGACCTCATCGCGAAGATCGCCGCCCACCCTCTGGCGCGGGCGGTGCGGGCCGACAAGCTCACCCTGGCCGGGCTCCAGGCCGTCGCGTTCTCCTATCTCTCCGGGGACGCAACGACGATCCCGCTGTGGTGGATGGCCAGCGTGCCGCTCGACGAGCTGCGAGCGCGCGCAGAAACCATGACGGCGATCGTGCCGGGGGCGAAGGTCGTCGACACCGAGGCCGTCGCCGGCGGCGGATCACTGCCCGGGCTGACGATCCCCTCCGTGGGGATCGCGGTCGAGGTGGCGGTTGCGGACGAGGCGCTCAAGCTCCTGCGCGAGCACGACATCGTGGCGCGCGTCGCCGACGACGCGATCGTGTGCGATCTGCGCACGGTCGATCCCGCCGACGACGGCCGGATCGTCGACGCAGTCCGGGCCGCGCTGGGCTGACGTGCGCACGGTCGCGACGGCTGGACACGTAGATCACGGCAAGTCCGCGCTCGTCCTCGCGCTGACCGGCACCGACCCGGACCGGTTCCCCGAGGAGAAGGCGCGCGGGCTCACAATCGACCTGGGATTCGCGTTCACGACTCTCCCGTCGGGCGAGGAGGTGGGCTTCGTCGACGTGCCCGGCCACGTGCGGTTCGTCAAGAACATGCTCGCCGGTGTGGGCGCGGTCGACGTCGTGATCCTCGTCGTCGCCGCCAACGAAGGCTGGATGCCCCAGAGCGAGGAGCACCTTCGGATCATCGAGTTGCTCGGCGTCCGCCACGGACTCGTCGTCCTCTCGAAGGCCGACCTCGTCGACACAGAGACGCTCGAGCTCGCCCGGCTCGACGTCGACGACCGGCTCGCGGGTTCACCGCTCGCCGACGCGCCGGTCGTGGTGTCCGACGCGGTATCGGGTCGCGGGCGTGACGACGTCCGGACCGAGCTCGATGCCGTGCTCGCCGTCGCGCCCCCACCCGTCGACCGGGGACGCCCACGGTTGTGGGTCGACCGGGTATTCGCGGCCAGAGGCGCGGGGACGATCGTGACCGGCACGCTGACCGGTGGGTCGTTGCGGATCGACGAGGAGGTCGAGGTCGGGCCGCGTGCGCTGCGGGCCCGGATCCGCGCGGTCGAGACCGCGCACCACAAGCTCGACACCGCCTCCCCCGGCACGCGCGTGGCGCTCAACCTCGCCGGAGCTGCCATCGACCCGAGCGCGGTGCGCCGGGGCGACGCCGTGATCCGGCCCGGCCAGTGGCATCTGACCGACACGGTCGACGTCAGGCTCACGCCGTTGCCCGGCATGGAGCTCCGGACCCGCGCCTCACTCCAGTGCTACGTGGGCTCGGGCGAACACTCCACGCTGCTCCGCGTGCTCGACACCGACCGCCGCTTCGGCCGGGTCCAGCTCGACGAGCCTGTCCCACTCGCCCCCGGTGACCGGCTGGTGCTGCGCGATCCCGGCGAACGCGAGACCGTGGGCGGCGCCGAGGTGCTGGACGTGGCGCCGGAAGGACGCGCCCGCGACGCGCCCGACTATCTCGAGCTCCCGCTCGGCCCACGGCTTGTCGCCGCCCATGCGTGGTTGCCGGTCGATTCGCTCGGGCCGCTCGCCGGCATCGGGACCGCCGAGGCCGGCGCGCTGGCCGACGAGCTCGTCGCCGGCGGCGCCGCAGTGCGCGTCGGGCGATGGTTGGTCGACGACGACTCGGTCGCAGAGCTGCGCAGCACGGCAGCGCGGCGGGTGCGGGGACACCACGAGCGCGAGCCGCTCGAGCCCGGCGTCGAGCTGCCCGCGCTCGCGTCGGCGCTGCGCGTCGATCCGGAGCGGCTGCGAGCCACGATCGAGGGGACGGACGAGCTGGTGCTCGAGCGAGGCGTCGTGCGCCACGTGATGCACCGCGCGCAGGTCGGCGACTCGCCCGATGCGCTCGCCCTGCTCGCGGCGCTCGACGCGACGCCGTTCTCGCCACCCGAGCCGGAGGAAGCCGGCGCGAAACCGGGGCTGGTGCGTGCCTTGCTCCGCGAGGGCGCGCTCGTCGACGTCGACGGGATCGTGTTCACGGCGAGCGCGCTCGCCGACGCTCGGCGTCGTATCCAGGACGCGCTGCGCGAGCGCGGCACCGTCACCGTGTCCGACGTGCGGGACCTGCTCGGGTCGACGCGCAAGTACGTGCTGCCGATCCTGCAGCTGTTCGACGCCGAAGGCGTCACCCGCCGGCGGGGCGACGAGCGGATCCCCGGCCCGCTGACGGCGGCCGAGCCCTGATGCGTCCCTGGTGCGCACTATTTGCGCACCACGCACGCATCGAGAACGGCGCTAGCCGGCCTCGTCGGCGAACATCAGGCGGCGCTCGGCTTCGGTGAGCCCGCCCCAGATGCCGTGGGGCTCCCGGATGCTGATCGCGTAGTCGAGGCATTCGGACCGCACCGGGCACTCCTGGCAAATCGCCTTGGCCCGGGCCTCGCGCGCGTCACGCTCGTCCTTGCGTTCGGGATACGTCGGCGGGAAGAAGAGCGCCGACTCCGGTCCCCGGCACGCTGCGCGCAACTGCCAGGTCCTCTGCGTGGTCTGGACCGCCACCGGCCCCCTCCCGGTCGTGCAGGTCTTGCGAACGTATCTGCCTCCCCCGAACCGGACAAGAGGTGAATTGCCGTGATTTTCCGTTCCCTACCCCTCGTTCCGTCCGCCTCCTGACCGTCCTCGAGCCCGATCGCGGTAATCGCGGGCCCCGCCCTCCTCCGGCTCGACCTCGAGGACGAGACCCGCCACGGCGACCACCCGCACCGTGTCGCCGGCCTCGATCGGGGTGGCCCGGTTCGTGCGGGCCCGCCACCGCGCCCCCTGGATCACGACGACCCCGTCCGGCGCCACGTCCACCTCGGCCCGGCCCTCTTCGCCGATCATCCCCTCGCGCCCGACCGTGGGCGTAGAGAAGCGGGAGCGGATCACGGCGGTCATCGCGCCGAGCATGAACAGCGCGGCGCCGCCGATCACGATCACCAGCACCCACCACGGCGGGTTGAGTCGCGCTGAGCCGCCGTAGAGCGTGAGCGACCCGGCGACGAGCGCGATGGCCCCGATGATCGTCCACGCGCCCAGCCCGCCCGCCTGCACGTCGACCGCGAAGCCGAACACCGCCAGCATGAGCAACCCCGCGGCCCACCACGCCACCGGCAGGTGCGAGAACCCGACGAGCGCGCCGACGAGCGCCGCCCCTCCCGCCAGGCCGGCCAGCCCGATCCCGCACGTGTAGAACTCGAACACCATCAGCGCGAGCCCGGCGACGAACAGGAGGTACGCGATCGACGGGCTGATGAGCGTGTGCAGGACCTGGTTGCCGATGTCGAGACGGTCGAAGCGGACGTCCTGGTTGGGCTGGCGGCGACGACCGAGGCCCTTGCCGACGACGGTGGCGGTCGAGAGGAGCTTCGGACCCGCCGCGGTCGGGACGGCGCGGCCGTCGAGCGTCACGATCAGCTCGCCCACGGTGGGCTCGACCGAGTTGATCGCGCCGACGCGGTGGGCGGCGTCGGCGGGCAAGTTCTCGCCGGTCAGCCGGCGCGCGCCGGCCGGGTCGCGATCCCACCGCGCCGCCAACGAAGCGAGCTGATCGGACACCGCGCGCGAATCGGTCGAGCCCGGCTCGTCCAGCCGCAGCGGGTCGGCCGGTCCGATGCTCGATCCGGACGACACCGACGTCACGGGAGCCGCTTCGGCGAGCACCGTGGCCGCGCCCTTTGCCTTCGCCCCTGACGGGCCAACCCAGACGATGACGGGCACGCGTGACCGCTGTACGTCGCGCACCAGCGGCTGCACGTCGAAGTCGACCGATCCGCCCGAGTCGAGCTGGAGCACGATCATCGTGGAGCGGCGGCGGTTGGCCCGGGCGATCGCGTCGCGCACCAGCGATGCGGTCGGCGGGTCGAGCAGCCCGTCGACCTTCACCACGTCGATGCCGTTCCGTCTCGGCGTCGCCTGCTCCGGGCCGGCCCACGCGACGTCGGAGACGAGGATGGCCACCGCGATGGCGAAGCACGCAACGGCGACAACGCGGACAGAGCGTCGCATCCCGGCTCTTCTAGGCTGGATGGCACATGGACCTGGCGCGCTTCTGCTCATCCGCTCGCGTCGTCATCGTGGCGGGGAAGGGTGGGGTCGGGAAGACGACGGTGACCGCAACCCGCGCCACCGCGGCCGCCGGCGCGGGACTGAGCGTGCTGATCGTCGAGGTCGAGGGCAAATCGGGGCTGGCGGCGTGCTTCGGGAAGCCGCCGCGCGGCTACGAGGAGACCGAGCTCGCCACCGGTGTCCGCGGCCGGACGCTCACACCCGACGAGGCGCTGCTCGACTACCTCGAGTCGCACGGGCTGCGTCGCATCTCGAAGCGCCTCGTGCGGTCGGGTGCGCTGGAGGTCGTGGCGTCGGCCGTCCCCGGCATGAAGGACATCCTCGTGCTCGGCAAGGTGAAGTCGCTCGAGCTCGAGCGGGCAGCGGACCTCATCCTGATCGACGCGCCG
>WNFU01009638.1_pt1 | contig 10857 bp, 9 predicted proteins | sample 5400121 | NCBI WGS metagenome assembly WNFU01 (sample SAMN13153360, study PRJNA577476) | soil metagenome | isolation source: 100 cm soil or saprolite under grassland replicate 1 | place: USA:California | collected 2016-06-15
CCCAGCCATCCCCGAACGCGTCGCGGGTGATTGGAGCATCGTAATCGCGTGACGTGCCGCCTTCGTCGAAGAGTGTACGCGTCATGTCGGCGACCTGGCCACCCTGCCGCCAGTCGACGTTCGCCGCCACCGTCAGCCGTTTCCACCGGAACGAACCCGAGAACGCCATCATAAAGTCGGGATTGGCGTCGCCGGCAACGGTATCGCGGAAGGTCGCGACGGCGCCGGGATTCGTCACGACCGAGCCGATGGGGAGAATGTTGCCGCTGGCATCGAGCGGGACGTTGCCCCAGATCCAGGTGGTCCGGCCGCCCAGGCTGATGAAGTTCCGTCCGAACGCGGCGCCGAACGATCCTGGCGCCGGGAACCGCGGCACGTTCGCGGGCAGGTTCTCGATTGTCTGCTTGTTCTTGGAGAAGCTGGCCCGGAACGACAGGTCCATGTCTCGGCTTTGCATCGCGGCCGCGTTCAACGAAGCCTCGAAGCCCCGAGTCTGCAGCTCACCGCCGTTAATGATGATGTTTGTAAGACCGCCGGACGGAATCGTGGCGGGCTGCAGCAGCAGGTCGGTGATCCGCTTGTTATAGTACGTACCCTCGAATGCCAGGCGGCGGTTGACGAAGAACACGTCCGAGCCCGCTTCCCACTCGTTCGACGTCTCCGGCGTGATGTTGGGATTGCCGAGGATCCCGGCCTGCACCAGCGTGAGCGAGCCACCGATATTCGTACCCGCGTTGAAGACGACGTCGCGGTCACCATACCGCGGCCGGTTCCCGGTCTTGCCGAAGCCGCCGCGAATCTTGACCTCGTTGACCGCGTCGCCGAGGTCGGTGAATCGGTAGGAGCCCGAGACGTGCGGGAACACGTTACGCTTGTTGCGGTCACCGTTGGCGGAAGAACGGTCGGCGCGGATTCCCGCGAGGACCGTCAGCCGCTGGTTGAGCGCCACGAACTGCTCATCCGCGAAGAACGCGTCATCCTTGAAATTGTTGAGCACGTCCGACTCCTCGAGCACGGCGCCGCTGACCGTCGTCTCGACTCCGGGCAACATGCCGCGCGCCCGCGTCCGCGTGACGCGAATCGCCTGCGTTTCGTAGTCGAATCCGGCCGTCGTCGTGAGCCCGATGTCGGTCGAGGGCTGATAGTTCCACGTGCCGTTCAGCACGATGTTGTAATTGAAGACGTTGCCTTCCGTCCGGACCGCGCGACCGGAGAAGCCGTCGCTCGCAAGTGGACTCTCATACTGCAGGAATGGCGGAGAAAACAGATCACCGGAGATCTGCGCGCGGTCGAATCCGCCCGTGGCAGTCACCGAGACCTGATGCTGCTCCTTGTTCAACGCCGACCACGTCGTGCTCAGGTTGCCGATCTGTCTGAACGTGAGCTCGTTCAGCTTGAGATAACGGAAGGTTTCGAACGGATTGGAGACCGTACTGCCGCCGCCGTTGAACGGATTCCGGATGTACGTCCCGTTCGCGTCGACGGAGTCGAGATTGATGACGCCGGGCGTATAGGCGAAGCAATAAATGGGTGACGTGCAGGTGTTGTCGTTGTTCGACAGCCCGCGGTTGTTGCTGTTGCGCGTGACGTTCAGCCCGACATTGACCTTCACCTTCCCATCGACCAGCGACTGATCGATGTTCGTGCGGAGCGTGTACAACCGGGCGCCGGTGTTCATCGCCGTGCCCTCTTCATTCTTGCCGGTCAGGTTCACGAAGTACTGCGTCGCCGCCGACCCGCCGTTGAAGCTGCCGGTGACCTCGTAGGACGGCGAACCGTTGCTGTACAGCTCCTTCTGATAATCGTGAGTGAATGGAATCACCCCACTTGGATATAGCGTGTTCAGAGCGGCGGTGTCCTCAGGGGAGTTGCCGTTCCCATACGGCAACGACCAGACCTGCTGATTACTGGTGAATTGCCGCGTGCCGAGGAGTCGGTAGGCGACGCTGCGACCGACGCGACTCGTCAGGTTGAACTGCGGTGCGCCGCCCGTGCCGGCGCCGCGCTTCGTCCTGATGACGATCACGCCGTTCGTCGCGCGCGAGCCGTACATCGCCGTCGCCGCGGCGGACTTGAGCACTTCGACCGACGCGATCTCCTGCATGTTCAAGTCGGCGAGCCGGTTCACGAGGGCGTCCTGATTGCTCCCGATGCCCGCGGCCGTGGTGCGCGCGCCCGCGCCCGTCACCGAGTTCGCGCCGTCGGACACGGCATCGTTCGAGATGATCACGCCGTCGACGACGAACAGCGGTTGGCCCGCGCCGAGAATCGATGTGATGCCGCGGATCTGGACTTGGCCGCCTCCGCCGGGCGCACCGCTGTTCATCGAGATAATCGCCCCGGGGACCTTGCCCTGCAGCGCCTGCTCCAGCGCTCCCGCGGGCGCCCGGTTCAGCTCGTCACTCGAGACCTGGACCGGCGCCGTTGTCGCGTTGCGCCGCTCGATCGTCGTCGCCTGTCCGGTGACGACCACCGCCTCGAGCTTGAAGGGATCTTCGTCGAGCGCGATCGTGACGGAGGCCTGTGACGCCGGCACGGCAACCTCTTTGCGCTGATAGCCGATCGCGCGAACGAGGAGCCGGACGTCACCGGTGCCGACGTTGATGGTAAAGCTGCCGTCGGGGTTCGACTGTGCGACGCCCTTGCCGCCGACCTCGACGATGGTCGCGCCGCCGACGGGCGTCTCGCCTAGCGCGCGTGTGACTTTGCCCATCACTTGGCGGGCCGACGCTTGCGCGGGGACCGCCCTTGGGATCAGGCACAAAGCCAAAAGCGCCGGGACGAACACTAACGCTCTGCGCATGCCTTGCCTGCCTTTCGTGGATGGATGCTGCTGGTGGAGTATTCTGGGGCGCAAATATGGAGGGAGTTCGGAAGCCCCACAACCACTACAGTTCTTCATCGCGATGCCTTCGGTCTCGGCGTTCCACGCTTCGTCCAAATCAGAATCACGCCGCAACCCGACCCCCGGCGCTGAAACTGCGGCGGGGCGCTAAACAGATTCGAGTAGACTTCGATGCCGAGGATTTCGCTGGGAACGACCGGGACCGACTGCGTTTGGAGGGGGGGCAACGGATAATAGACACCGTCGATGAAATACATCGGCGGACAGTAGTTGCCGAGCTCGCGGTTGTTGATCTCGCCCTGGCCGCGTTGCAGCTCGACGAGCATCCCTGTGCCGTTGGGGCGGAGCTGGACGCCTGGGACCATGCGAAACAGCTCCTCGAATCGTAGCGCCCCGGTCTTGGCGATCGCGGTCGTGTCGAGGAAATGTCCCTGCGCCGTGTGGCTCCGGCGCATGAACCCGACGTGCGCGAGGTAGGGCTCGTACTGTCCCTCCACCGTTACCGGCTCGAGCACCGCCACCGAGTCCCCCACGATGATGTCGACCTGCTGTCCGGCGCCCTCTCGGACCGTGGTCTGCGCGCGGCCCATCTGGTACCCGAGCGCACGGGCCTCGAGAATCCGCGAACCCACGGTCACACTGTCGAGCGAGAAACGCCCGTACTGATCGGTCTGAGCCGTCGCGTCGGTGCCGACGACGGCGACCGTCGCTCCTGGCACGAGCGAGCCGTTGCTGTTCCGCACCACGCCTCGCACCGATCCGGTAATCGGACCGACCGCCAGCTCGATGTTCGCGCGCCCGAACGCACGCCCGGCCAGATCAACGACCAGCATTCCTACGGATCCACCGTCGGCCTGACCACGAAGCACGAGTGCCACGTCGGTAGGCAGACCGCACAACAGCACATGGCCGGTCGCGTCGGACTTGGCTTCGACGGCGCGTTGGGCGCTACGAACCCCACTCGCACCGACGCCGATGTCGTACGTCGTCCAATGCGCGCTGATCGTCGCCGCGCCCATCGACTTTCCGTCCGCGGCATTGTGGACCACCCCCACGACTGTTCCAGTCCGCCGCAACGGATCCTGCGGGCACAGCAGATGATGTGCTTGCGTGGGGCTCGGCGTCGCGAGCGCGACGGTGTTGTTGTCGCCCGCGACCACGTCGACCGCGACCGGCGGAACCGACAGCCCGGCCGAGTCGAGGATGGGATGATAGAAGGTCAGGACATAGCGTCCGGGCGGCAGCGCGTCGAGCGTAAAGCGCCCCCGCGCGTCGCTGCGCGCCATGCGATTCGTGCTTTCGATCCAGACCTCGGCGCCCTCCAGCGGCGCCGACGTGATCAGGCTGTCGTAGACAACCCCGCGGAGCACACCAGGCCGCTCGCCGCCCTGCGCGGCACCCCGCGCGGCCAATACCAGGCCGAGACCGGCAATGAGGACTAGGCTTCGGGCCATCGTCAAGACAATCCTACCGTGCGGGACGGGAGCTCTCAAGCAGCAAATCACGCAGCCGCAGGGGGTTGACCTAACTCGAACAATACGTTTAGTTTCGCCGGCTCCGGAACAGCTTTTTTAGGATTCATTTGCGAGGGTATTTGCCGACCATCAACCAGCTCGTCCGGCACGGCCGCCGCGACGTGGAGAAGAAAGAAAAGGCGCCGCACCTGCGTGGCAACCCGCAAAAGCGCGGCGTGTGCACGCGCGTATACACCACGACGCCCAAGAAACCGAACTCCGCGCTGCGCAAAGTGGCCCGCGTCCGGCTGACGAATGGATTCGAAGTGACGGCATACATCCCCGGTGAAGGGCATAACCTGCAGGAGCACTCGATTGTGATGATTCGCGGCGGCCGCGTGAAGGATCTGCCGGGCGTCCGCTATCACATCATCCGCGGCACGCTGGACGCCGCGGGCGTGAACGAGCGAAAGCAGTCGCGCTCGAAGTACGGCGCCAAGCGTCCCAAGGAGGCCGGGAAGTGAGCCGTCGCAAATCCGCGATCAAGCGGCCGGTGCCGCCCGATCCGCGCTACGACAGCCAGACGGTCTCGAAGTTCTTGAACAACCTGATGGTGTGTGGCAAGAAGTCGTTGTCCGAGCGGATCTTCTATCAGGCGATGGACATGATCGAGCAGCGCACGGGGCAGCCCGGCGTGAACGTGTTCAAGCAGGCGCTCTCGAACGTGAAGCCGGCGCTGGAAGTGAAGTCGCGGCGCGTCGGCGGCGCGACGTATCAGGTGCCGGTCGAAGTGCGCCCGGAGCGGCGCACCGCGCTGGGGATGCGCTGGATCATCCAGTACAGCCGCGCGCGCAAAGAGAAGACGATGGCCGAGCGCCTCGCCGCGGAGCTGATCCTGGCGTCGAAGGGCGAAGGCGAGACGATAAAGAAGAAGGAAGACACGCACCGGATGGCTGAAGCCAACCGGGCATTTGCGCATTACAGATGGTAGGCGGTAGGGGCGCAGCATGCTGCGCCCCTACTAACACCCTTAAACGGACAATTTCGGGACCCTGATCTAAGGGATCCTGCATCGAGGCCCCGTGGGGGCCCGGTGACAGCGGAGCGAGACCGGCCCACTCGTGGGCGTCCTGGTCGCCCCGCGTTTTTGCTGAATAAAGGAACGCAATGCCACGCACGACGCCGCTCGACAAGATTCGGAATATCGGCATCATGGCCCACATCGATGCCGGGAAAACGACTACGACCGAGCGTATCCTCTACTATACGGGCCGCACCTACAAGCTGGGTGAGGTACACGAAGGTACGGCCACGATGGACTGGATGGAGCAGGAGCAGGAGCGTGGCATCACGATTACGTCGGCTGCAACGACGGCTTTCTGGACCCGCCTGAATCAGCAGTACCGCATCAACATCATCGACACCCCGGGACACGTGGACTTCACCGTCGAAGTCGAGCGGAGCTTGCGCGTCCTCGACGGTGCTGTGACTGTGCTGGATGCCGTCGGCGGAGTCGAGCCGCAGACCGAGACGGTGTGGCGCCAGGCGGACCGCTACGGCGTACCGCGGATCATCTTCGTCAACAAGATGGACCGCGTCGGCGCCGATTTCGACATGTGCCTCAAGATGGTCCGCGACCGCCTCGGCACGAAGGCGGTGCCGATCCAGCTGCCGCTCGGCTCAGGCGAGCTGTTTACGGGACTCATCGATCTGGTGCGCGAAATCGAGATCGTCTACGACGACGAGACGATGGGGAAGAAGTACGTCGAAGGCCCGGTCCCCGAGGCGATGAAAGAGCAAGTCGCAAAGCTGCGACACGAAATGATCGAGGCCTGTGTCGAGTCCGACGACGCCATCCTGCACAAGTATCTCGAAGACCACAAGCTGACCGAAGAAGAAATCCGCACCGTCATCCGCAAAGCCACCGTTACCGGCACCGTCGTCCCGGTGATCTGCGGCGCGGCCTTCAAGAACAAGGGTGTGCAGGCGCTGCTCGACGCCGTCGTCGATTACCTGCCGTCCCCCGTCGACATCCCGCCGATCAAGGGTCATCTGCCGCATCACGACGCCACGCACGCCGAGCGGCCCGCGTCCGATGACGCGCCGTTCGCCGCGCTCGCGTTCAAGATCATGACCGATCCGTACGTCGGGAAACTGACGTTCTTCCGGGTGTACAGTGGGGTCCTCGCCGCTGGCTCCTACGTCTACAACAGCAGCAAAGATCGCCGGGAGCGCATCGGTCGCCTGCTGCAGATGCACGCCAACAAGCGCGAGGAGATCGAGGACGTGCGCGCCGGCGACATCGCCGCCGCCATCGGCCTCAAGGACACGCGCACCGGCGACACGCTGTGCGACGAAGCGCACCCGATCATTCTCGAGGCGATGCGCTTCCCGAATCCCGTCATCTCGGTCGCCATCGAGCCGAAGACGAAGGCCGACCAGGACAAGCTGGGCGTCGCGCTGGCGAAGCTGTCCGAAGAAGATCCGACGTTCCGGGTGCATTCCGACCCCGAGACCGCACAGACGATCATCAGCGGCATGGGCGAGCTGCACCTCGAGATCATCGTCGAGCGCATGCGGCGGGAATTCAAGGTCGACGCCAACGTGGGCCGCCCGCAGGTCGCCTATCGCGAAACGGTCCGCAAACGCGTCGAGGACATCGAAGGGAAGTTCATCCGCCAGTCAGGTGGGCGCGGCCAGTACGGCCACGTCGTGATTAACCTCGAGCCCGGGGAGCCCGGGACGGGCTTCGTGTTCGAGGACAACATCGTGGGCGGCTCGATTCCCAAGGAGTACATCGGCCCCGTCGAGCAGGGCGTGAAAGAGGCGCTGGAGAACGGCGTGCTCGCCGGCTATCCCATGGTAGACGTGAAGGTAGAGCTGGTGGACGGCTCGTTCCACGACGTCGACTCGAGCGAAATGGCGTTCAAGATCGCCGGCTCGATGGCGGTGAAAGAAGCCGCGCGCCAGGCGCATCCGATTCTGCTCGAGCCGATCATGGACGTCGAAGTCGTGACGCCGTCGGACTATATGGGCGACGTCATCGGCGATCTCTCGGCGCGGCGCGGCAAGATCGGCGGCATGACGCAGCGCGCCGATGCGCATATCGTCGCTGCCAGCGTGCCGCTCTCGGAGATGTTCGGGTACTCGACGACGCTGCGGTCCATGAGCCAGGGCCGGGCGATTTACTCGATGGAGTTCAGTCACTATCAGGAAGTACCGAAGGCCAAGGCTGAAGAGATAGTTTCGAAAGTCAAAGGATAGGTGTCTGGTGCCAGGTGCCTGGTGTCAGCAGCCCTGACACCCGACACCAGACACCTGAAACCAGGAGAGTTCATGGCAAAGGCCAAATTCGAGCGCAACAAGCCCCACGTGAACGTCGGCACGATCGGACACGTGGATCACGGCAAGACGACGCTGACGGCGGCGCTGACCAAGGTCTCGGCGGACAAAGGTCTCGGCACGTACGTGAGCTACGATCAGGTGGCGAAGGCGTCGGAGTCTCAGGGCCGCCGCGACGCGACCAAGATCCTCACGATCGCGACGAGTCACGTCGAGTACTCGACGGTGGAGCGCCACTACGCGCACGTCGACTGCCCGGGGCACGCCGACTACGTGAAGAACATGATCACGGGTGCCGCGCAGATGGACGGCGCGATTCTCGTGGTGTCGGCCGTCGACGGTCCGATGCCGCAGACCCGCGAGCACATCCTGCTCGCCCGCCAGGTGAACGTGCCGGCGATCGTCGTCTTCCTGAATAAGTGCGATCTCGTGGACGACGCCGAGCTGCTGGACCTGGTCGAGCTGGAAGTGCGGGAGCTGCTCAGCAAGTACCAGTTCCCCGGCGACGACATCCCGGTGATCCGCGGCTCCGCGCTCAAGGCGATCGAAGGCGATAAGCAGTGGGTCGCCAAGGTCGAAGAGCTGCTGGCGGCGCTCGACAAGAGCATCCCGGTGCCGAAGCGCGAAGTCGACAAGCCGTTCCAGATGCCGGTCGAAGACGTGTTCTCGATCACCGGCCGCGGCACGGTCGCGACCGGACGCATCGACAAGGGCAAAGTGAAGGTCGGCGACGAAGTCGAGATGGTGGGCTTCGGGACCGACAAGAGGACCGTCGTCACCGGCGTCGAAATGTTCCGGAAGCTGCTGGACGACGGCCAGGCGGGTGACAACGTCGGGTTGCTGCTGCGCGGTGTCGAGAAGGATCAGATCGAGCGCGGGATGGTGCTGGCGAAACCCGGCTCGATCAAGCCGCACACCCAGTTCGAGTCCGAAGTCTACGTCCTGAATAAAGAAGAAGGCGGACGGCACACCCCGTTCTTCAAAGGCTACCGGCCGCAGTTCTACTTCCGCACCACGGACGTCACCGGAAATGTGGAGCTGCCGAGTGGTGTGGAGATGGTGATGCCGGGCGACAACACGAAGATGACGATCGAGCTGATCACACCGATCGCGATGGAAGAGCAGCTGCGGTTCGCGATCCGAGAGGGTGGACGAACTGTCGGTGCAGGAGTGGTGACGAAGATCTTGAAATAGGCGGATGGGCGGATCGCCGGATCGGCGGATGGAAATACCATCCGACCATCCGCCGATCCGACAATCCGACGAGGAACCAATGGCTAGCAAAATCCGAATCCGGCTCAAAGCGTTCGACCACGCGCTCATCGACCAGGCGGCCGCAGACATTGTACGGACCGCCGAGAAGACGGGAGCGCAAGTCTCCGGTCCGATTCCGCTGCCGACGAAGCGACAGCTGTGGACCGTGCTGCGCAGCCCGCACATCGACAAGAAGAGCCGCGAGCAATTCGAGCTCAAGACGCACAAGCGGCTGATCGACATTCTCGATTCGCGCTCGCAGACGGTGGACGCGCTGACGAAGCTGGATCTGCCAGCCGGCGTGGATGTGGAGATTAAGGTCGAGTAGCACAGACGGCTGACGGCAGATGGCCGACGGCCATCAGCCATCTGCCATCAGCAATCTCGAGGGATTATGAACGGTTTGATCGGACGAAAACTGGGAATGACGCGAATCTTCAACGCCGAAGGCACGCACGTGCCCGTCACGGTGATCGAGGCGGGGCCGTGCCCCGTGGTCGCCGTGCTCGATGGCCGTGTGGAGCTCGGCTTCGGCGCGAAGAAACCCAAGAACGCCCCCAAGGCGCTGGCGGGTCACGTGAAAAAGGCCGGCCTCGAGACGACGCCGCGCATCATCCGCCGCTTCGACGTCACGGGCGACGCGCCGGCGGCGGGCACCGCGGTCACCGTGGCGATCTTCGCCGAAGGCGATCGCGTAAAGGTGAGAGGCGTGTCGAAGGGCCGCGGCTTTCAGGGCGTCGTGCACCGTCATCACTTCCACGGCGGCCCCGAGACCCACGGCAACACGCGCCACCGCAAACCGGGATCGATCGCTCCGGGTACCGACCCGTCGCGCATCATCAAAGGCAAGCGCATGCCCGGGCACATGGGCGCACGCAACTTCACCGAGATCGGCCTGCGCGTCGTGAAGATCGACGCCGAGCGCAATCTCTTGTTCGTGCGCGGCTCGGTGCCGGGTCCGATGAACGGCCTCGTCACCGTCCGCAAGCAGGGAGGTCCGAGCCGCCATGATTGAGGCTCCGCACTACTCCGCGGCGGGCGCCAGCAAGAAGGCGGTCCCCCTGCCGGAAACGCTGTTCGACGGCACGGTGAACGAGGACTTGCTGCACCGCGCGGTCATCACGTTCCTGTCCAACCAGCGGCAGGGCACGAGCAACACGTTGACCCGCAGCGAGGTCTCGGGCGGCAATCAGAAGCCGTGGCGGCAGAAAGGCACCGGCCGCGCCCGGCAGGGTTCCACCCGCGCCCCGCACTGGCGGCACGGCGGCATCGCGCATGGGCCACATCCGCGCAGCTACCGGCTCGGGATTCCCAAGAAGATGCGCCAGCTGGCCAAGAAGTCGGCGCTCAACGCGCGCGCGCGCGAGGGTTCGCTCGTCATTGTGGACGCCTTGGAGTACGAGAAGCCGAAAACGAAGGATCTCGCCGCGTTACTCGGCAAGTTGGGTGGTGACGGGAAGAAGGTGCTGGTGCTGACCGCCGGTGATGCGCCCAACGTCTACCTGTCGGGTCGCAACATCCCCGACGTGCATGTGATGCGGTTCGCCGACGCAACGGCGTACGACATCCTCTGGGCGCAGACGGTGGTCGTGGAGATGGGCGCGCTCGATGACGGCGCGGCGAAGCAGGAGGCGAGCGATGCCTGAGCTGCACGACATGATCGTCCGGCCGGTGGTCACGGAGAAGTCGTCCGCGGCCTACGGCGCCCGCAAGGAGTACGCGTTCCGCGTGCACTCCGACGCGACCAAGCCGCAGATCAAGGCGGCCATCGAGACGTTGTTCAAGGTGTCGGTCACCGGTGTCCGCACGATGATCATGCGGGCCAAGCGGCGCACGTACGGCCGCTATGCCGGCCGCCGGCCGTCCTGGAAAAAAGCGATCGTGACCCTCAAAGAGGGCGACGCGATCGAGGTGTTCGAGGGCTAAATGGGAATCCGACAGTTTCGGCCGATGACGCCGGCC
>WNFU01009645.1_pt1 | contig 10855 bp, 9 predicted proteins | sample 5400121 | NCBI WGS metagenome assembly WNFU01 (sample SAMN13153360, study PRJNA577476) | soil metagenome | isolation source: 100 cm soil or saprolite under grassland replicate 1 | place: USA:California | collected 2016-06-15
GAGCTCCAGCATCGCGGCTGAGCTGTCCACGCCGATCACCGTGTGGCCGAGCGAGGCGAGATAGGCGCTGTGGCGGCCGGTGCCGCAGGCGGCGTCGAGTGCGATCCCGCGCGGCAACCCGTCGAGGATCTCCCACACGATCGGTTGCTCCAAATCGATGAGCTGGTTTCCAGGCTCGTCATAGAACTCGGCCCAGCTGCCGTACCCCTCCGTCGTCGGGATCGGCTCCACCACGGCCCCGTCGCCCAACTCCTCGACGGAATCCAATAGCGCGCGGATCTCGGCGAGGCGGGTCATCGTGAAGTCGCGGCTCGATGTGGGGCTCTGATTCCATGAAGGTCGCGGCAGCAGGCACCGGCGGTGCTTGACCAGTCACCTCTTCGCAATGCTAATCCGCGACGCACTCGAGAGACCGACCATGCAGCCTCGTCGCGTCAGCATCTACGGACGAGCCAAGTACACGACCGCCGCCGGATCATCCCCGCCTACAGGATGCCGGGCGGCACGTACCGTGAGGGTGGGTTAGGTGGGCGGGCTGACTACGCTCGTCCTGCTCGGCACCGTCGAGGAGCACAGCGTCGGTAAAGATGCCGCCCACGTCCACGCCCAGGATCGCCACGACGGGAATGTGTCAGGACGCGCCACGCTCGACCAGGGGAGCCGGCGGCCTTGACAACGAGGAGTGCGCGCGGGATCCTCGTTTTGGCAGGGAGGCGGAGGATTCAATGCGCTTTGCGGTAGCGCCTGGGGGGCCAACGGCCAGGAAGCTGGTCAAACGGCGGCTACCCATCGCCTTCGCTGGACTCTTGACCGCGGCCATGCTCGGACTGGCGGGCGCCATGGCCGCGACGCCGGTTCGTGGCGCTGCTGGCGATGGCTGGGCCGACATCGTCCTGGGGCAGCCCGACTTCGGCCAGATCACGCCAAACCAGGTGACAGCGAGGCGTCTCTTCAACCCCGGCGGCGTGCTCGTGGACCGCTCTGTCCGGCCGGCGCGCGTCTACGTCTACGACGGAGGCAACAGCCGCGTCCTCGGCCTCTCACACCTGGGCCACGTCGCGGACGGCCCGGATGCAGGCAAGCCCTGCACGTCCGACTCCGACGCTCCGGGTTCCTTCTGTGTGATCGACCAGGGCCGCGGCGCCGACCTCGTGCTCGGCCAGCCCGACTTCACGCACTCCGGCTGCAACGGCGATGGGAACTTCCAGACGTACCCGGTGCGAGCGCCGGCCAGCGCGGCGACGCACTGCACGATGCCGGAAGACCAAGTGTCACCGCTCGAGGGCGGCTCGTTCGGTGGGATGGCCGTCGACCCCGCGAACGGCGACCTCTACGTCCCCGACTTCGACAACCATCGCGTGCTGCTCTACCGCTCGCCGTTCACGACCGACACGGTCGCCGATGACGTCTGGGGCCAGGCCGACTTCGCCGGCAATGCCTGTAACCGCGGACGCGGCGGCGGCGCGCCGGACGCCGAGAGCCTGTGCTTTCGCAGTCCCACCAACGACGGGTTCGTAGCCGGCGTCGGGCTCGACCCGAGCGGGAACCTCTGGGTCACTGACAACGAGAACAACCGGGTCCTGCGCTTTCCGCGCGACGGCGCGACCGGTCGCCCGGCCCACGTCGCCGACCTTGTCCTCGGCCAGCCGGACTTCGTGTCGTCGACGCGCGGCAGCGCACTGGACCGGATGTCGGGGCCGGCAGCCGTGCGGGTCGCCGCGAACGGGACCGTCTACGTCGCCGACTCGCTGAACGGCCGCATCCTTGTCTTCGCGCCGCCGCTTACGTCGGGAATGACGGCGACCGGGACGCTCGGCAGCGGATTCGGGATCCCAACCGGGCTCGAGTTCGACCCCGGGACGGGCGGGCTCTGGGTCAGCGACCGGATCAACAACCAGCTCTTGCTCTTCGTCGACGGCACCGTGAGCAAGGTGCTGCTGAAAGACGTGCAGGACGACAGCGGGACCTGCGGCGGCGCCTTCGGCGGCGACGGCGACAACTTCTTCTCCGAGGGCGATAACGCGTTCGTCTCGTCCGCGTTCATGTGCGATCCCGCTGGGTCGATCGGCGTCGACGCCGACGGCGACGTGTTCGTGTCTGGGTCGAGCTTTTTTCAGGACGTGTGGCGCTTCCCGGCGCCGTTTCCGGACCCGACACCGGGTGTCGCGCACTCGGCCGACGCGCGCCTCTTCCCGCCGTACCAGTTCGGCGTCCACAACGAGGTCGGCCTCGCCGGCATCTACTCCGCGCGCGGCGTCGCGGTCGCGACGAACCAGGTGATCGCGGCTGATTCGGGACGACTGTTGTTCTGGAACGACCCGGGCGCCGTGCACAACGGCCAGCCCGCTGACGGCTTCGTCGGCGCGACCGATCCGCGGCTCGAGCCGAAGCCGCCGTTCGGCCGGATCCGCAACGACGGCCGTGGTCGCCTGTGGGCGATCCGCGGTGACAGCGTGCTCGTGTACGCGCTGCCATTGACGACGCGGGCGGTCCCGGTGGCGGCGGTCACCTCGCCGGTCCCGGTGCTCGGCGGGGGCCAGATCGACTGGAACGATCTGCTGGCGATCGGAGGGATCGCGCCGAACAGCCGCGGCACGTTGCTCTGGGTCGCCGACCCGCGCCACAATCGCGTCTTCCGCATCCGCAACCCGCTGACGGATCCCGTCGTAGACGTCGTGCTCGGCCAGGAGGACGCCGCCGGCACTGGGTGCAACCAAGGCCGCGACGTCGACGACCCGCGAATCCTCCCGGTCGCACAGAGCCGCGACAGCCTCTGCGAGCCGGGCGCCGTCGTGCTCGACCACCACGGGAACGTCTGGGTGGCGGACAGTGCGCTCGAGGTTCAGGGCAACCGACGGCTGCTCGAATACGACGCGTCGCTGTTCCGCGGCGGTTCATCGACGGCGCGCTTCGCGCTCCCCGCCACGCGCGTCTTCGGCACCGGCGGGAGCTTCACGAGCCTCGGCTGCCACGACGCCTTGTGCGGTCCGTGGGAGCCGGCGTTCAGCTCCCGCGGACAGATGGTCGTCGGCCTGAACGGCATCTTCGGCCGGCGCTTCCCGATCTTCTACGACGACCCCCTCCACAGCGCCACGCCGAGCGGCGCTCTGAACGATTTTGGCTCGATGCCGTACGCCGCCACGTTCGACAGCGACGACAACCTCTACGTCGCCGACCTCAACCGCGACCGCGTGTTCGTCTACCTGCGGCCGTTCCAGCGACCGCACCACTGAGGAGGTTTGGGATGAGAAACGCCACACGGATTCTCGTCGCGAGGTCGTCTGCTCGGACCGACGCGGGCATCTCGTCCAGGCGGCGTTTCTTCCGGTCGTGTTGGGCGGCGCCGAGCTGCTCAACCTGATCCTGAAGCTCTCGTTCCATCGCCCGCGCCCTGAGGTCGCATTCGTCCAGCTCGATACCTATTCGTTCCCAAGCGGGCACGCGATGATCTCGACCGCCGCCTACGGGGGGTTGGCCTACTTGGCATGGAGCCGCTTGCGCTCCCGAGGTGGCCGACTCTTTGTGATCGCAGGCACCGCGTTGCTTGTGGGGCTGATCGGCTTCAGCCGCATCTACCTCGCCGTCCACTACCTCTCTGACGTCCTCGCCGGCGTCACGGCTGGTGCGTTCTGGCTCGCGGTCTCGATCGCGCTCCAGACGGCCTACGGGGAGCGGTTCGCGGCGGGCTTCACTGGCTCCCGAGCTGACCGTTTCGCACGCCGCGTCACCCGAAACTAGGCCGGCGCGGCATCCCGCTCGCGCTTGCGGCGCGAGGCCATCGACTGGCGCTTCGTCGCCGAGAGCTCGACCTTCCGCAGGCGGATGCTCTTGGGCGTCACCTCGACGCACTCGTCGTCCCGGATGAACTCCAGCGCCTGTTCGAGGGAGAGCGGGCGGGGAGGGATGAGTCGGACGAGCTCGTCTGCGGTCGACGAGCGCATGTTCGTCAGCTTCCTCTCCTTCGTGGCGTTCACGTCGAGATCTTCGCCCCGCGCGTTCTCGCCGACGACCATGCCCTCGTAGAGCTCCGCGCGCGGGCCGACGAACAGCGATCCGCGCTCCTGGAGCGCGGCGATCGCGAACGCCGTCGCCTGCCCTCGCCGGTCGGCGACAAGGCTGCCGGTCGGACGCGTTCGCAGCTCGCCATGCCAGGGCTCCCAGCGCTCGAAGACGTGGTGCATGATCCCGGCCCCGCGGGTCTCCGTGAGGAACTCGGTGCGGAACCCGATCAGCCCGCGCGCTGGCACGAGGTATTCCATCCGCGCCCAGCCGGTTCCGTGGTTGACCATCTGCTGCATCCGGCCCTTCCGCAGCGCGAGCAGCTGCGTGACGACGCCGATGTACTCCTCGGGGACGTCGATGGCGACGCGCTCCACGGGCTCGTGCTGCTTGCCGTCGATCTCACGGGTCAGCACCTCGGGCTTGCCGACCGTGAGCTCGAACCCCTCGCGCCGCATGATCTCCACGAGGACGGCGAGCTGGAGCTCGCCGCGCCCCTGCACCTCCCAGACGTCAGGACTCGCCGTCGGCTGCACGCGAAGCGAGACGTTTCCGACGAGCTCCCGCTCGAGCCTGCCGATCAGCGCGCTCGCCGTCACCTTGTCGCCCTCGGTCCCGGCGAGCGGGGACGTGTTGATTCCCAGGGTCATGGCCAGGGACGGCTCGTCGACCGTGCTAACCGGAAGCGGCCGCGGATCCTCCGCGTCCGCGATCGTCTCGCCGATCGTCACGTCGGGAAGGCCGGCGAGCGCCACGATCTCGCCGGGGCCGGCCTCGTCGGCGGGGACGCGGTCCAGCGCCTCCGTCACGTACAGCTCGGTCACGCGCGCCCTCTCGATCGTGCCGTCGGCCCGGCACCAGGCGATCTGCTCACCCTTGCGGATCGTCCCGTGGTGGACTCGCAGCAGGGCGACGCGGCCCACGTACGGCGAAGCGTCAAGATTCGTGACGAGCGCCTGGAGCGGATGCTTTGGGTCGTACGAGGGCGGCGGAACGGTTGCGAGCAGGGTCTCGACGAGCGGCTGCAGGTCCGGAGCGAGCTCGTCGGCGGCGAAGCCGGCCCGCCCCGCGCGGGAGTTGGCGTACACGATCGGGAACTCGATCTGCGCCTCGTCGGCGTCGAGATCGAGGAAGAGCTCGTAGACCTCGTTGACCACCTCGGCGGGGCGGGCGTCCGGCCGGTCGACCTTGTTCACGACGAGGACGACCGGGAGCCCCGCCTCGAGCGCCTTGCGGAGCACGAACCGCGTCTGCGGCAGCGGCCCCTCGCTTGCGTCGACGAGGAGCAGTACCCCGTCGACCATGGTGAGGCCCCGCTCGACCTCGCCGCCGAAGTCCGCGTGGCCCGGCGTGTCGATGATGTTCACCTTCGTTCCGCCGATCTGGACCGCCGTGTTCTTGGCGAGGATCGTGATCCCCTTCTCGCGCTCGAGGTCCATCGAGTCCAGCACGCGGTCGGCGACTTCCTGATTCGCCCGGAAGGATCCGGACTGCCAGAGCAGGGCGTCGACGAGCGTCGTCTTGCCGTGGTCGACGTGGGCGACGATGGCGACGTTCCGCAAGTCGTCGCGCCGCGCGAGGGATGGAGCGCGTGCAGCCACGACCGGTCACCCTAGCGGCGGCGATACCCTCCCTAATGCCCGACGAGAAGCCAGAGCCGATGATGCTTGCGCAAAAACGGCAGCTCGAGTCGGAGCTCGCGCAGCTGGAAGGCCCCCGCCGGGCCGGCGCCGTCCAGGCGATCGCGACGGCCCGGGACTTCGGCGACCCCTCCGGAAACTTCGAGTACCAAGCGGCGAAGAACGAGCAGGGCCTGCTGGAGCACCGGATCAGGTTGATTCGGGACCGGTTGGACAGGGCCGTGCTCGTCGAGCAGGAGCCGACCGCGAGTGGGGAGGTCGGCATCGGCTCGACGGTGGAGATCGAGGACGACACGGGCGAGCGGATGACCCTCGAGATCTCGAGCGTCGGCGGCGTCTCGCCCGACTCGCCTCTCGGTCGCGCCCTCCTCGGAGCGAAGCCGGGCGAGGAGGTCGAAATCGACGCGCCGCGCGGCTCCTGGCGGGCGCGCATCATGGCAATCGGCCGGCCCCAGGCCTAGCGATCGGCCGGAGAGGAGCGCGCGTCCACTTCGGCCGAAACAGTGGCTCGCTAGTGCGCAGGCGTGGCGAGGAAGGCGACGAACTGGCCTGCATCGTCGTCGAATCCCTGGCCGGTGATCCTGCCGAAATCGTCGATGTCGTTGGCAGTCGTGAGGACATCGTCGTAGCCGAACCCGACGAGGTCGTTCAGATCCGTCATCACGCCGTTCTGCCAGAGGAAAGCGCGGCAATTGTCGTCCACGTCGCAGGATTGGCCGACGACTTGGCGCGACTCGTTGACCCCGAGCGCCTGGCTGGTGACATCGCCCGGCAACGTGCCGAGATTGTGAATCGGTTGGCCCTCGATCCGCAGGAACGCGCGCGGATTGAAGTTGCCGCTATCCGCCGCGGAGGCGTTGGCGAACCCGACCACGTCGCCGTCCTGGCTAATGGCCATTGGGGTGTTCCAGGCCACGCCGCCGAGGTCACCGATATCGATCGGGTCGCCGTTCTCCCAGAGCACGTTGTGGATCGCGCTCAACCGGCCGGCGGCCTGGTCGCAGATGCCCGAGATGCCGACCACCTGGCCGTGGTCGTTGAGCGCCGTCGCGGCGCTGACGCTGTCGCCGGGAAGCGGGGGAAGCTCGTGGATCTGGCCGTTCCTCGGTCCCCACGTGACGGCTCGGAACTGGAGCACCTGCGGCAGCACACAAGTGGGATCGTGCACCGTGTTCTCGGCCCAGCCGACGGTCTGGCCCAGATTGTTGGAGCCGGTAGCGAAGCTGTGAGTGCCGCCGAGCGTGCGCAGCGGCGTCATAACTCCGTTTTTCCACCGGAAACCGAAGCACCGGTAGCCGGTGCCCGTGGCAGCCGGGAAGAAGAACCCGCAACTCCACCTCTCGTTCAGCGGGTCCGGCTCGGCGGTCTGGGCGATCCCGGTGACGACGCCTCGGACGTTCTTCACCGGCCACAGCACCGCGCTGTTGGGGCCGCCGAGAGTGCCCAGGTCGGTGAGCGCGCCGCTGCGCCACAACGTGGCGTGCCGGCTCTGGTTGCCCGGCAGGTTGGATCGGCCCGCCACCCAGCCGCGGTTGTTCACGCTGTAGCCGACGCTCGATGTGCCGCCGAGCGATTGAAGGTTTGTGACCTGGTAAGCGGTATCTCCTGCAGTCCCAGCGCCGTCGGCATATGCAGCACCCACTAGCAACGCGGCCATGAGTAGGGTCGGCGCGATCAGGTTCTTCATGAGAGTTCTCCTTTCGGCGGACGACTTCAGGTATGCCGTTCGCCGCGGAGCGGTGCTCGCCATTTCCGGACGAGATCTGGGTACTTTAGGCTTGACATATCGATAAACATCGTTACGATGACCATCGATATGAGAAAGACACTCGATCTGATCACCTGCTGCCGTCCGCTCGATGCGGAGGCGCTAGCCGACGAAGACGCGGAAGCAACGGCTGGGGTGTTCAAGACACTCGCCGATCCGGCCCGGGTGAAGATCGTGAACCTGCTCGCCGGGGGCGGAGAACCTGTTTGTGCGTGTGAGTTCATTCCCGCGCTCGGCCTGACACAGGCGACGGTCAGCCATCACCTGAAGAAGCTGACCGACGTTGGTCTGCTCGAGCGGGAACAGCGCGGCAAGTGGGCCTACTTCTCGCTCAAGCCCGACGCGCTGGCGCAGCTTGCAAATCTCATTCGAATCTCGGAGGTCGTCTCATGAGCACTGAAACTGCCGAGTCGCTGCGCGAGCAGGTGCGCGTTCGCTATGCCGAGGCCGCAAGGGCCGCCGAAAGCGGCGGGTGCGGTTGCACGGACAGCGGCGGGTGCTGCGGAAACGCTGCCTGCGACGGAGAGGACGGTGCGTTCGGCGAGGCGCTGTACGACGCAGAGCAGCGCGGTGAGCTTCCGGACGCGGCCGTGCTGGCCTCCTTGGGCTGCGGCAATCCGACGGCAGTCGCCGAGCTCCACGAAGGCGAGGCCGTGCTCGACCTGGGCTCAGGCGGCGGCATCGACGTCATCCTCTCGGCGAAGCGGGTCGGGCCGAGCGGCGTTGCTTACGGCCTGGACATGACCGACGAGATGCTCGCTCTCGCGCAGCGAAACGCGCGCGAGGCCGTGATCACGAACGTGCACTTCTTGAAGGGCATGATCGAGCGAATCCCCCTGCCCGCCGAGTCGGTCGACGTCGTGATCTCGAATTGCGTGATCAATCTCTCGACCGACAAGCCGGCCGTCCTGACCGAGATCGCGCGCGTCTTGAGACCGGGCGGCAGGATCGGGATCAGCGATGTCGTCGCCGAGGATCGCCTCGCATCCGACGAGCGGGCACAACGCGGAAGCTACGTCGGCTGCATCGCCGGGGCCCTCTCGAAGGGCGAATACGTCGCCGGGCTCGAGGCCGTCGGCTTCGCGGAGGTCAGTGTCGAGTTCACCCACCAGGTTGCCGACGGTATGCACGGCGCCATCGTCAAGGGAACGAAGGGCGAGGCGGCAGCCCTCGAGCCGAAGAAGCTTCTTCCTCTCGCTGCCGATGCCGCAGGTGGAGGCTGCTGCTAGACCCTCTGTCGAGGCATGGAGGGCTGCTCGGCCGTGACGATCATGCAAGTGCATGCCGCGAGCCGCCCTTGCAGCCGTCCTCGTCGCCGCTTTCCTCGGCTTCTCTCCGAGCGCCTCGGCCTCAGCGCCGCAGGTCGCGCTGCTCACGCCAGCGACCGGCGCCACTCTCGCCTATCCGGCCTACGGCGACGCGACCACGAACTTCTCCTGGCACGTCAACTGGGACACGCCCGAGGCGACGACGGTCATGTTCGAGCTCGGCACCGACCCGAACTTCTCGCCCGGCACGTACACGCAGGAGAATTTCGCCTGCCCGGCGACCAATCCGAACTGCACGTCGAGCTACGCGCCGCCGCGAAGCTACGGACCTCCCTTCCCGAAGACGTTCTACTGGCGGGTCGGCGTCACGACCTCCGCCGGCCTGGTCTGGAGCGCGACCTCGATGTTCAAGGTCGTCGCCCTCCGCGATACCGTCAAGCCGCGAGTCCGCGTCAACCAGGGTTCTGCAAGGCGCGGCACCCGGGCTCGCTTGCTCGTACGCGCTGCCGATGATCGCGGCCGGGTGCGCCTGCGCGTGATGCTCAACTACCGGGGCCGCACGCTCTACAACGGCCGCTTCCCGTTGACGCCAACGTCCTGGGCGGCCCCGCTCTCGTTCTATACGAGCACGCCGCTGCCTCGATTCCTTCCGAGCGGCCGCTACGAGGCCTGCGTCAGAGCCTGGGACGAAGCGGGCAACACCGCCCGTTCCTGCGCCGCGTACCTGGTCCTTTAGCTCTCGACGGATCCGTGTGTGACGGGCCGCAACGCGGTTACGTGTCCTGGAACCGGTGCGTTTATCCGTACGAGCGCTCAGAGCCAGTCGGCGCCGAGCCTTGCCCGGCGGACTAATCCGTCGAGCTCCAGTCCGGAAAGGTCAGCCTCTTTAGTTCCTCGTCCGCGACCCTCATCTGGCCGGGGCTGGCGTGGAGGCGACCGAAGAAAACGGCGATGTCGACGTCGTAGCGCTGGCCTGGAACGCGGCCGCCGATGTGGTAGAGCGGGATCTTTCCGATCTGTCCTTCCCACGGGTAGCTTCGCTCCGCCTGGCTGAGCCGAAACGGAGGTCTGTCCGCGCGGTTCCGGCCGCCGCCGTTCTTGTCCGGCCCAAAGAGCTGCACGGTCAGGACGATCCCTTGCGGCGGCAGCTGCTCGAGCGTCTCGTGCGGGAACTCTTGCGGGTCGTCGCGATACGGGATCGTCGAGGCCCAGGTCGACGTCTGCTGGCCTTCCGGCTGGACCTCCACGGGGCCGTTCGTTCCCGTGTGCCAGCCGTTCGCGGTCGCGAGTGTCGCAGGCTCGACCTTCCCCGGATAGAAGTCGCCCGGCTCGACTACGAGCGTCGCGAGTGCTTGGTTCGCCTGCTCGACCGCGCGCGGGTTCGGTGGGAGGGAGTCCGCCTCGACCCACAGGACGAACTCGCGGCCGTGATCGATGAACGAGCGGCCCGTGCCGGCGACGATCTTGGGGTCGAAGCCGATGCCGGGGTCGACGAATTCCGCGTCTGACAGCTCGATCGGGAGCTTTGCAGCGGCGAACGCAACATCCGTACCTCCGCGCTCGAGCAGCCGGAGCTGGATATGTGCCGAACCCGCGCCGAGCTCGCCTCGCGTGACCTTGCCTTTCCAGTCGGCCGGGAGCCGCATGCGGATTCCATAGTCCTGAATTTGCTTCGCATTCGGCGGCAGGGCAGGGACCGTGCTGTGCACATATGTGTCAAGCGCCAGGCTTCGAAGCACGCCGTTGGCTTCGTCGAGTGCCCGTTCTGAGGGCGGATCCTGGCCGCCGGACACCGCGGTGACGCGATAGAGCTCGCCGGACGCGGCGACTTCTCGACTCGCCTCGTTGACCCGCCAGCCTCGACTGTGGGGCTGAGCGAACTCAGACGCCGAGAAGCTGAACGGGAGCGCCTGCGTCGAGGCGCCCGGGCCGAGATCGCGCACGTTCAAATACATGTCTCTCCCCATCGATTCCTTGGCGATCTCCCCCGAGTCGTCGTCGTTCGAGGGCACAGGGAAGCTCCCGGCGTGAAGCACCGGCCGTCGGTCGGCGCCGAGCAGGATCCGTCCGCTCCAGCCCGACGCGAGATCGATGCTCATCCCGTAGGCGCTGAGCGATCGGGTCTTCGACGACGTGCTCGAAGCCTCGCGCGCCGGCCCGCAACCGGCCGCGAAGAGTAG
>WNFU01009648.1_pt1 | contig 10853 bp, 14 predicted proteins | sample 5400121 | NCBI WGS metagenome assembly WNFU01 (sample SAMN13153360, study PRJNA577476) | soil metagenome | isolation source: 100 cm soil or saprolite under grassland replicate 1 | place: USA:California | collected 2016-06-15
TACGACCCGTTCGCGCAGCGTCCGAAGGAGCAGAGCACGACCGCCGCGCTGCGGGCCGAGGCACCCGCCTAGCTAGCCGGCTCGGGCTCGCCGGTGCCGGAGCTCGGGGACGAGACCGGCGTCGGACAGCATTCGCACCGCCCGCTCCTCCTCGACGTCGATGACGATCGCCTCGCCCGGTCGCCGGTCGACGATGAAGCTGACCACGCAGTCGTCGCACGCGTGGGTGTGTTGCATCACGCAGTCGTCACAGTTGATCTCCATACGACGAGGATCGCACGGGGGTGTGACAGCTACGACCAGTCGGGAACGGGCAGCAGCGATCGGGGCTGACCGCACCAGCAGGCCATCACCCGCCCTGCCAGCGAGTCATCGTGGATCAGCTCGACGACCGCGTCAGCGATCTCCTCGGGAGCAAGGATCCCCGGCGGCACGACGGCCGCCTCTTGCTCGGGCGACATGCGATCGCGCGAGCGCCGGCTCATTGGCGTGTCGACCCAGTCGGGGCAGATGCAGTTCACGCGGATCCCGAGCTGGTCCGAAAGCGATGCCAGCGCGGCGCTGAACCGCGCCACCCCCGCCTTCGTGGCGGCGTAGTCGGGCGAGTCGTGCGGCCCGTACCCGACGCCGGCGAGCGACGCGATGTTGACGATCACGCCTCCTCCGCGCTCGCGCATGGCGGCGATCGCGTAATGGGTGCCGAGCATTGGGCCACGAAGGTTCACGTCGAGGACGCGCATCCAAGCCTCGGGCTCGGCGTTCGGGAACGCGGGCGTGGCGACGATGCCGGCGTTGTTCACGAGGACGTCGAGCCCGCCGAACGTCGTGCGGGCAAAGTCGATCATCGCCCGCACGTCGTCCTCCCGGCGGACGTCGGTGCGGATGAACGCGGCCCGGCCGCCGGCGCGTTCGATCTCGCGCACGGTCTCGTTCCCGGTGGGCTCGTCGACGTCGGCGACGGAAACGGCGGCGCCCTCGTGGACGAGCCGCACCGCGGTGGCGCGGCCGATCCCGGTCCCCGCCCCGGTGACGAGCGCGACGCGCCCCGCGAGCTCCACGTCGTGAGTATGACGGCGGGGTGTGACAGCTACGCGAGCGCGGCCCGGAGAGCCTCGAGGCGCTCGGGCACGACCCGGTACCAGATCCACGGTCCCCGCCGCGTGCTCTCGACGAGCCCGGCTTCCCGAAGCACCTTCAGGTGGTGGCTCACGGTGGGCTGGGAACGGCCCAGCGGAGTCACCAGATCGCACGCGCACCGACCGTCCGGGGCGTTGGCGATCATGCTGACCAGCCGGAGCCGGGCCGGGTCGGCGAGCGCCTTGAACGCCCCGGCCAGGGCCTCGGCGTCCTGCTCGTCGAGCACACCTTCCAGCAGCGGCGGGCAGCAGACGGACACGGGTTCCGCGGTGATTTCCACGAGTCCATATTGACAGATATCGATATTCATGACAAGGTATTGATGACGATCGATACAGGAGGCCCCGATGTCCCGCGTCCAGCTCGCCCTGAATGTGTCCGACCTCGACGAGGCGGTTGCCTTCTACTCCCGGCTCTTCGCGACCGAGCCCGCCAAGCGCCGCCCCGGATACGCCAACTTCGCCGTGGCCGAGCCCCCGCTCAAGCTCGTGCTGTTCGAGAACCCTGGTGCCCCCACGCGTCTGAACCACCTCGGTGTCGAGGTGGAATCGACCGACGACGTCGGCGCCACCCAGCGCCGCCTGGACACCGAGGGCCTCGACACCGCCACCGAGGACGGCGTCACGTGCTGCTACGCGGTGCAGGACAAGGTGTGGGTGGACGACCCCGATGGCGCGCCGTGGGAGGTCTATACGGTGCTCGCCGACTCCGACACGCCACAGCAAAAGCAGCTGCGCACGGTCGAAGTAGGCGGGGACGGCGGCTGCGACTGCGCCGTCTAACTATCTGCGCAGCGCTCGGAGCAGCGTGTCCGACGACACCACCCGGGCGTCGGCCTTCCGCGCGTGCTCGGCGACCCAACCGTCGGACGACGCCACCACGACCGGCACCTCCGCCGGGAGGTTCATCGCCTCGCGCACGACGACGGCGTCCGCCTCCTCCCCTTCGGGGGAGAACACGACCCGCACCCCGGGTCGCCGCGGCGGACGGACGGCGCCGACGTCGGCACCGTCGAACACGACGATCGCGTGCGCACGCGTGCGGAGCTGGAGCTCGCCGATCGCGCTGAGCAGCCGGTCCCGTTGCTGGGCCGGCGGCGCGTCGCCCCACGCCTGCATCGACACGTTGTACCCGTCGACAACCAGGACGGCGTGCGGAGTGCGCAGCATCGCGTCGAGCGCGTCGGGATCGTCCTCGACCATGCCCGGCGGGACCCGAGGCTGCGTCCGGCGGCGGCGCGAGGGCTTCGGCTTCGGCTTCGGTTGCGGCTTCGGCTTCGGCGGCGGGGCCTCGACGGGCGTCTGCGGCCGCATGACCCGCTCGGCCTGCTCGGCGACGCCGCTCAGTCCGTCGGCGAGTCGCTGTGCGAGATCGGCCGCGTCGATCAAGGCGCGTAGGTCGTCGGCGCGCAGGACGGGGAACCCCGCCCCCGCGTCCTGATCGCCGGCGGCGAGCGCGAGCTCCTCCTGCTTCCTCGCGCGTCGCAGGTCCCGGAGCTCCTCCTCGGCTTGGCGGGCCCGACCGGCCTCGCGTGCAAGGCGTTTCTCGGCGGCTTGAGCCGCGGCGCGCGCCTCCCGGAGCCCCTTCTCTGCCTCGTCGACGCGGCGCTCGGCCGCCGCGGACTCCTGGGAGGCCTGCGCGTCGCGTGCACGCCGCCCCTGGCGCTCGGCGCGCAGGTCGCGCTCGAGGCGCTCGGCTTTCTGCTCGGCGGCGACGCGGGCAGCCTCGGCCCGGCGCCGCGACTCCGCCATGCCGCCGATCTGCGACTCGCGGGCCTTGCGCTCGTGGCCCTCCTGCTGCTCGATCCGCCGCTGCTCGAACGCGGCGCACGCGACGCCGAGCCCGAACGCCCACCCGGCGGGGTGCGCCGCGTACAGCGTCGAAGCCAGCAGCGGAAGGTGCCCGTCCTCCGCCGCGTTCTCGACGAGTTGAAGTGCGTTGTCGGGGCGCCACGCCTCGAGCGTCTCGGACACGTCGGGCCGTCGACGGAATCGATCCACGGCGCGGTCTCGGAACGACTCGTCGGTCTCGATCGCACGGAACAGCTGTTGACGCGCGGCGCCGCGGGCGAGGCCGCGCCGATCGAACTCGGCCACCGGGCGCAAGATCGCGGGCACGTCCGTCGCGTCGAGCCCGCGCAGCACGTCCGCCGCCACATCGAGCAACGGGACCAGCAGCGTCTCGGGCGGTAGCGGGAGCGACGCCTCCCGCGGCGGGCTCGACATCGGGCCGCCGGCGCTCACCGCGACGCCCGAGGTGCCGCTGCGGAGACCGGCTCGTAGACTGAACCCGAGCCGGGCGGCCGGCAACGACGCCGGGGGCGAAGGAGCGAGATGCGCACACGGTACGAGGAAGTCACCCTCGACACCCAGGGCGACGGCGACATGCTCGACGTCACCCCTTACGCCCAGAAGGCCGTTGACAACGCCGGGCTCGCCGATGGCCTGTGCACGGTGTTCGTGGCCCACTCGACGTGCGGCATGACGACCATCGAGCACGAGCCCGGCTGCAACGCCGATCTCAACGCCGTGCTCGAGGACGTCGCCCCCCAGGACCGCGGCTGGGAGCACAACGCCCGCAACGCGGACACCAACGGACACAGCCATGTCCGGGCTGCCCTCATCGGCCCGTCGGTCACGATCCCGGTCCGGGCCGGCGAGCTCCAGGTCGGCGTCTGGCAGAAGGTCGTCTGTGTCGACTTCGACGACCGGCCCCGCAGCCGCAAGGTCGTCGTCCAGCTGCTCGGCGAGTAGTCGACCACCCTCACGGTCACGCCGGCTCGGCCGGCGCCGCGGCGTCGGGGGTTGACGCTTCGATGCTGTCACCGCTCGCACCGCACCAGCGGCAGGTCACGCGGTCGACGCGTTCCTCGAGCACCTTCTCCTCTTCGACGGTCAGGTCACCACCGACGCTGTAGTGGTGGAACGCGCTCGTGCGTCGGGTTGTGACCACGTCGAAGCGGGTGAGGTTCCCGCACTCGCCGCATCGATATCGCGCCGCCATGTCCAGATTGTACGGCTCGCCCACCGCTACCGGCTGCCCCGCTGCGCCGCCGTCCGCTTCGACCGCCGGCCATCCCCCGCGGCGGCGGGCTCGTCGGGCCGGCCGGCATCCGAAGCCTCGGGCGACTCGGACTGCCGGCGCAGCATCCCGCGTCGCGATCCGTCGCGCTCGAGGCGCTTCTCGGCGCGACGCCTCGCGAGCGCCTGGCCGCCTTCGAGGAACAGCGTGAGGAACAGCGCGGTGAACAACGCCCACACGGGCGCGATCGCGACGACGCGGATGTAACGCGTGAATCCGGTCCCCGTGAACACGTCAACGAGCCGCTCGCCGCTCAGCCAGCCGGTGGTCCGAGCCAGCCAGACCGTCACCACGAGCGCGAGCGGGAGCGCAGCGGCCCAGGCGAGCGCACGCCACGGCAGCGTGACCGGCTTCGTCGCCCCGGGGGGCACGGCACCGCCCCGCGGCTTCGCAGCCCGCGGGATCCGGGCCGCGGCAGGAGCTGCGGGTGCTGCTGCGGCCGCCGTCGCAGCCGCCGCGCCGACACCGTCCTTCGGGAGCGCTGCCGTCGCCTCGCCGCGGCGCGGCGGGCTCGGCCGTTGCGAAGGTCGCGCCGCCTTCACCGACGGCCGGAACTGCGCCGGGACCTTGAGGCTCTGACCACACTTCGCGCACCGGAACGACGGCGCGTCGGGCAACGCCGTCACCGGATGCTTGCTGCCGCAGGCCGGGCACTGGATCGATTTCGCCATACGGTGGCTCAGCCCTCGTCCGCGGCTCGGGCCGCCTCGCTCGTGCGCACGAAGGTCTCGAGCACCGCGGCAGCCTTCCCCGATTCGACAGCCGCCAACGCCTGCTCGAGTCCCGCGCGGAGATCGGGCGCCACGCCGGCGACGACGAGCGCGGCGGCCGCGTTGAGCACCACCACGTCGCGCACCGGGCCCGGCTCGCCGCCCAGCATGCGCTCGGCGATGGCTACGTTCGCGGCCGCGTCGCCGCCGACGAGCTCGTCCGGCTCGGCGCGTGGGATCCCGTAGTCGCCCGGGTCGATCGTGGACGGGGTGACGGTGCCGTCGGTGAGCTCCCAGACGCTCGACACGGTCGTCGTGGTCAGCTCGTCGAGGCCGTCGCCGCCGCAGAATACCATCGCCCGCTCGACGCCCAGCTCGGCGAGCGCATGTGCCATGCGCTCCGCCATCGACGGGTCCGAGACGCCCACGACGCGGCGGCGCACCCCCGCCGGGTTCGCCAGTGGGCCGAGGAAGTTGAACGTCGTCGGAGTGCCGAGCTCCCGGCGCGCCGGTCCGGCGAAGCGCAGCGCGGGGTGGTACTTGGGCGCGAAGCAGAACCCGATCCCGGCTTCGTCGACGCAGCGCGCGACGCCCTCCGGGCCGAGGTCGATCACGACCCCCAGCGCCTCCAAGATGTCGGCCGATCCGCAGCTGGACGACGCGGCGCGGTTGCCGTGCTTCGCGACCCGGACGCCGGCGCCGGCAACGACGAGCGCGGCGAGCGTCGAGATGTTGACCGTGCCCGAGCGGTCACCGCCGGTGCCGCACGTGTCGACCACCGGGCCGGCCGACGACTCCAGCGGGAGGTCGACCGTCTGGCCGAAGCGGAGCATCGTGCGGACCAACGCCGCGAGCTCGGCGGACGTCTCACCTTTGGCGCGGAGCGCGACCGCGAAGCCGGCGATCTGGGCGTCGGTTGCCTCGCCGGCGAGGATCGTGGCCATCGCCTCCTCCGCGAGCTCGGGCGGCAGTTCCTCCCGGCGGAGCAGGCGGCCGATCGCGTCGGGCCACAGGGCGGGGGTGGGGGCGGTCATGGGGAATTCCGTTCTTGCGCCAGGCTCAATCCCACCACAGATCGTGGTCGAGGACCCCTCGCGCGATGAGACCGAGCTGCACCTGGGTCGTGCCCTCGACGATGGTGAGCTGCTTGGCGTCCCGGTAGTACAGCTCGGTCGGGTGGTCCTCCATGTACCCGGCGGCGCCGAGCATCTGCAGGGCCTCGCCCGAGACCTTCACCGCCAGCTCCGTCGCGTAGTACTTCGCCATCGACAGGAACGGGACGTACTCCTTCGTGAACTGGCTCCGGTCGGCCATCCACGCGGACCGGTACGTGAGGAGACGCGCTGCTTCGATCTCTGCGGCCAGCTCGGCGATCTTCCACTGGATGCCCTGGAAGTCGGCGATCGTCTGACCGAACGCCTCGCGCTGCTTGACGTACTCGACCGCGTACATGAGCGCGCCCTCGGCGAGCCCGATACCCCGCGCCGCCACGATCGGCCGCATCGAGTTGAGACCGAGCATCGCGAGGCGGAAGCCGCCGATCTCGCCGACGACGTTCTCGGCCGGCACGCGGACGCCGTCGAGCACGAGCTCGCCGGTGTCGACGCCCTTCACGCCCATCTTGTGGTCGACCCGGCCCACGTCGACGCCGGGCCACGACCGTTCGACGATGAACGCGCTCACGCTGTCGTGGGCGCGGGAGTCGACGGGGCCGCTCTTGGCGAAGACGCAGTACCAGTCGGCCTGGCGCACGCCCGACATCCAGCACTTCGTGCCCGTGAGGAGCCAGTCGTCGCCGTCGCGCACGGCACGCGTCCGCATGCCCATGACGTCGCTGCCCGCTTGCGGCTCGGACAGCCCGAAGGCTGCGCGCGCCTCGCCGGTAGCGACGGGCCGGACGTAGCGCTGGTTCTGCTCGGGAGTGCCGGCGATCATCACCGGGCCCGTCGGGAGCCGCGTCAGCAGCAGCATGAGCGCCGCCGCGTTCGAGTACTTCGCGACCTCCTCGATGGCGATCGTGAGGCCGAGGATCCCGGCGCCGGCGCCGCCGTTCTCCTCGGGGATGCACAAGCCGGTGAGGCCGGCGTCGACGAACAGGGCGAACAGGTCGTCGGGGTACTCGCCGGTCCGGTCGATCTCCCGCGCGCGGGGCGCAACTCGTTCCTGCGCCAGCTTGCGGACGGTGGCCTGGAGCTCAGCGAGCTCGTCGGAGAGCTCGAAATCCACGGGCGATGATGCTACCGGCCGCTCTCGAGCGCTCCGCCGGTGGGCGGTTTACGCCGACTTGCGACGCTGACGGACCAGGCGCCGGCGCTCGCGTTCCGTCAGGCCGCCCCACACGCCGTGCTTCTCGCGCACGCCCAGGGCGAACTCGAGGCACGGTTCCCGCACGGGACATTCGGCACAGATTTCCTTGGCCTCCAACGCCTCGTCCTCGTCGGAGGCCGGGTAGAAGACCGCGGGATCGACGCCACGGCAACGCGCCTGTTGGCGCCACTTCATGTTCATCGCTCTTGCCACCTCTTCCCCGGGGGAGGATTCCGGGGAGACTGGTTCAACCCTTGGTGATTCGGTCGTTATTCCCCTGAGGTTGAGCCGAAAACCTCCGCCTCGCCATTCATGAGGCGAGCCGTAGGATCCGCGGATGGCTCGGATCCCCCCCGCGATCGTCGAAGCGACGCGCCCGGCCAGCCATCCGCGGCGTCAGCTCATGCTGATCCTGGCGGCGGTGGCCACGACGCTCCCGGCCATCGGGGTCCGCGTCAGCGGGAGCGGGCCACCGGAGTGGCTGGCAGCGGTGATCTTCGGCCTCGGGGTGGTGGGTGCGGCGTTCCTTCTGGCGTGGGCGGCCGAGGTACTCCAGCTCGACATCTCACAGGGCCTGGCGCTCGCGCTCCTCGCGCTGATCGCGGTGCTCCCCGAGTACGCCGTCGACTTCACGTTTGCGGTCAAGGCCGGTCAGGACCCGGACAAGTACGCGCCCCTCGCGCTCGCCAACATGACGGGAGGAAACCGGCTGCTGATCGGTGTCGGGTGGTCGCTGGTGGTGTTGCTCGCGGCGTGGCGCATCACCCGCGTCGCCCGAGCGCAGGGCTATCGGGGCGAGCTCGACACGAACGTCACACTCGACCGACCCCACGCCATCGAGATCGCGTTCCTCGGGCTCGCCACCATCTACTCCCTGACGCTGCCCCTCAAGCGCACGCTCACGCTCTTCGACGCCGTCGTGCTCGTCGGGCTCTTCGTCCTGTACGCGGCACGGATCAGTCGCGCCCCGGCGGAAGCGCCCCACCTCGTGGGTCCGGCCGAGCTCATCGGCCGGCTCCCGGTCACATGGCGGCGCGCGGTCGTCGCGTTGATGTTGGCCGGCTCGGCGGCGGTGATCCTGATCTCGGCCGAGCCGTTCGCCGACGCGCTCGTCACGACGGGCGAAGAGTTCGGGATCAGCACGTTCCTCCTCGTCCAGTGGGTCGCCCCGCTCGCCTCCGAAGCACCGGAGCTCCTCGTCGCCGGCCTCTTCGCCTGGCGCCTGAACACGAACGCCGGGTTGGGCGCGCTCGTCTCGTCCAAGGTCAACCAGTGGACGCTGCTCGTCGGAACACTGCCGGTTGTCTTCGCGATCTCCGCCGGCGTCTTCCACGGGCTGCCGCTCGACACGCTCCAGCGCGAGGAGCTCTTTCTCACCGCCGCCCAGTCGGTGTTCGCCGTCGCCGTGCTCACGAACCGATCGATCAGTGCTCGGGAGGCGTTCGCTCTCCTCGGCCTCTTCCTCGCGCAGTTCGTCCTCGGCGGCGTGCTCCCCGGCGATCTGCGCGCGGTGGAGCGGGTCGGCATCGGCCTGCTGTACCTCGTGCTCTCCGCCGTCATCCTCTTCCGAAATCGACGCTACGTCGGTCCCCTCGCGCGCGACGGCCTGCGCACCAGCGTCACGGAGCTGGTCCACGAACGCGACGCAGCCCCGGTGGAGGCGTAGGTGACCCGGCCGCGGCGGGCTCGGTGGGGCAAGATCGTGTCGTGAGCAGCTCCGAGCTCGACGCGAGAGCGGTCGTGGACTGGCCGGCGGTCGTCCGCGGCGCATTGCTGGGCCTGGCGCTCATCGTCCCCGTCACGATCCTTGGCGCAGTTCTCGACCGCGCGATCGACGACTTCGAGGACTCGGGATGGCGGGTCCTGCTCGCGCTGCTGATCGCGCTGGTGTTCGTGCCGGCCGGGGCGTACGCGGCTCGGCTCGCCCGCGGCGGCGCGCTCACGAACGGCGCGCTCGCAGGCCTCGGGGCATTCGTGCTTTGGCTCCCGGTCCGCGTGTTGATCTGGCTGACGCGCGACGACGACCAGGGTCTCGTGAGCGGGCACAACCCGGTGTTCCGTCCGGGGCAGGTGTTCGGGTTCCTCGTGATCTCGACCGCCCTCGGCATGCTGGGCGGCTATCTCGTGGCACGACGGCAGGCGCGCGAATCCGACGGCGCGTCGACGACCTGAGCGCGACAATGGTGGTGGTGGCGAGTCGGTCGGGCGGCCGCGTGCCGGGCGCTTCGGCGTACCGGTCCGAGGAACGTCCGGACTCCACAGGGCACGGTGCTGGGTAACACCCAGTCGGGGCGACCCGCAGGACAGTGCCACAGAGAACAGACCGCCGATGGCGGGACCGGTCTCCGGAGCGGCCCCGCACAGGTAAGGGTGAAACGGTGCGGTAAGAGCGCACCAGCGCCCGGGGCGACCCGGGCGGCTCGGCAAACCCCACCGGGAGCAAGGCCAGACAGGGGGAGGACGGCCCGTCTGCAGACACCCCCGGGTAGGCCGCTGGAGCCGGCGGGCAACCGCCGGCCGAGAGGGATGGCCGCCTCGGGCGCGACCCGCTCCACGGAGCGGAGGCGCCTAGACAGAATCCGGCGTACAGGCCGACTCGCCACCACACCCCCCTCTGACCCGCGGAAACGCGCAGTGGTGTGTGACTTACCGCGCTATGGATCAGCAGCCGAGCGCGTAGCTGACTGCCGAGCAGACCCTGCGCATGATGTCGTCGCTGACGTCCCCGACAGGCTCCGTGAGCGCGGTCTGCGCGACCGTATGGATGCCGTCGCAGTTCACGACCGAAGTCCTATCGAGCCCAACGTCTGTGTGATTGATGTGGACCTCGGCGGCGAGGCCCCGAATCGACGTGGTGACCTCGGCGACTGTGACGAGATCGCGTACATCGATCACCTCTGATCGCGTCAGCACCAACACCGGCCGCTTCTTGCGTCCGACCTGTGCCAGCCAGAGCTCCCCTCGCCTCACTCCTCACCCCACGCCTCGGCTTCGGTCCAGAACGAGTCTGGGCGTTCGGGGTGTCGTTGGTACGCCTGGCGATCCGATCGCGCCAAGGCCGCGCGGACCGCGTCCGCGACCCCACGTCGCGCAGCAGCCGAGATGTTGATGCCGAGCTGACGGGCGCGCTCTGCCAAGTCATCGTCGAGAGTGAACGTGGTTCGGGAAGAAGCCATACGTTGATGCTATCAAATAGTGATAGCCTAACGAGCCGCTCTCCCCGACGATCTTCTCGAGGAGTCGTCGTCAGCCACTACCTTCAACATCGGCGTGTCCTTCCTCGCCGGCACTGCCGTGCCGGCGGTCTCTTGGTTGGTCACGAAGGAAGGTACGCAGCGCTCTCCGACGAACGGCCGATCCACAGGTTCAGGTCATACCTCGTCACGTGCTTCAGGTCGCATACTGGGGGCGCCCGGTGGGCCGGTAGACCTGGATCGTTCTGCCCTTCGGGAAGGCTCGCGAGTCGACCAGGTCAAGCGCTATGTCCGGGCCGGTGTCGGGGAATAGCCGCGTGCCCTCGCCGACGACCACGGGGCAGACGAACAGGGTGATCTCGTCGACCAGCTGGTTGTCGAGCAGCCAGCGGGTCAGGGCGCCGCTGCCGTGCACCTGCAGCTC
>WNFU01009650.1_pt1 | contig 10852 bp, 9 predicted proteins | sample 5400121 | NCBI WGS metagenome assembly WNFU01 (sample SAMN13153360, study PRJNA577476) | soil metagenome | isolation source: 100 cm soil or saprolite under grassland replicate 1 | place: USA:California | collected 2016-06-15
CCTGCCTGCAGGTCTGAGCCGGTTGAGCTTCCTCGCTCTCGACGGGAATCAATTGACCCGGTTCAGCTTCCCGGCGGGTCTGACGAATTTGTCCTCGGTCGGGCTCACGGGGAATCAACTTACCAGCCTCACCCTGCCTCCAGATATGCAGCAGTTGGATTCGTTATTCGTGGATGGAAATCCGCTCACGACTCTCGTGCTGTCCGAAGAAATGGCTGCCACGAAACTGGCCGCCGAGGTTGCGTCGCTACGAGCCCAAGGTGTCTCCGTGTTCACTTTCTCCAGGGTGGTGGAAGTATCCGTTCCCGACCCTGAGCTGAACGACGCCATCCGCCAGACCCTGCAAAAACCCGTCGGTCCATTGACCGATCTGGACATGCTTAACCTGACGGTCCTTAACGCCTGCTGCCGGAATGTAACCAACCTGCAAGGACTGGAAGCGGCTCATAATTTGACTGCGCTCTCCCTCGACCACAACCTGCTCATCGATTTTTCCATTGCGAGCGGGTTGACAAACTTGATCCGTCTCGACCTCAGCTTCAATTCACTCACCAACGTGTCCCTTCCGGCCGGATTGACGAATCTGGCCACGCTCCTTATCCAGGGCAATCGACTCACCCATCTCGACTTGCCGGACGGCCTTACCGCTCTGGGCAAGCTCGACCTCGACGACAATCAGCTCTCCCGCTTCACCTTGCCAGCGGACATGACGAGTTTGTTCAGCCTCAACCTCGCCGAGAATCAACTTACCAGTTTCGATTTGCCCGCCGGCATGACAAATTTAGTCGGTCTTTTTCTGTTCTCCAATCAACTCACCAACGTGACCTTGCCCGCGGACCTGACAAAGTTGGCCTTGCTCGATCTCGATGGGAATCAACTCACCAATCTCACCTTTCCGGCGGGACTGACCAGATTAGACAGCCTGGACCTGTCCCTGAACCGATTCGCCAGTTTCAGCCTGGCTTCGAATCTGACCGGTCTGAGCTTTCTGGACCTCAGTTTCAACGGACTCACCAACGTTTTCCTTCCGAGCGGCCTGACGAATCTGGCCAGGTTCGTTATGCGAGGCAATAATACGCTCACTGACCTCGACTTGCCGCAGGGTGTGACCGCGCTGGAGACACTGGATATCGACAACAATCTGCTCACCCGCCTGACCTTGCCCGCGGATCTGAAAAGTTTGATCAGGCTCAACGTCACCGGCAATCAACTAGCCAGCCTCGTGTTGCCCGCCGGAATGACAAACTTAGTCGTTCTCTCCCTCGACCGGAATCATCTGGACAGCCTCACATTGCCTGCGGACCTGACGAAGCTGTCCGTTCTCAGTCTCTTCGGCAATCAACTCACCAATGTCACGTTGCCTGGCAGCCTGACTGCATTGACCAACCTTGATCTCGCCATCAATCGGCTCACCAGTTTTACACTACCGGGTGGCCTGACGAACCTGACCAGCCTCGATCTCTTTGAGAATACACTCACCAGCTTCACGTTGCCCGCCGGTCTGATTGCATTGACCAACCTTGATCTCGCAGTCAATCAACTCACCAGTTTCACCATGCCTGCGGGCGCCACAAACCTGACCACCCTTTCGCTCTTCTTCAACCAACTGACGAACGTGAGCTTGCCCGCCGACATGAGGAAATTGGACACACTGGGCCTTTCGGGCAATCAGTTGAGAAGCCTCGACTTGCCTTCGGGCCTGACGGCCCTGGCTTTTCTCAACCTCCGCGACAATCTACTTACCAACCTCACCTTGCCTCCAGATATGCGAGAGTTAATCGGGCTTTTCGTGGATGGAAATCCACTCACGACTCTCGTGCTGTCCGAACCATTGGCTGCCACGAATCTGGCGGTTACGGTTGCGACTCTGCGGAATCAAGGCGTCTCGGTTTTCACTTACCCTCTGGAAATCCAGTTGGTCCGGCCACGAACGTTAATTGGAGCATTCCAATTTGGAATCACCGGACCGCCCGGAGTTTATGATGTCCTTGGCTCTGCCGATCTCGCGGTTTGGAGCGCGTTGGGCGTTGTGACGAACAGCCTTGGCAGCATCAATTTCACTGATGTGACCGCCAACCTCTCGCCAAAGAAGTTTTACCGCGCGCTGCTGCAAGGACCACCGACGAACATGGTGTTCATCCCGCCCAATACTTTCACGATGGGCAGCCCGACCACTGAGCAGGACCGTAGCGTCAACGAAGGACCGCAAACCACGGTGACGCTCACCCGCGGCTTTTGGATCGGGAAATATGAAGTCACCCAGGAAGAGTATTTGGCGGTCATGAACACGAACCCAAGCGTCTTCCCCGGCGATCTGAGCCGTCCGGTTTCCAGTGTGAGCTGGCCCGACGCGACCAATTACTGCGCGAAGCTCACGCAGCGGGAACTCGCGGCGGGGCGCATTCCCGCCGGTAGCCAATATCGTCTTCCCACGGAGGCTGAATGGGAATGCGCCGCGCGTGCCAGCACTTCGACGCGGTTCAGCTACGGGGACGATCCTGACTACGCAAGCCTGTCGAATCACGCGTGGTACGCCTCGAACAGCGGTCTCACGGCGCACCCCGTCGGGCAGAAGCTTCCCAATCCATGGGGTTTGTACGACATGGAAGGGAACGTCGTGGAATGGTGTCAGGATTGGTTCGGCTCGCTGCCTGGCGGAGTTCAGACCGATCCGACAGGACCGGCTTCCAGTGCGAGCGGACGGAAAGTCGTGCGCGGCGGCGCTTACGACAACTCCGAACAGTCCTGCCGGTCGGCCGCGCGGCTTCTCTTTTCCGCGTTCCCGCCTCTCACCGATACAGACCTCGGCTTCCGCGTGGTGCTCGTCACGGAACCGCAATGAGTGTCCGACACCACCCTCGCCCACCCGCTACGCCAGCGCCTGCGCGGCGAGTCGGATGGGGGTGAGGGCTTCGGGTGAAGTGTCGAATGCAACGCAACGCCGCCAAGACGCAAAGTTTTGAACCGCTGGCTGATGCTGAGTTAAAGGGCTGAAAGCCCGACAGATGATAGCCCAGGGCAAAGCGAGTCCGCGAGCGACGCCCTGGGTAAATGGTAAAAACCCTTCAAGCCCTGTAAGGGCGACAGAATCTTTCCCAAACGAGTTGATGTTGGTAGTCTCGCGTCGTGGCAAATGCCCGGCATTCCAAAGCAGGCCGATTCGTTCAGCAACGGCTGTTCTCTGGATTGTCCGCATTCATCGAACTGGAGCAGCGCATCGCCGACTTGCCCGACGAAAAATCTCGCGGCGATGCTTTCGAGGTTTTCACCGAAGCCTACCTCGCCACGCAGCGTAACCACGACGCCGAAACGGTCTGGCCACTGCCGCATGTGCCGATTGAAATTCTCGACAATCTGCAACTCGCCATGCAGGACTACGGGGTGGACGGCGTGTTCAAGACGCGCCTTGGAAAATTCAGCGTCTATCAAGCGAAGTTCCGCACCGACCGGCCCGCGCTCACTTGGCGTGAACTTTCCACGTTCATGGGCTTGGCTGACAGCCCGAACATCCACTGCCGCATCCTGCTCACAAACTGCGACGAGCTTCCGGCGGTGCTCAATGACCGGCAGGGATTCTTTTGCGTACGCGGCTCGGATTTGGACCGGCTCGAAGCCGACGATTTCAAGGCCATCGAAGCTTGGCTGGCTGACTCGGTTTATCAAGCGCCAAAGAAAACTCCACTGCAGCACCAGACCGAAGCGCTGGAAAAGATTCTGCCAGCGTTCACAGAGCATGACCGCGTCTCGGCAATCATGGCCTGTGGCACGGGTAAAGCACTCGTCGCGCTCTGGGTTGCCGAGGAGTTAGCGCGGGCATCCTCATCTGCGAATTCCGGCGGCGTCCTCTCCGCCAGGATTCTCGTCCTCGTTCCATCGCTCGCCTTGCTGCGTCAGTTACTTCACGAATGGCTGCACGAAACAAAACTTCCTGACCTCGCCTATCTGTGCGTCTGCTCCGATCCGACGGTTAAAGAGGGGCTGGATACGATTGACACGAAACAGTCTGACCTCGATTTCCAAGTCTCCACCGGTGCCGCCAGTGTGCGCGACTTCCTCGACGCTTCTTTCGTCGGCGCGAAAATCATCTTCTCCACCTACCAGTCGGCGCAAATGGTCGCTGCGGCATTGAAACCGGGTGAGGCATTCGACTTGGCCGTATTCGATGAGGCACACAAGACCGCTGGCCGTGAAGGGCGCAACTATGCTTTCGCACTCGAAGATACCAATTTGCCCATTCGCAAGCGTCTGTTCCTCACTGCCACGCCGCGACACTACAATCCGCACCAGCACGACCTCGAAGGCGATGCGCAACTTGTCTTCTCGATGGACCACCCGGAAGTTTACGGCCCCCAAGTGTTTCGTCTGACTTTCGCGGAAGCGGCACGGCGCGGAATCATCTGCGGCTACAAGGTCATCATCTCTGTCATCACTTCCGAGATGGTGACGAACGAACTCCTGAGTCGGAGTGATGTGCTGTTGAACGGCGATTCCTTGCGCGCACGCCAGGTCGCCAACCAGATTGCCCTGCGCGACGCCATTGAGAAATACGGAGCTAGTAAGGTGTTCACTTTTCACAAGACCGTGGAATCTGCCGCGTCATTCGTCGCCGATGGCAGCGAAGGCGTTCGCACCCAACTGCCAGATTTCGGGACGTTCCACGTCAACGGCACTATGCCGACTGCACGCCGCGAGCGCGAAATGCGCGACTTCCGGGCGGCCGCAAGCGCGGTTATATCCAACGCCCGCTGTTTAACCGAAGGCGTGGACGTTCCCGCCGTGGATATGGTCGCATTTCTTTCGCCCAGACGCAGCCGCGTGGACATCGTGCAAGCCACGGGACGCGCGATGCGCCGGTCGCCGGGAAAGACGACGGGCTACGTCCTCGTGCCGATCTACGTCGAACAAGTTGCTGGTGAAAGCATCGCGGAAGCGGTCAGCCGCGCTGAGTTCGACGAAGTTTGCGATGTTCTGCAATCGCTACAGGAACAGGATTACGTGTTGGCCGAAATTATCCGGGAGATGCGCCGGGAAAGAGGCCGCACGACAGGATTCGATGACGCTCGTTTCATAAAGCGCGTCGATAATTCTTGGTCCACGGATTGGACTCAATCATCTGAGGACTGCAATTACCACCGTTTGTATCGAGCAGTTAGGCCCATCTTGGGAAGAACGATTCGGCGAGCTTGAGGCTTTCAAGAAGCGCTTCGGCCATTGCAATGTGCCCTCGAACTACGTCGCCAACCCCCAACTTGGGTTCTGGGTCAACGCTCAACGAAACGCCTGCCGTAATCAGACACTCGGAACGGCCAGAATCCAACGACTCGAGAAGCTCGGATTTGACTGGGAACCGAACGAGACTTATTGGCAATCAAAGTTTGAGCAATTGCGGGATTTCAAGCGTCGGCAAGGCCATTGTGATGTCCCGGCGAAGTATCCCCCGAACCAGGACTTAGCTGGCTGGGTTGTTCGACTTCGCGTCAGCTACGAGGCAGGAAAGCTTGCGACCGAGAAGGTGCGAAGACTCATAGGAATTGGCTTTAAGTGGTCTCCCCGTGACGCCCAATGGGAACTGAGGTTCGAAGCGTTGAAATTGTTCAGGAAGCGCGAGGGACACTGTTGCGTCCCGCAAAAGTATCCAGACGACCCTCGTCTCGCAAAATGGGTGGCTAAACAGCGCAAGTCCAAGGCGGACTTGTCGAACGAACGCATGGAAAAACTGGAGTCCATCGGATTTGATTGGGATCCGTTCAGAGTTATTGGCTGCAGCAGTTCGCGGCGCTCCAAGCCTACAAGAAACGTGAAGGCCACTGCAACGTGCCCGAGGATTACGAGAAGGATTCGGAGCTTGGTATGTGGATTCACAACCAGCGCGCATATTGCCGCCGTGGCAAGCTCCCTCCGGAACGGTTCGCCAAGTTAATTGCGTTGGGGTTCGATTGGGATCCATACGAAACGTCTTGGCAGCAGATGTTTGGCGAGTTGAAGGCATTCAAGACACGGGAAGGCCACTGCAATGTGCCCGCGAGATACAAGCGGAACCCACAATTGGGCGCGTGGGTTTACGCGCAGCGTGGACTCTTTCGCAAAGGGGCGCTACCAGCAAGCAAGCTTTATGAATTGCGCTCGATTGGATTTGAATGGGAGCCATTTGAAACAATGTGGCAGTCGATGTTCGAGAAGTTGCAGGCTTTCCAGCGCCGTGAAGGCCATTGCCGTGTTCCTTTCCGACGGGCCGAGAGCAGTGAACTTGCGCATTGGGTGTCCACTCAAAGGCAGTTTTATCGCAAGGGGAAACTCTCCAAAGGACGAATTCAGAAGCTGGAAGCCATCGGCTTCAAATGGGAGCCAGCATCTGACGGCTGGCAACAAATGTTTTAAGAACTCAAGGCTTTCAAACAAAAGGAGGGGCATTGCAGTGTGCCGCGAAAGAGCCGGGCACTCAAGCTGGCGGCCTGGGTGCTGAATCAGCGGCGTCTGTTCGGTAAAGGCAAGCTCTCCAAAGTACGAATCCGCCAACTGGAGGAAATCGGTTTCGAATGGGATCCATTTGAAAACGCATGGCACCAACTGTTTGGTGAATTAGTGGCATTCAAACGTAGAGAAGGCCACTGCGCTGTGCCTGCAAATAGTGCAAGAAATGCACCGCTGGCGCGTTGGGCAAAGAAGCAGCAACAAATCTACAGTAAAGGCAAGCTTTCGGCCGAAAGGGTGAAAAAGCTAGAATCTGTAGGGTTCGAATGGAAGCGGCAGCGTCGTCATGAACGAGCGTAAGAAATACGAGCACTATGTTCAAAGAGCCTACCTTGAAGGCTTCCAAAACAGCTCAGGAAAGCTCTGGTGCTACGACAAGCAACTCGATAAAGCCTATCCAGAGTCCTCGCGTCGGCTTGGTGGCGAATCATTCTTCTACGACGTTCCCGAAGTGGAAAAGCAACTGGGCGTGTCGCAATTCATCGAACACTGGTTAAATCCCCTTGAGACAGATGCTGCCACAGCCTTGAAGGCCTGGCGGGACAGACTTCACCGAAAAGGAGAGTTTTCCCCGACCGAGTGCGAGCAACGCACCATGGCCACGTATCTTGCAGTTCAATACTTGAGAACCCCGCGCGGCCGCCAGCTAGCCGAGGAATTGACGCTCGCTGCGGCAAAGATTTCGTTCTTTAACTACCTGGGTGAAAAGGCTCCAGAGTTGGCGAACCAACTCCAGAACCCAATCGAGGAAATTCAGTTGAGTTTGGCTAAAGACCGAAGGGCCGCTGCTCACGCATCTATATTGCTCAATATCCCGCTCATCGAGGAACTCGCGACAGTCTTGCTCGGTCACATCTGGATCGTTGTCGAGAACAAGACTGAGGTCTTTTACTACACGTCCGACCATCCCGTGATTTCCGTGCCACATGCCGGGAGTCCAGTTCGTGCCAAGTCCGGCCTGGCATCCGCCGGCATCCAAGTGATTTACCCTCTTACGTCACGGCATTCGTTGAGCCTCTTGGAGCGGAGTTTTTGGAAGGCGTTTGCCCCTTCCGACCGGAGGGTCCACTGGCAACAGATTACCAACGCGAACGTGGAATTCGACAACTCCGTCCAAGTCGCCAAATCGACGCGATTTGTTTACAGCCAAGGCGGCGACTTTGCGCTCGCGAAAGATATGTGCCGCGAGAATCCAGAACTGCGGAACCCGGAGAGAACAATCCTCCATTCGCGATGATCGGAACTCCGTCTGTCTGAATGTCGAAATCCGGTTCACGCCCTCGAAAGCAAAGGACGCCTTGGGTGTTCAGGTGACGAACAACCCGAACGCGCCACAGGTCCGGCAGACCGAGGAACACGTCCGGGAGAAGTATCCGTGGGATTACGACCGGCTGACGGCCGAGTGCCGGAAACGATACGCCGGGTTCAAGCTGGTCCAGAAATTCCACGACCTTCGCAAGAGCCTCGCTGCCGATGCCCGGTTTGGCCACGTCCGCCAACTCGATCCAGGCAATCCAAAAAGTCCGAAGAAGCCGTTCTTCAACCCGAACATCATTGCAGAGTTCGACAAGCATTACACGCGGGCGAACCGTTGATCTGCGCGGTGAAAATTCTGCCGCCCTTACAGGGCTTGGGGGTTTTGGGACGATAAACCCAGGGCATCGCTCGCGGACTCGCTTTGCCCTGGGCTATCATCTTTCGGTCTTGCAGCCCTATGAATCAGCGTTCATCAGCGTCAATCAGCGGTTAAACATTTTGCGGCCTTTGAGTTCTCTTACGGCTGAAAACTTTCGCGTGGTTCGCAGTTAGTTTCATCCGTGTCCATCCGTGTTCATCCGTGGTTAAAGTTCGAGCCCTATCTGGCGGGAGATCATAAGCACAATCCATGAATCCGAAGCGGGACGGAAGTCCCATTGCCGGATCGCCGCAACCTGAGAAATTGATCACATGTATAACAAAGAAAACCTGACCAGAATCAAGAAAATGAACAGCCTCGCGCCGGCAGTGATGACGGCGTTTTGGGCATTTGACAGGGCGTCCGTCGCCGATGGATCAATTCCCGTGAAGTACAAGGAGCTGATTGCCGTCGCCGTTGCTCTGACGACTCAATGCCCGTACTGCATCGACATCCACAGCGGTAACGCGCGCAAGGCGGGCGCCACCGACGCCGAGATGGTCGAGGCCGCGATGGTCGCCGCTGCCCTGCGAGCGGGAGCGGCGGTCACACACGCGACGCACGCCCTGCCAAATCAAACCGACGCCGGCTGAAAAACCAATGCCATGCTCACCCTGCGTTGCAGTGAACCCGGACATCACGCAGTAGATGCAATTCATGCCGGCCGTGGGCCGCGTCGTTGAACTTGAGTCGAGGACGTCTAAAAAAACCGACTACTTCTGGTGGTCTTTGGCCGTTTCGACCATCAAGATCTCGATCGGCCGCCTTGCAGGTGTTAGTTCCAGGCCGAGCTGCTCCCGCACTGCGGCGGCGATCCGGCCCGGTTGCGCATCTTCGGATCCTTTGTCATTCCACAAAAGCTGGAAATCGTAACGATTTGTTAACTGAGTTTCATCTACCACCGGCTTGCCCAAAATGTCTTCCAGGCTCGCTGCGAACGACTCGATTCCCAGGTTGACACCGTTCAAGCTCCCACCCCCCGAACTGCTGCTGGAAGAACCACCCGTGGAGCGGGTGGGCGAGAAATGTTCCGGCGGCTGAGTCCCTGCCGTCAGAACGAAAACGCCCATTTCCCTGGTCTCGCGCCTGGCAGTCAGGCCGAAAGAATTTTCGACGGCCCACCGCAAGCAGCCGTATTACAACAGCCGTCTGTTTACTGGGTGTTTTAGTCATGAACTCGAACTTGCCTTCCGGCAGCGGACAATTGGCGAAGATCCTTCCGGCCCGGACATCGCAGCACGCTGCGAGGGCATCCAGCACGCTTGAACCTGAAATCCGGAGACTGCCTGGGTTGCAAGTGAGGATCCACTGGATGGTATCTGAGCTTAGACACCGCACCCGGGAACACGTTTCCGCGCCGCCTTGTCAATTGCCAAAGAGGCCTTCATCACTTCCGGTGCGAGGCTGCCCATTTTCTTCAGCCTGGCTAGGTCTTCGGTGCCATAGATATTTGATTTCATTGAACCAGTTTTGCAGGTCGCGGCACATGCTGACTATGGGACTTCCGTCCCATTCTGGATTCGCGGATGGCGATTACGATCTCCCGCCAGATAACCCCGGCTGAATTGTATATGGCGTCAAAAGTGCCGCCGCGTGAGGCCACGCGGCCTACAACACCCTGTAGGCCGGGTCCCCTGACCCGGCGTCGCGCATTTATGTCGTCGTGCATAATACCGAGCGGAGCGCGCGCAAAACTGCCACACGGAATTGCGGTCACGGACTGCTTTCTCATGGAGTGGAAGCGCCGCGAATTTCTTGTGGAACTACTTTCCTGGCTGTTCCTCAAACCCACGCAAAAGCGAATCTGATTCGTTTGGAGCGGTGAGATTGCCGGATCGCTCGAGTTACGCGTGAAGGCGCCTACAATGACAGCTCTTTGCTCCAGTCAGAAGCGCGGAAACAAAAAGTCTATGAAACATGTTATGATGAAAGAACCAAACAAAACGATAACTGAAACGCCTGCTCTTCGGCGGCTGGGGCCGTTTGAATTCGCGGCGCGTTCCACCAACAAAACCACCGTCGGCGCGCTGGCTTTGCTCCTGGGCGGCGGCCTTGCCGCTCTGGCCGCAGGCAACGATAACCGCGCCCCCGCGGTTCCGGATGACATCGCAGTGCCGGCCGGCAATAAGGTTCACTTCCACGGGTTCGGCGTGGGCGTGCAGATCTACACGTGGAATGGTACCAGTTGGGGAGCCGCCGTACCCGAGGCGATACTGTTCCATGCCAACGGCGTCGTTACGATCCATTTTGCGGGTCCGACGTGGCAGAGCAACAGTGGCAGCACCGTGGTGGGAGCCTTGCCGCCAAAGGCCGTCACCGTGGACCCCAACGCCATCCCGTGGCTGCGGCTCGACGCAAAGAACCCGGTAGGCCCCGGTATCTTTGCCAACACGACCTTCATCCAGCGCGTGAACACCACAGGCGGCAAGGCGCCCTCGACGGACGGCGCCTTCGTTGGGCAGGTTGCCCGCGTGCCTTACACAGCCGATTACTTCTTCTATCGGCAGTCGAACTGATTCGAAGCGAATCCCCCGGTCGCGGCCCAGCGGCTTCGACCGGGGAACAAAGTGGAATCGACTACGATCCCGGCTCCAGGCGCCAACTCGCGTCGTGAAGCGTGGCGCCGGTCCCTCGTCTGGCGACAAGCGCGGGACGTTACTCCGACAATCACAGAAGGATCACCGATCCCTTGGGTTCAGAGGTGGG